>Ga0181467_101164_pt1 | contig 11721 bp, 15 predicted proteins | sample InSIn5gowninarea_2_FD_119079 | JGI IMG/M metagenome (GOLD analysis project Ga0181467, IMG submission 119079) | Clean room microbial communities from NASA Spacecraft Assembly Facility at Jet Propulsion Laboratory, Pasadena, California, USA -... ... | reverse complement strand
TTTTCCCGTAGACTTCGGCGTTTCGAGTCAACCACACACTTCATGTCTTCCGTGAAGTCGGCAACCTGATTTGTAAGTGCCGGGACCTCTTTTTCGACGGCTTTGAGAAGTATATATTGACAAAGACACGCGAACAAGCCAGCCACGCCCAACGAAAGAACGAACAAGGCGGGCACGGATGTAGCGTAGGCAACGGTCCAGCGGACGAGGGTCTGATGACGGACAGAGCTGAAGCGGTTTGCAAGCCAGATGCCAGCTGACGAGGTGTACGGCCTGGACGCGATATACACAACGTCCATCGGGTCGTATGCGTTCCTTGTCACCAGCTGGTCACGTTGTTGCATCGTCCGCCAGCGTCGAATCTCCCGATACGCCATGGGAATGCAAACGAGGATTGCAAGGATGATCAGAACAACGATGAAGATCTTCCGCGCTAGCTGCTCGATATGCACTAGGTCATCGAAGAATTCGTTGATTCCATTGTTGTCTGAGCAGAAAGTAAGCTGCTCCTTGATCGGCACGGGAAACATGGACCGGTTGAACTCGAAGGCGGTCATTGACTGATTGATCAGCTTCTTGATCTCTTCAAAAGGCAGTCGAATCAATGTGTTAGTGGCGTTGTTGACCTCTGCAAACGTAGGAATGGATTGATTGAGCTTGTCAAGACCTTCGTTGAGTCCTGCCGGTAGTTGCAAATGGTCTAGTTTGTTGATGGAATCATCAAACTCTTGCGTGGGAATGCCGAATCTTTTGTCTGAGCCGACAAGTTTAGGTAAGCTGTTCAGTGCCCCGATGAATTTGTTGTAGTCGTCCTGGAGCGTATCGACAGTCTTGTGAAGATCCTTACCGATAGCTCCCACTGTCTCGTTCAAAAAGCCAGTGGCCTTTTCAATGACATCCAAAGCCACATGTAAACTGCCAGAAACGGCGAGAGTGATTAGGCAAACGTAGGTAGAAGTGAGGACATTGATGACGAAAACAACAATCTCCTCAACGCCGGTGATGCTGAGAGAGACCATGGACATGAGTCCGTTGACTGCCTTCTCAACCCCACTAGCAGTGAGTTCGTTGACTCCTTGAGACATGTAGTGGGGCATGGATGCCATGGCACTCCCAACGTTCTCCACGCTCGTGCATGCTGAAAGTGCTTGTCTTCTGGAGGAATCTAAGTTGTCGTCGAGGCTTGCGATGGCAATCAGTGTCCTAGCAAGGACTAGCATAAGAAGAATCGTCCAGCGATTGATCCATATCTGTGAGAGTCTAGCTCGAAGGCCGAGGTATGGTGTGAGGTATGGTGCTTGGTTTGATGTAGGTCGCGGTGCGTCCTGGCTGGCGTGGTAGTCTCGCATCTCATGATCGCCAGCGGAGAGAGATGGAGGTACGGCTGGAAAGGTGTGCTGTTGGTTCTCTGCGGAAGACATGAAGTGTGTGGTTGACTCGAAACGCCGAAGTCTACGGGAAAATGATCGTTCAGTATCTGCCAACCAGCGGCGAATATGCGTGCGGCAGAAAGTGTGAAGAGTGGCCCAAGTGTAGGCAGAAGAAGATGACAGAAGATGTAAGAGCGTAGGGGAAATTGTTGGTGTTGGATGTATGAAAGGGAAAGAGAAACACGGAACAATCAAGTGATCATTCAGGAATTAGTGATTAGTGAATGCGATGACTTGGAACTGAACAAGCACAAAGTAACAAAAGAAATACGTGACTTGAAGTCTGCGTGACCGAAAGATGGACCGTGACTATGCGCGCGAACAATGGAGCGGACAAAGGAAGCAAGTCGATAATAAAACAAAGCCAAGACAATGCCGAAGTTCACATACCAAACAAAAAGCGCAGGACCTGTCATGCGACCTCCGCTCATTGTCTGAAACAAGAGGATCGCTTGGCTGCAGCGTTTCGAATGTCGACCACTCATCCGTCATGTCTCTATTCTGGAACATGAGGCTCCTTCGGCCGCGCGCCGTGTAGGCGCCCTCGGAAACAGAAGAACTCATAGCGGCCAGTAGTCTCTTTGTCCGGCGGCCGACCTGGGAATGGCCCGAACGAGGCGGAGCCAGCTTCAAGCTCGCGTTGGCTATGAACAGCTTTGTTGCAGTCGCTGCTCGGACGCGCAATGTTGGCCTTGATGCTGGCAACCGCGTGCTCGCGACCCGGGTATGGCGATGTCGTAAAATGGCAGCGCTGGCGCATCGCCTTTGAGAGCGCGAAGCTGTATGACTTTCCACGCTGGTCGCATTCACGATATCGCCATCGAGTTGTCGTCGCAGGGAAGCGACCCACGAGGTGTGAAACGTAGCCACCTGGGGTCGCTCAGCTTTGTGCTTACGGGCAATCGGAGCTGGTTAAGTAGTTCTCTTTCATGGACAAGCGGCGCAAAGGTGTGGCGCGCTGTAGTCAGCCTTTCCCAGTTTCCAAGGTTTCTGCGCGTCATTGCCAACACTCGAGCATCACTCAACATCGATCTTTACAATTCAACTCAAACTGACTGTTGTGTTGACTACGGAATTCGTTTCCTTCCGCTTCATGGTTTCCAACGGGTATTGATTCCAGCCATATGAAAAATGGGACCACAGCATCGTCTCGTCTTCCGGATCGTTGACAGACGCAAGAGCGACAAAGTGGCTGTGGCACAGCGCTTGCGGAGATCTCCGACCTCCACCGGAGCATTCTCATCCAATCACAGCTTCGGCGCCCAGCCTGCGCGAAACATGGGAGGTTGGGTCAGCACGACCACTGAAAGAGATTCTGAGTACTCGCTCTTTCGGAGTTAGACGTGTCGCTCACGGACGTTTTTCTTTGAGACACAGTCGGCATTGTGCATCGGTCGATGGCCAAGAGGACATCCCACGTGATGAACATTTCCTTGTCAGCTGCTTTTCGGGTATCAATCCGCTCTGCGAGGTCCTTGAACTGTGAGGATGATGATTATGGTGTTCCCCCGGGTATATTGCGTTACAGAATTAATTCTAGAAACATTCCTTTGTCCCACATATGATTATATACCATCAGTCTAGGCCGGCTCAGTTTCCAGTAAGGTACGGAACGCTTTTCGTCTCCGACGCTTCAAGCACTTATCTTGCCGCTCCAGAATCCTGTATGTTGACATCTTTCTCTTGATAGTACGGTTATTGATCACCCCAGCCTCAACGTAGGTTCTTGGGTGCTGGCATGTGCGCCGTGAGCTTTTACTTTTGCCACAAGTATGTCTCTTGTTTCATGAATTCAGAAAGAATAGCTTCTTTAACCCATGCACTCCAGCGGTTGGATGCCAAGCACGCTCAATCATTCCAGAAAACCTCCCCATCCATAATCCGTCTCGCAGTTCTGAAGACCGTAGCAGATTCGATATCCCCTTGAGAGTCGAGCGCAGCAGTGACTTGGATACGGCCGCTGGGATGGCCAATAGTTACCATCTCTTGGTCGACAGGATCAACACCCAGACATTTTTGTACCACTGATCCCTCTATTTTGGCTGCGGCAGCGGTACAAAGAGCGCCGGTCAGGGGAATGGCTCGATGTGGCTGCGTGTCGGATATGAAACGTACCACAAGATCAAGCTGGAATGCTTCCATCTGCTTGCCCGAGAGCAAGGTTTGGTTGGATGATGGGGAGACAATGGCAACCTTTGGTATGGTTCTCGGGGGTGTTTCGCTCTCCTTACACATACCCATGGCCACTGCTCCTTTATGTCGGATATTCTCTAGTTGTTGGAGTTTGTCTGGCAGTTTGTTAAAGTCGTTTGGAAGCACGGTTCCTTCTATTCCTAGGTCTGCGGCACGCACGAAGACGCAAGGGTTTGCGGCGTCTATACAACTGACGTCCACACCAGCGATCTTGTCCACCACATTTCCGGTGGGCAGGAGACGGCCAGTCTTGGAACCTGAAGGGCGAAGGAAATCGAGAGTTATCTGAGCTCCAGTACCACTCACACCGTCAATGGAGAATGATCCTTGCGTTTGCGCCTCGCCATCAGCGACAGGGAATGAACTTCGTATGATGACTCCGGTGTTGGTATTATGTATCCTAACTGTAGCAGTTTCTGCGGAAGTATAGTTTGTACCCCCAAGTAGTCTTTGATTGAATGCATACGGCCCTATAGCAGAGCTCATATTACCGCAATTGCCTGCGATATCCACTTCGTCATTTTCTATGCCAATGCCTACAAATGTGTAGTCTACGTCAGCATCGTCCCGTTCACTAGGTGCTACGATGCAGATCTTCGATAGGCTGGAGACTCCGGCTCCAAATCCATCCAGCTGACGACCATTTGGGTCTGGCGAACCCATCACTTGCAGGAACATCTTCGGCCACCGTGATTGATCCTCAGGTAGATGGCAGCGCTGGAAGATTACCCCACGAGATGTTCCTCCTCGATAGTATGATGCCGGCGCAGAGCTCTGCTTGGCCATCCGACAGCCGCTGGTAAACATGCGAGCATGTGATCGAGGACCCCCACAAGTGACAATGCCATTTCTCGAACATGAGGCCAGTCGATCCAACACTTTCCAAGGCCGTCTCATGACTTGGCGTAGTTTGTTCTCTCGGCCGGTGCTGATCCATCGTTGGAAGCTGCCAGTGCAGTCGCCGCCGAGCATCGCCAGCGCTAGTGACGAAACCTCGAAGCCGCATCACCTAAAATTTCCCAGAGCACGCATCAATCACCAGCCCCATCACCTTCACCACACCAGCACAATGATCCAACGGAGTCTGCTACGCACATCAAGAGCCCTCAGCTCGAGAATACAGAATCACAGCTCCTTCGCCCCCCTCCGACAACAGACACCCCCCCTCCGGATATTGCGTGCACAGCTACCCTCGATATCAGCATCGCGATGGTACTCCGACGCCGCACAAACGAACAAGGAGGAGCCACCTGCGACGGGCGAGGCCAAACCTGCAGAAGCTGACGACCCGGCGAAGAAGGAGCTGGAGGCGAAGAAGCAGGAAGTCGTCGACCTCAAGGTCCGTTCCATCTCAAGACGACAATCAGACGAGCACCACAACTAATACGCCTGTCATTCAGGACAAGTACCTCCGCTCTGTCGCCGACTTCCGCAACCTGCAAGAGCGCACGAAACGCGAAGTCGCCTCCGCGCGCGACTTCGCCATCTCCCGCTTCGCCAAAGACCTCATCGACTCCATCGACAACCTGGACCGGGCCCTCTCCACCGTCCAACCCTCCGCCCTCACCTCTCCAGACGCCAACAAGGACCTGGTGTCCCTGCACGACGGGCTGAAGATGACGGAGACGATCCTGATGAACACGCTGAAGAAGCACGGGCTGGAGCGGTTCGACCCGGCGGTCGAGGGCGAGAAGTTCGATCCGAATAAGCATGAGGCGACTTTCATGACGCCGCAGAAGGACAAGGAGGATGGGACGGTGTTTTTCACGCAGCAGAAGGGGTTCAGTCTTAATGGGAGGGTGTTGAGGGCTGCGAAGGTGGGAGTTGTGAAGAACACCTAGGGTGCTGTTATAACTAGGTGAGGAGGGTCGGTTCTCGATGTATTCAGCTTGTATAAACAGGGGGATGTTCGGGTTGAGGATGTGACGGAAAACGGCGTTTGATAGATATTTGTATATATAACCCCTCTCCACCGTGCGGCGGTCTCGGCTGAGTCCTCAGTTCAAGTTCTTACAATCATGTTGTATTACTGTGTGTTTATGTGGAGCGGGCTGTTTCATTGTGAAAAGCAAAGGGTCGAAGTTCACTTCTGGTATCTCTACTTTTGCAGTGCCCCATGCTGTTGAACTCTTGCAAACCCTCTGGATTCCGGCACCTGATTGACAGACGTGTAAACGCCTTGACCTTCGAATACTGTCTATAGAGGAAGACGACTCCTCTTTTCCTTGTCCGGCCCCTGCACCTTCTAGTTTGATGGCCGGACACCTTGGTGCCCTCCCCGTATGGCACCATGGGTGCTCTGAGAGAGTCAACTGACATTAGAGTCGCGAATCTCCTGCACGTTCAGAACCGCTATTACCGCTGTTCGCATGACCGACAGTAACGCCCGAGAGTAAGTACGACGACTACCACGGATTTCCATTCTGGCCATATGGCGTAGCACCATACGGCGTCTGCCCACCTCCCCAAGCACTTGCGGCACCTCCATTGCCGTAGGGTGTCGTATAGCCCTGATCCATGCCGTAGCCTCCGGCACCATTGATACCGCCAGGACTCCGTCCACCGCCATATCCGTCCACTCCATCCATAGCACCCCGGTCATTGTCACCTGTTAGCTCCTGTATGACCGCCGCCAATTTCTGCTGGAGCACTTTGATGCCTTGCTGCATAATGACGTCGGGCTCCAAGCCGCCGACAGTTTCGATGTCGAAGTAGAATCTCTCTGGTTGCGCGTTGTAATCGAAAGGCTCGCCCTCCTGGGCTGGGTCTTCCCAGTTCGCGTTGTCGCTCTTCGGCCTGCGCAGCATATCATATCAGTGAACGCACCCACCTCAACATGACGAGGAGGTCCCGACTTACCACTCCTTCTCCGGATCCTCCTCATACCAATAGCTCAAATGCCTCAGCTTGTTGTGCGGATCATACTCGAACCCAATCGCCGCCGTCGGCGCCCACTTCGCATGCTCCTTCGCAATCCCCTTCCTCGCAATGCACTTCATCCTGACCTCCTGGCCCCTCCTCAGCTTACATATCAGACTCCCCAGCTTATCCGGGTCCGTAATAACAGGGCTGCCGACCCACTCGTTCGCGCGGGCCTCCGACACCACCAGGTCGCGCGCGTACACCTTCATGACCTCCTCGCCGGTGCAGCGCGCGTGCAGCGTCAGGATCACGCTGCAGTTCTCGCAGTAGGTGTCGCAGTCGCAGTCGCGGTTGTACATGACGTCGTCGACGTTTTTGGAGGAGAGCGGGATCAGGCCGAGGCGGTGGACAATGAACTCGTCGGCAAGGGCGGAGGTGTTGCTTTCGACTTCGACGAGCTCGATGGCCATGGTTGGCACTTCGGCGAGCATGACGCGGCGCAGGGAGTTGGCGAAGGCGAGGTCGACGTGGTTGAGGATGAAGTTTACGTGCATGTCGTTCGCCTGTCTCGTGTAAGATATTGCGACCTACTATGCAAGCTCCAGTGGGCGCCTACTTCACGTATCGTCACCCGTGGCCCAACATCGGCGCCATCTATGGGTAGGACGTCGTAGTCCATGCTGGAGTGGCCCGGAGGGCTGACAAGGGAGGAGGCGCGCAGTGGTCGAGGAGATTATCGCGTCGTATTTGTCGCTTTAGAATACTACCAAAGAAGCGCGAAGGTGGACGCGGTGTTTCCAGCAGGATGCGACAGCTTCGGTGGGCAGGATTACTGGGTGGATGTTGCAAATGTGGTTGTCCATTTCGAAGCCGCGAGTGAACAAAGGTTCAAGCCAACTGTGGCGGTGCGAGTTCCGCAGCCCAGCCACAGGTCGCTTGGAATTCACTCCAGTCCGTGCCGCTATAACTCTTAGAGATCTCTAGGGCTGATCTTATTGCAGCATGAACCCTCTTTCATCCAACATGCTGAGCTTGATGAAATTACATCCGGAAGAGGAGTAAGAGTCGGACTGAACAGGGCTAAGAGTTACTGGTATTTAATGTTACGAAATTGCAAGCAGTTCTCTCATGCTCGCCGGCGCATCCGCAGTTGTTCTAAGTTCTAAGAAGCGGCACCGCAACATGTACCATGGGAGTTTCAAGCGCCAGTAAGTCGAGTTTGAGGCGGGATTTTAAAACATCATGGAAACCGTAGCCTACGCTACTCCCAGTGCTCACCCCTCGCCCTATTCACCGATCTCCAGCTTCTCCAGCCGCTCCACAACATCCCCCACCCCAATCCTCCTCCTCTTAGTCTCCCTTTCGAAACCCTTCCACTCCGGGCTGCACTCCCTCTCCCTCTTCCTCCCCCTGTCCAACCTCAACCCTTCCAAGCCCCCACACAACCTGTCCTCATCCTCAATCCCCTCCTCAACAAAATCCCCAACGTAATCGCACGGTCTCTTCCCCACCCCTTCAACCCCACCCTCAAAATTCTTACACATCGTCAGTAAGAATGCCGTGTACATCTCCTCGAGCTCCCCCCTCTTTCCCTTGCTCTGCGGCACGCTCAGCTGGGCCTCAAAAAGCTCAAGTGTCCCACTACACTGCGTTTCCAGCCAAATTTCGTAGCAGCGCCAGCACCCAAAGTCCACGGCCAGAGGGCCTTGTGGGTTCACGCAGTTCGGCGCGCAGGACTCATTGCGGGGTGTTTTGATGGTGTGCCCACACTTGAGCTTGTGGTAATGGTTGCCGTGGCAGGGCTGGCTGGTGGTGAGCGGGCGTTGGCGGGAGTTTGTGGTGGTGGTGGAGGTGGAGAGGTTGGGAGGGACGAAGAGGGAGGGTGGGGACATAGTGGGGTGTGCTGGCGCGGGGGATGCAGGCTGGTGTGGAGAAGGCGGTAACGGGTCGATTGGTAGGAGTGGGTTGTCGGGACTATTTATGGAGACGAACGAAGAGCAGAGGGGTCGAAGACGGCGTTTGAGGTGAAGCCATGGAATCGAGTACGAGTGTTGTGGTTGATGTGTTGCGGACGTGACTCTGCATTCTTCGGTAAAGACGTGTGTCATATGCAGACGGTAGTAAGTGAATGATGAGAGGTGGTTGTAAGAGAAACCAAAATCGGTCTTTGAATCATTTGTCTTCTACGCTGGTTCCTAGATTCATACCCTTCACTCTTCGCATCGCATGATTCGCGCCCGATCTCGTACCTATCATGTATCATTTATACACGCAACTCAATCTCTCCTTCTCCCATTGTCACTCATCTTGCTTGTCTTCCCTAACTCTTTACACGTCACGATAAGTAGATGATATAACATCTAATTAACCTTAAGCGGCTTCTAGACCCCGCAGCATCGGATAACCGGTTGAGAGATCAGACGATGATAGAGGCAACAAGGAAGCGTTACACATCGGAAGACTGTCCTCAATATTTTGGAGTTGAACTCAGCCGAAGACCACTCCTTCCACCTAGTCCGGCTTGCCACCAAGCAGTTTCAACGCTGTCTGAAAATCCATTTGGAGGCGTGCTTTGCATATCGTGCAGTCGAACGCTAACATATCGACCTCATGACCGGGTATAATGCCTAGACGAAGCAGGTGTGTGATTGTTCCAAACGCCTACGCTGTTGACTCCGTGAAGTGTTGGAATGTGGTTCATCCGTGATTGTCTCAGGCTTTGCCTTTGCCTTTGCCCTCGACAGGAGCTTCAGCAGCATCGTCGTCGCTACCGTCCTCCTCCTCGTCGTCGCTCATGTCCTCGTCTTCTTCGTCCCACCCAAAGAACGTGCGGCTAGGCCCTGCGGCTCCCGTGGATTTCGCAGCCAATCCCGCCTCTTGCACATCGCTCTCACTCCCCTCGCTACCGCCAGACCCGCTTCCAGAAGCGTCACTCTCCCTCTGTCCCAACGTATCCTTGATATCCCCAGCCCTCAACGCCGCCAACACCGCCTCCCTCGTCTTCCCCTCCGCCTCCTCCTTCGCCTCCACCCACTTCCCATCCAGCCTCGCCTTCCCCCCACTCCTAATCTCTTGCTCCTTCCGCTCCGTCATCTCAACCACCTGCTCCAACCGGCGCCGCCTCTCCTCCTTCTCCTTCTTGTCCATCTCCGGCTTCAGCGCCAGGTACTCGGCCAGCGCCTTCGCTTCCGTGACGGTGCGCAGCCGGCGGCCATCGAGGTTGCGGTTCGAGCCGTTGTTCTCGCCTTGCGAGCGCTTCTTGCGAGAGGACATGCGACCGCCTGCTGCGCGCAGCTGCGAGCCGAAACCGCCTTTGCCGCCGCATAGGGGGGCTGAGAGACGGAGCGGGAGGAAGGTGTCATTGGGAGATGACAGAAGAGATGATATGGGGGCGGAGGAGTGCGGTAGGAGCTCTTTGTTGGAGTTTGTGGTTAGGATCAGGCGGTTGTCCACTCGTGGTAGGCGTTCGTGGAGTAGGTCCGTGAAGTCGGAGACTGTGGATGTGGCTGGTACAGGCAGGGAGAGAGTTGGAGGGAGGCCGAGACCGGGGAATGAGGTGAGAAGAACGTTGATTGTTTGAGGCGCCATGTTGGTATTGTATGTGGCCGAACTGAGAGATGGAAAGGAAGTGGTGTGGGGGAGTAGGTGGCTGAGGTAGAGTTGCGATGCGTGAAGTTCGTGAGGCTCAGCTCGCTTGAGCTAGCGCCAACGCACGGGCCTCACACATAACCCAAACGCTCTTGAATTCATCGCCTCGCAGACCTCCAGCATCGGCGACGAGCATCGACAACAACCACTCCTCTAACAATTCCAGGAAGACAACCGCCATCATGTATGCTGAGACATCTCAGCTCTGACATTGATCATGCTGACCTATTGTTCAGGCTCATCCCAAAGGCCGATCGCAAGAAGATCCATGAGTACCTCTTCCGCGGTATGCTCTTGCAACAATGGATCACCAGCAGGACCTGCGACTAACAGACTGCTTCTCCAGAGGGTGTGATGGTCGCCCCCAAGGACTTCAACCGCCCAACCCACCCCGACATCGACACGCGCAACCTCTTCGTACGCCTCCCCTAACCGCTCTCTCCCCTCGCAACCTTCCCACTAACACTTCCCTCACAGGTCATCAAGGCGATGCAATCCCTCACTTCCCGCGGCTACGTCAAGACGCAGTTCTCCTGGCAATGGTACTACTACACCCTGACGCCCGAGGGCCTCAACTACCTGCGCGAGTGGCTGCACCTGCCCGCCGAGATCGTGCCGCAGACGCACATCAAGCAGCAGCGCTCGCACGCCCCGCCGCGCGGCATGATGGGCGGCGACGACCGTGAGCGCCGGGGCGGTGGCCGTGGTGGGCCCCGCGGCGACCGTGAGGGCGGATACAGGAGACGCGATGCTGGTGAGGGTAAGGAGGGCGGCGCCGCGCCGGGAGGCTTCAACCCTGAGTTCAGGGGCGGGTTCGGCCGTGGCCGTGGTGCTCCTCGCCAGGAGTAGAGTGGCTCCTTCTCTTGTCTGCTTATCGAGAAAATCTGTGGATAGGGTTGGGTTGGACGGTAGCGTGTCCGATCGAGTGACAGAAATTGCCGGGGTCGTATAGGTCGAAGGAGGCAGATGACACTGCGACTTATTCTCACATCTGTGGAATAGATACAGATGTCCTTCTTCCTGAGTCTTGTCTGCGCATCAGTGGTGACACTTCGTGAACAATGGCGCGATCCTGGTTCACACTAACAATGCTCGTACCTACTGATTGTCGGTTCCTTGCCAGCATAGCATTCCATCAGCTTTACGCCACCTTGCGAGAGGAGATCGTGCTTGACAGCTGCATAGATCCCAGCTATCTACAGTACATGTGGCTCTCAAGTGCACACTGTACATCCCAATTTCAACCAACATCGTCGCCATGATGCCAACTTTCACTCCGACCTCCTCCCCCTCTGCTCCCTCAATTTATCATACCTCAACACCGCCCCCATCAACACCTGCGCCCCGATTGCACAATCCTCCGGACTCGTATACTCCGCCGGATTATGGCTCACCCCGTCCCTACACGGCACGAACACCATACTCGTCGGCACCCGCTTGCTCGTATACACGCTGTCATGCCCCGCCCCACTCACCATCATCTTCGTCAGTCTCTCCGCTTCGTCACCGAACAGCGCGCCCGCGGCATCGGTGACGCACTTGATGCAGTCAGGATGGAAGTTCACGGCGGGGGAGACGCTGTCGGTGC
>Ga0181467_100978_pt2 | contig 11761 bp, 15 predicted proteins | sample InSIn5gowninarea_2_FD_119079 | JGI IMG/M metagenome (GOLD analysis project Ga0181467, IMG submission 119079) | Clean room microbial communities from NASA Spacecraft Assembly Facility at Jet Propulsion Laboratory, Pasadena, California, USA -... ... | reverse complement strand
CGCTAGCAATGATCTATCGCTCACCATCTGTCAGAGAGACAGGCCATGTGGGGGACGAAATGTATTTTGAAGTCGAAGTCCTCGGTCGGGTCCAAGTCGAAACTGGATCCTCCGTCACTATCGATCCTATGCGGCTTTTCTTTTGGCTGTCGCAGTCTAATCCGCTGTCTCCCGCCACCTCGCCTATTACTTATACAAGGGTCACACAAACTTCTATTCACAGACACTATTTCTTCTCAACCGTACTTCTACAGAATTGAGAAGACGAAGAAATAAACAAAGGAAAGAAGATGCCGAGCAAGAACCTTGTCTTCATCTCTACGGTAGCGGTAGCCTTTATCGCGATACGCATCCTCCAGCTACTAGTCGTTGTACCGCTCCAGCAGAGGCGCAAGGCCAGAGAACTAGGATGCGGGCCGGTACCAGAACAGCGCAGCAAATCTCGTCTGCCTCTCGGACTGGGCCTGCTGCGCGACTTGCTTCTCAGTGACCGTGAACAGCGGGCCCCCGATCACCTGCGCGAGATGTTTGAGGCCATGGGAACATACACATTTAAATTCAAAGCGCTGGGCTTCAAGACGTATTTTTTTACGGCGGAGCCGCGTAATGTTCAGGCGCTGCTGGCGACACAGTTTAATGACTTTATCATTGCCCCCGACCGCCGCATGAGCTTCAACAGTGTTACCGGTAGCGGCATCTTCGTCAAAGACGGCTCCGCCTGGCATTCGGCGCGCGAATTGATGCGGCCGATGTTCAATCGTGAGGTGGTCTCCGACCTTGCGCTGCTAGAGAATCACGTGCAAATGTTGCTCCGATGTATTGATGTTGAGGGAGCTGGCATTGATGCCGCCGGCTGGACCAAGCCCATCAGCCTAGGTCAACTATTTCCCTGTTTAACGCTGGACAGCTCGACAGAGCTATTCATGGGCCGTGGCACGCACTCGCTAGACGCACGGTTGCGCGACGATAAAGAATACAAGGACTTTCGCTGGGCGCTGGAGCGTGGGCAGCATATTCTGCATGTGCGGCTGCGTATGCAGCGTCTGTGGTGGCTGTATGCGCGTGGCGAGCTGCGTCGTATCCGTAAGATCACCTTGGCCTTTGTAGGACGTGCCATTGACGACGCCGAGGAGGCCCGCCGTGAGCGCAAGGACATGAGTCGGTACGACTACCTTGAGATGTTGCGGCAACAGCCAGAGTGCGCGACGGACCGCAAGAAGCTCTGTGAAGAGGTACTCAGCCTTCTAGCGGCGGGGCGCAATACCACCGCTGCCATGCTGAGCTGGACCTTTTATCGCCTGATTCGTGAGCCGCGCGTGTGGGCAAAGCTGCGCGCCCGCGTCCTCGAAGACTTTGGGCCCTATACCCCCGACCGCGAGGCTACGCTCGACTCCATCACCTTCTCCAAGCTGAAGAGCTGCACGTATCTGCAGCAGGTTATGAATGAAACCCTGCGTGTGCATAGCGTTGTGCTTTTCAACTTGCGTATGGCAGTCCGCGACACCACGCTGCCGACTGGTGGTGGGCCCAACGCTGACCAGCCCGTTTTTATCCCCCAGGATACCACCGTCATGTTCAGCCCGCACGTCATGAACTACCGGGCAGATATCTGGGGCGAGGATGCTGCTCAGTTCCGTCCCGAGCGCTGGGAGGGCGCAAAGCCCGGTTGGGCCTACGTGCCCTTCAATGCAGTTCCGTCCCGAGCGCTGGGAGGGCGCAAAGCCCGGTTGGGCCTACGTGCCCTTCAATGGCGGGCCTCGCATTTGCATCGGCCAGCAATTCGCACTAACCATGGCCGGCTATGTTATCGTTCGACTCATGCAGCGCTACGAATCCATCGAGGGCCTTGATGTCAACCCGAACCATGATTACCACCACTTCACCTTGTCGTGCAGCCCCGGCACCCCGGACAATGACGGACGTCAGTAAAGTGTCGCTTGAAGGTAGTCACCGAGGCAAAGTGAGCAGCATTTGGAAAACATAAGTCAGTCCTCACCTTTGAGCGAGAGATAGAGTACATTTCTCCCGGAGACTCTTTCAGTACACTAGGTGGACAAAAGTCTCCGTACCACCCCCCATTTCTCACCAAAACTTACCAACTTTGGAGGTAGATATTAAATACCAAAAAATTCGCATAAATACCAAACAAACTGCTTAGCATCTGGTTTTACTTGAGATTTGTATTTAATATAAATACATATCATATATGCAGAAATTCGTAGACTATGTTAGACTAGTAGTAAAGTAAACTTATTCCCCTTATAACTTTGTATGGAGGCGCATCTGAATCTAAAGTAGCGAAGTATAATACAGGATTAACATAATGAAAAGTAAAGTAAAAACTTAATTTATGAATTAATTACATCTATTAACTCGGTTTGTCTTTTCGTTATATTTTTGCGATTTTTATTATAATATTTATATGCGTTTGAATCTGGTAAGTTTTGGTGAGAAATGGGGGGTGGTGCGGAGACTTTTGGTTGGTCAGTTTAGTAGTCAAACATGTTGCTGTTTCGTGGTTCCAATAGCAAATGAGCCCGAATTAATTGACTGTGGACTCTGTAAAGTGTTGCTTTTCTAATCATGGTCAAGAGTAATGGGTTAAAAGATGTACAGTAGTGGGATGGTATCAGCCACTGGACGGCGCTGACCCCCTGTCACGCGCTAGCGCTTCACTGAACCACTATAACTAGTGTGGCGTTCCGTAAAATGCTTGAAGGCATCAATCCTTTACAATTGACACTATTCCTAGTGCCATTACTGAACCACCATAAACAGATCAATGTACAAAGTAAACCTTCCTGATGGTATACCTCAGAATACATTCCATTGCCCTAACCCAGGGACCATTCCTTGTGACACCTTTCAACAAATATGATATTTTTTATCTTTATATATAACTAAACATATTTATAAAGGTAATTAACATGATAAAATCTTGACGCGTTAATTTTGACATTTGGCTAAGGCTGAATAAGTAAGGCTCTTGCATCCTCGCTGGTTTCCGTTTCATCCATTCATAACACCCCAGTCCAAACCGACCCCGAGTTCGGGGAAACGTGATCGACCCACCCGACATAGATGTATCACCCCAGTCTAATCCAGGCTAGTCCAAAGCCCTGGAAGTATGGCGCGGAGATTCTCGTGCTATTAAGAACCGGTTCTTGCTAACATTCTGTATTAGTGGAAGTCTCCCTTCTTTTGCCATCATCAGCCACGTAAGGTCCTTCCCTATCTCGGTATATAGGACAGCTCACATTAAGTATGCCTCCTGTCAGTCCCGTCAAAATAGTGTACGGCTGTTCAGGATCAGTATGGTTTAACGACGAAACAAATGGACTTGTACTCGAGCTTCTAAAGCAGGTAGGAGTCCGGGAGGTGGACAGCGCCCGTGGCTATGGCGCCAGCGAGGAGAAGCTGGGCCTTCGCAGGGCGGCACAAAGCTTCATCATCAGCACAAAATTCTCGGGTCAGTGGGGAAACCGACCTGCGAACCGCGAGAATATCCAGCGGTCCATGGCCAAGAGTCTTGCGCTGCTACAAACCCAACAGGTGCGTCATCAACACAGCTTCTCCCGAATCTAACTAATTAGCTACGCTTTACAGGTAGACACGTACTACCTACATGCTCCAGACCGCTCGACCTCTCATGAGGAGACTCTCGCGGCCATAGACGAACTCTATAAGCTAGGCAAGTTCAGGCGCTTTGGCATAGCCAACTTCTTGCCCGAAGAGGTAGAGAGCATGGTGCGCATTGCCAAGGAAAAAGGCTTCGTGGCGCCGACCATCTACCAGTGCAACTACTCGCCCGTTTCGCGCATCACCGAAGACCTGCTATTCCCAGTGCTGCGGCGGCACGGTATCGCCTTTTACGCATATTCACCCCTTGCCGGCGGCTTCCTGACCAAGACGCGCGCGCAGGTCCAGCAAGGTACGGTCGAACGCTTCAATTCCGCCACTCCTTTCGGCCGGATGTACGCGACTCTTTTCAACAAGGAGTCATACCTCGACGCGCTATCAGAGTGGGATGCTATCAGTTCCCGCAGCGGCATTGCCAATGCCGAGCTGGCGTATCGCTGGATGGCGCACCACAGCCACCTGGATGGGGCACAAGGTGATGGTCTTGTCTTTGGGGCAACCACATTGGAGCAGATTCGCGAGACCATCTCCGGTATCAGCAGAGGTCCCCTTCCTCAGGAGGTTGTGGCGCAAATTGAAAAGGTGTGGAACAGTGTAAAGGGTGACGCGGGCTTAGATATATTCAACACGAGTACTATGGAAGATCGGCGGCCGAACTCGTCATAGCAGTTCATCAACAAGCCGCCTGCTCAAGTGGCATGAGCTACGACTCAAATCCACTTCGCAGGAATGGATATGTCAAAGGAATCATTATCACCTTATCTTGCCTGATTCAGGTAGTTTCGTTAGTATTTGACAAAACTAAGTCATGCATTACACCCAAGTCTTCAACTCAATGCACACTCCACGAAGCCGGGAGGGCATGTATCAGTGCTTGATCTGGGCATCAGAGAAGCGTCCAATTCCGCCGAAGACGAGAAGGCTTAGGACTTCGAGGCAGAAGCGCAATTGAATCACTTAGAGTATGATCAGAACAAAACACATGCCGTTGAGACCCTCTCGAGCGTTCCAGAAAACACCAGCAAATTACTCGGGCTTATGGAATTTAACAGTGATGGGCTACAAATTGAGAGAATCATACACGGCATTTCGATTCCTAAGCTATCTAGCCCCGGAGCTGCGTTTCTACACCCAAGAAGTCTTATATATCTTTCCCCGTGCCCGTTCTTAGCACAGTTTGCGCCAGTGTATCCTCAGCCCAAACTCAAGCAGCATGCATCCTAACTCGAATACCTTGCGAAATAGAATTGTTCAGCTTCAAATTATGTCCAATCACTTCGTTGGGATTCAGGCTTTCGATTTTATCAAACCTTTGCACCAACCTTACGAGGACGTAGCTAGCCTCGGTCAGAGCAAACTGCTGACCGAGACAAATTCGAGGGCCTCCATTGAACTGTATTGCCGGTATCGCCTGTCAGTAAAGCATTCATAGAGAAAGGATAGAGCGTAATGGAGGCGGCAGTGAAAGAGACTGGGACGTGCGATGATGTCTTGTTGCTATTGGGTACGAAGCTTACGGGCAAGTATTCCCACCCAGTCTTTCTCCCTTCCCAGCGTTCTGGCCTGAACTCCTCAGCGTCTGGACCCCATATATCCTTCCGATGATGCATGACGTGTACGCAGTAGTCACAGGTAGACCCCTTCGGAATGAATATGGGCGAGTTGCCGTCCTTACCCCCACCGAACGGCAGCGTGGTGTCTTTGTTGGCCTGGCGGGCATTGATGGGTACAACGGGGTAAAGACGCAATGATTCGTCATTGACATATCGGAGATATTTGCAGTCTTTGAGATTTGAGAAAGTGATCTCGCGCGGATGCTTATAGGTACCAAAATCTTCCAAGATGATGTCGCGCAGTTTCTTGTAGCGTGCTGGGTCGCGAGCAAGGTTATAAAGTACTAAGGAAGAGGTCAGGACTCACAAGCACGGAAGTTTCGTGGAGAAAAGGGGCATGCGTACCCCAGCCCATGTGGGAGGCAGTTGTGTCACGACCAGCAAGTAGAATATGTAATAGCTCGGTACGTAGCCGGATGGGGTCTTTGCAATCGGCAGCCAGAGCTTCAAGCAAGATATACTGGTCCTTGTTGTCCCCAGATTTGTCAACTGTGGCTTTGCGCAGATCTTTGGACAGAGCAAGCTTCACAAAATGATCAGCGAACTCGTGGACAACCTTGCATGCTTCGCGCATTCCTTTGGGGTTATAAAGCCAGTATGCATCCATGAAGCGTGTACGTGTTGCAACGGCACTCTGACCAGCATCAAAGGCCGTAACGAATTTCAACACCGAGTTACCAATCGCATTACTCTCGTGACCGTGGATATTCCCGAGTTGGCTGTTGACAGATTCTCCGAAAAGGAACTCGGTGGCTGAATCGATTGTCAGATGGAAAAGGTAGGGCAGGACGTCAATCTCGTCGATCCAACCATTTGGACGTATCAGTAGGTCAAGCGCCGTCATCATGTTCTGAACATGAGTTTCCTCAAGGTTCAGGTCGCTGACCTTATCCCTTGTGAACTGGGGACGGATTAAAGCCTGCGGTTGTCACCTAACGTCAGTTTAAACACATGTAAATAAGGACCCTGAATCCCCAGAATTGTCCCGTCCCAATATCTTTGGATCTGAGAGGAAAGTGATGAGGCCAACATACCCGGGAATGTTTCCATTGCTCTCCATCAGCTGTGAATATGCCCATCCCAAGCATGGGGTATAAAGCCCCGCGCCTAGTTGCTCCAAGGTCTTGGCGTGTCAATACATGGTTATACTGAGAATATGGAGATACTGACCAAAGTCGGCAAATTGGTTTGCTAGCATGTGTTGGATATTCCTGGGATCTGACGTCCGATAGTTTCTTGCTCCTTTCGAATAAGTAAAATCAGCATGGCGAGCGTAGTCTTCACCGTAAGGCTGGTCTGGAAGAACCCACCGAGAACCTGATATCTGTAGGTGTGGCAGCCTAGCTCATCGAAGCGTTTAATCAAATCAACTGGGAACTGGTGGTTTCGGTCAGCAGCAAGGCTGCGCAGCAGATTGTCTATGCCTAGCGGCCAGCGATTCTTCTCGAACGGCGGCTCTTCACAGCGGAGCTTTCCTGCTTTCTTTGCATTGCGGATCGAGGTGTAAAACGTGGAAATGACTAGGTAAAGGACAAATGACACAACGGCACCCGTGAGGGTAATTGTAGCGTTTGGAAGCAGCATCGGTCTCATGGTTTCAAACTGAAAGACGTAAATTTCTTGCTACTATGGTGGGATGTCGCTGAGATGGAAGATCGATTTGATTTAGATAGGTTCGAAATCCAGCTCTGGGTTCGACTCAAATCGGACTGTATAAGCTAAAAAGGCAACGATGAATAGTCTAAGCTCCACGCTGGGTATACTAAATTCCCAGTACTATGCTGACATAGGACTGTGAGGCAAACGGCAGTGAGACTCGAACCGAACGATCGAGACCCTACATCCAGTTGGCCTCTATATCGTCCGATGCCATCCGGTGGTCTACATACGCGTTTGTCGGTACCTGCAAGGTAGGTGAACATTTTCCCTGCACATGCCTGCAACCGCGGATTGGTCCAGCGACAGATAAGCGAGCGCTCAGGCACCGTTTTTTCAACTCGGGTCCGCCCCGCAATTCATCAAACGGGTCCCGCTCTCGAAAAGGCCTCTCAATCAGGTCCCGTCGCCCCCCACCAGTTCACTTGGACAACCATCCATCTTCGTCTCACCTCTCCATACCAAACGACTTACAACCCGTACCTACTACCAATCGCCGGCATTGTCCCTACCCCCTAGCCGTCACGTTCCGCCCAAGATGACATACCCAGAGAATGTTGGTATCAAGGCAATGGAAATTTATGTTCCTGCACAGGTAGCTCTATGCGGCTCCATGAAACTTTGCTCGGCGCCACTGACTGCGCAAGTGTCTGGATCAAACCCTCTTCGAGAAACACCAAGGTGTCTCGGCCGGAAAGTACACCATTGGGCTAGGCCTGAAATACATGAACTATTGTACCGATAGAGAAGGTCAGTCCCCCGCGCTCGGTGCCCGCGCAACAACATAGCCCCTCCCCCACCTAGGAGTAGAGAGAAACACCAGTCCAATCAGCAAAGTCTCCAAGTCTTTGGTATTTTCTGCCAAAGAATAATGTACTCTGACTAAATCTGCCTTGGTATAGATGTCTGTTCCCTGGCCCTGACGGCTGTGTCTTCTCTGCTCCGAAAGTATGACATCGATGCGAAGTCAATCGGGCGTCTGGAAGTCGGCACCGAGTCTCTGATTGACAAAGCGAAGTCGGTCAAGTCGGTCCTCACCACACTGTTCGAGCCCCACGGCAACACAAGTCTAGAGGGTATTGATACGGTCCACGCCTGCTACGGAGGTACCAGTGCACTTTTCAATGCCGTCAACTGGGTAGAGTCCCGTTCTTGGGACGGTCGTGATGCCATCGTCGTTGCGTCAGACATCGCTCTCTATGACCAGCCTGCCTCTCGTCCCACTGGCGGTGCCGGCTGCGTCGCCATGCTCGTAGGCCCCAATGCGGCGCTTTCCCTAGATCCAAAAGTCAGAGGCGTTTACATGACCAACACTTACGACTTTTACAAGCCGGACCTCAAAGTTGAGTTCCCCCTTGTCAACGGCCAGGAGTCAATTACCTGTTATCTGGGGGCTCTGGATGGTTGCCACAAGGACTTGCTTCGTCGTTCCAAGGCTGCTTCTGGGGTCATCAATGGAGATAACCCCGCAACGAACAAAGTGCTTGACCTCTTTGACTATATGGCCTTTCATACCCCAAACTGCAAGTTGGTCAGCAAGTCGTACGGTCGGCTCAAGTACAACGATATTCTCTTGTCGGCCAACGAGTCCGACTGGGAGGGAATCCCTTTCGAGCTCCGCCAGTTAGGCTACAAAGAGTCCTTGAAAGACAAGAATTTGGAAAAGGCCCTGGTTGCCGTGACCAAGGCTCGGTTTCAGAAGCAAATTGAGCCCTGCATTGCCGCACCCTCTTTGTGTGGCAATATGTACACCGGTAGTCTGTACTGCTCCTTGATCAGCTTGATTAGCAACATTGATCTTTCGACTGCAAAAGGCAAGACTATTGGCATGTTCAGTGTAAGTTGCTCATTCTCGGACCCGGGACGAGGTCAATAACTAAATTGCGAAAACAAAAACAGTACGGAAGTGGTGCAGCCAGTACCCTTTTTACTCTACGAGTCACTGGTGAACTTTTCAGTATGGTCCAGAAGATAGACTTGATGAGTCGTCTGCAAAAGCGGCACATTGGTACTCCCGAGGAGTACGAAGAGGTGAGTCCATTTTCTTTGGACAAAGGTCGAGCAAATATGTTCTAATTCCGGTACACCCAGGCCTGCGCTCTCCGATTGAACCTCTACGGGAAAAAGGACTATAAACCCGTGGGCGAAGTCGCCTCTCTGCTCCCTGGGACCTACTACCTAGAGAGCATTGATGAGGAATACCGCAGGACATACCTCGTAAAGGGTGACTAGTTTATTGCGTCAATCGTCTGCCTACCCTCCGCTATGCTTCTTCGCAATACAGCTTTCGGTGGCCGTGCACATACTGCCAAACACGGGTTCTGCTAACGGTTCGTTTCAGTCTTGAGAGAGATAGACATAGAGTCGAGAATTATTCTATAGACTAAGAATCCACTGCGTATTTTGTATAGTGGCTCTGTCTACTATCATTAGAATCTGTATCCTAGCTTATCTGATTAAATCATCCGGTCATTGAAAGTTCAGATCCATCTGGTCTGTGGTACAAGAGGCTTATTTGCCCATGTCGCAAGGCCATTCGAGTAAAGTCCTGTTTACTGCTCTTCATTGCCGATTAAATAAATCAAGCTTCGTTTCGTCATAAAAGATTTTGTTCGAGACGTTCGTCACACACAAATTAATCGGTATAGGTAGTACCAAGGTCGCATTAATCTATCATGTGTACGATCTTTATTTTATCCCGGCGCATGTTGGTACGAAGAGATCATGTTCCGAGCGGCTTCTCCTTCGAGCCTGTCTCCGCTTCGACTGGCTTCTTTGCATCTGCAGGACGCAGACTCTCCCACTGTGTGAACAGAGAAGCCAGCAATCCTACGCCAAGTAGAGCAATAGACCAGATCCATGCTGAGTGGAGCCCCTGTACATATGCCTCCACGACGATGTCAAGGTCGTCGGGATCAGGGAAATATTCCCGCAATCCTGAGGAGCCTGCCTCGAGAACTTTTGCGGGCGTAACAATGAGGTTATTACTTGGCAACGATGAAAGGATGATATTCTCCATAATAGTAGTCGCTACCGCAATGCCAATAGTTGCGCCGATAAATTGGAAGACTAAATCGTTGTTAATTAGTTGAGTGCATCTTTGGAGACCTGGACAGAAATAGAAAAAGCAGAGAGCAACCGAGATAAAGCTTACAAAGAACCATTGAGACGGCGATGGACACATCGCTCCGTGAGAATATTGATTGCGCTATAACGATGGGAACTTGAATAGTCAAGCCGGTGCCGATGCTGACCACAATTTGGTAGCCGATATAATGAGCAGCAGTAGATTCGGCATCAAGGGTGTATATTAAGCCTTGGCCGACCATGGAAAAGATACTTCCTACCCAAAAGAAAGGTTGCCACCAGCCCACTTTACCAACGAGTGCAGAGCCTACAAAAGTGAAAAGAGCTGCAGTAGGAAATAGTTAGTAAACAAGATTATTGTCGTTAATAGACGAGGACGATGCATTTGGCCGGGCCGGCGGTATGTACAGTCATGCGTGCACATTGTATTCTGGAAGGAAAAACATACAAGTTGCGAGCACCGACGGCAGCGTCCGTATGCCGGACTCGGATGGGGAGACGCCCTGTACGGCCTGAAAATAGATCGGCAGATTGTAGTTCCTTGCAAAACTGCCGCAGTGAACACAAAAGCCGAAGATGAGAGCTGCGGCCATGGTTCTACGTTTAGCAATGCGAAAGACCACCATTGATTTCTCACCTTGCCTCCACTCCAGTACCACGAGAACAACAATAATCAGACCAAAACCAACGATCAGTCCTATAGGTTTGCTGGCATTCCAGGGAGTTGTCACACCGCCCATTTGTAAAGCCAACAATAAACAAGTCAGGGCTGAAAGCAACAAGACGATCCCGCCCACGTCTAATTGCAATGCCACCTCTTTCCACGTCGCGTGGGCTACCCTAGAAGCCTTTGGCGTATTGAAGAAAATCAAGATTATCGCTATAGCTGCCCCACCAATAGGTAAGTTGACCCAAAAGCACCACCTCCAGGTGACATGCTCAGTAAAGACGCCGCCAAGGACTGGTCCAAGGACGGAAGAGAAACTCCATGCTGTACCGAAGAGGCCAACAATCTGTGCCATACGCTCGGGCCGTGTAATGAATGCAGCGATGATGTAGCAACCACCTGTGACACCAGCACCACCAGCCCCTTGGACGGCTCGACCGATGATGATGGCCAGGCTGCTTGGGGCAAGAGCCACTACCAGGCTGCCAATCTCGAAGATGACAATGCAACAGAGAAAAACTGACTTCAAGGGGAAGTACTTGTATGCCTTGCCCCAAGAGACTTGAAATGCAGCGAGAGTCATGAAAAAGGCTGATCCATACCAGCTAGCCTCATCGATGCTGTGAAACTCCGTTGTGATCGTGGGTAATGCCGTAGCTACGATTGACTGTTTTACCTATTGTTAGATAATTGTATGTGACCTCAACATTGGGGCTTCATCGATACGTGCCATATCAAGAGCAACAAGAAACATGGAAAGCAGCAATGACGTGTTGAGCACGACCGACAAGAAAAACCTGGGGTACGCAGTCTCTGGGCTTGGGGGGTGCCCCGCCGTTGTCGTTCCTGTGGTGGGGCTTGTCTGTGTGGTTTCTCCGGCACTGAGCTGTAACTGCTGAGCATCTTTTTCTTGGTCCTCTCTGGCCCCATCTCCATCGGCCACGGCTCGGACCGGACTTTGCGTGCTCGACATGGTGCAAAGCTGCGGAAAACCCGTTTCGTCTCTCACGAGGTTAGTTGGGTGGGATAGTGACAGTAACTAGGGACGAGTGCGTGTGTATTGCCAACATAGATATGTTGGCGGCGCGTTACAGAATGG
>Ga0181467_101159_pt1 | contig 11773 bp, 12 predicted proteins | sample InSIn5gowninarea_2_FD_119079 | JGI IMG/M metagenome (GOLD analysis project Ga0181467, IMG submission 119079) | Clean room microbial communities from NASA Spacecraft Assembly Facility at Jet Propulsion Laboratory, Pasadena, California, USA -... ... | reverse complement strand
GGTTCAAAGCTGACACTAGCAAGCTTACTGAGCTTATTGTATGACGCGCCCACGTCTACCATCTCCCCTCCTTCCTTCCTTCCACCACGGTCTCGCCGCCTAACGACTCAACAGCCTCTTCCGCTCTTTTCAAGCTCCTTCCCTTCCTACAAGTCTTCAACAGGTTCAACTTTCTTCACAACCCTCGCCGGAGTCCCCATAACAACACACCAATCCTCGACGTTCTTCGTCACCACACTGCCCGCCGCTACCGTACAACCTTTCCCAATGCTCACCCCGGGCAAAATCACAACATGCCCTCCAATCCAGCAATCATCGCCAATCACCACGGGCAACGCATACTCGATGTTGTCGCGACGGCTTTGAATGGATGTTTCGTGCGTTGCGGCGAAAATGGAGACGTTGGGACCCATCATCACGCGGTTTCCGATGGTGACGAGGCCGCAGTCGAGGATGGTGAGGTTGAAGTTGGAGTAGAAACGGATGCCGATGCGGATATTGGCGCCGTAGTCGATGTGGCTGGGGAGGATAGAAAGTTAGGCGGTGCGGTGTGCTTACCGTGTCTGGTGAGTGAATCACTTACAAGGGAGGCTCGATGAAGGCGTCGTCGTCTGGGTTGCTGTGCTGTTGTTAGTACTGGCTTGTAAGGGTGGATATTGGTCGGCTCGGGTTGGCTTGGATTGGACCGGGTGGGTTGAATTGGTGGTTGGCGTAGGTTGGTAGATGCCAGATTAAGATGCTATTGCTTTAGCTGACTTACTCTGTCCCAACATGACCAAGAATCTCACGCAATAGTGTCATGCGATGAGCGGCGAGGGCGTCATTGTTCGATTCATCGGGCTCGGAGGGAAAGGTATGGTTGTACTTGTGTGCCCAGGCGCGGGCTTTGAAGCGGGCTGCTGCGAGGGGTTTGACGTTGCTGTCGTAGCTGGGTTGAGTTAGTCTTAGAGCCGTGATGTTATGGTTGTGGTGAATTTGTTGTAAAGCGTGTATTTAAGATAGTTTCAAGTGGTGCTTGTAGCGAAATCGAGGAGGTGAAAACTAAGCAGAAGATGTAGATGGGATGAACGAATTATAAGCGAACATACAGCATGCCTGAAATCATCTTCTCATACTCTTCACACCATGGAACATGATTCAGTTTCCTGGCTAGAACGATTTGCTCTTCGTTCTTTTGTTTTGCTGCCATTTATGCTTGTTGCCGGAAGCACGAGAGCTGTGCTCCTCTTCTAGAGGATGGTGCGAACAGATTTTGATGATATGACAAGTGCTTGGTCTTTTTATATATAGCTCACGCAAAGAGGTCTCGGGCAGTGATATCACAGTGATGAATTGTATGCATGGATGTCGGGGAGTATAGGATGACACGTTTGTGATGTATTTCACCATTGTCTCTTGGTACTGCGTAATGCCAATGGCAATTCCGACCGAAGAAAGGCCGGTAAGCATTTGTGTAAAAACTGCTGATGTGGTCTGGACTCGAAATGTATACTCCAGCTGCTTGCCAATCATGGACGAGAAATGGAGGCAGATGAGTGACGGAGCCTGTGGCGATGGGTGGATTGTGGCACAATTCACGGTAATACAATTTTTGACACGATCTCACGGGTCTGGTTTCAGGATTTTGTGCTGTATTGTAGCTTGAGTGAATCATAACCTCTAGCTCAAACATAACATGAATGTGGGCGTGTTGACATTTTGACAACCTTCGAAAGACATCAAGTCTGTCCCAGTTTTTGGACTATCTCCACAACCATGCATAACCCCAAACACTCCACACAACATCTCGTACCATTTTCCAACCACACACTCATACCTGGAATAATGTAGTCAGCGAGCTGCATAGTCAACGCCATTAGGATTTGATTTTGTACCTTGAAACCACGCGACCGTCTGCGACCACGGGCACGCTCGAACTTCCTTCCCTTGCTCTCGATGTAAGGCTTCTTGTGCTGGTGAGGACCGAAACCAAAGTGTTTAACAGCCTCACGGGCGTTCTTGGGTCCACGGAGGAGGAGTCTAACGGGTGTCACTTCTTGTCATAATAGAATCTTGAATCGTCCTTTTTCACATACGTGTTGGAACCAGTTGGGCTTCTCTGTGCGAGCTGATCAAGGGTGATGCACTCACCGCCGGCCGCAGTGATGCGAGCACGAGCAGTGGCGGTGAACCTCAAGGCAGCGATGCTGAGCTTGGGCACCTCGAGGAGACGGTTGTCATCAGTGACAGCACCGACAATGACAACAGTCTTGCCCTCTTGCTCCTTGGAGGTGTGCTTGTTGGCAGCAGTGGCAATAATGCGGCTGATCGAAACAGGAGGCCTGTTGATCTTGCTCATATAGAGACGACGGAGAACCGCGGCGTTGAACTTGGAGTCGGTACGGCCTGCAATTTGTTACAGTCAACCTTGAGGCACTATTTAGAGCGCTAGAAGCGCAGCCTTGGGCAGAGCCCTGGTTGTAGACGTACGTGCGAGAAATCGGTAGAGCTTGACCAGGAGCTTCAAGTAAGGGTTGGCGCTCTTGGGAGCCTTGCGGTGGCCATTCCTGACGTGGTGGTGGTCGAGATCTGTTTGAAGAGATACCAATGTATTAGCAATTTTTCCCTAGTTGATCGGCTCTTGACTCTGGTTTCCTTGTTGCGGTGCGACGTGGTTTCTGTCCAAGATCTTGTGGTTGTTGTTGTTCCTCCTCTTCCATGTCATTTGATCTTTTCTTTTTCTGCACCTCAATATATCCTGACCACTGTCGCCTGGAGAAGAGCTGCCGACCAATAGTTATAACATCATCTCAAATATGCCTTACCGATACCCATGACTGCAACCTGTTGTCGTTAGTTTGTCGTAAAGAAGTTGTCGAAGCAAAACAGAATCGTGTGAAAGTTTTCAGGTGGTTTGTGTGGAGTTTGTGCGCCTGCCGAAGAAACTCCTTGGGTAAAGGGGGTTGATCACTAATACCTGCAACTTCCTCTTTGAGAAACATCATCTTGACTCAACTGCATCAGCAGATTGAAAAGTCCAGAACTGCCATCGATTCTCCTCGCGCTGCAATCTTCCTTTGCTATTCCAACATGACGACCAATGGAGCCTCGCGCACAAGTCGTAATGGTTTCAACCTCCAGACCTGTGCTCGTCCTAACATCCTTGCCCTACAACCTTATCGATGCGCGAGAGATGACTACAAGGATGACGGCACCAATGTATTACTAGATGCCAATGAGAACGCATACGGCCCTGGTCTTGCATTCGATCAAGTGAAAGATGCACTCCAAGAATCCTCCAAGACACAAGGCGCAAATAGCAATAACTCGACTCCACGACTCCAACTGCAAGGCCTCAATCGCTATCCAGACCCGTGAGTTCTGCTCGGCTAGGCTGAGGCCAGATCACACTACGCACTAGTCGCTGACATGCTCTGCAGTCACCAGCACGACCTAAAACAACTACTATGTAACCTCCGCCAGACCAATACCCACACCTCTCGTTCGATAACACCACTCAACCTCTTCCTCGGTGTTGGATCAGATGAAGCTATCGATGCCTTGATACGCTGCTTCTGTCGTCCAGCTATTGACAAGATTCTGACCTGCCCACCTACCTACGGCATGTACTCCGTTTCCGCTTGTGTCAACGACGTCTCAGTAGTCAGCGTTCCTCTAGATCCAGAAAACAATTTCGCACTACGAGCCGATGCAATATGTGAGAAACTAAGCAGTGAAGAAGGCGAAAAGATAAAAATAGTATACATTTGCAGTCCTGGTAATCCTACAGCGACAATGGTGGAGAAGGACAGAATCCAGCAGCTCCTGGAACATCCTACATGGAACGGCATTGTGGTGGTAGACGAAGCATACGTTGACTTTGCCTCTGCTGGACGTGCTGCCAGTTTCGCGGAGTGGGTTGTCGAGTGGCCGAATTTAGTTGTAATGCAGACTCTGTCAAAAGCATTCGGTCTAGCTGGAATACGAATAGGCGCAGCATTTGCAAGCGAGGAGGTTGCAGCATTATTAAACAACTTGAAAGCTCCTTACAACATCAGCAGTATCACGAGCCAGCTCGCAAGTCAGGCCCTACAGAAAGAACACTTAGCAGTCATGCAGTCGAATATGCAGAAGCTAATCAAGCAGAGAGAAAGAATGGTGAAAGAGCTGCCTCAAATAAAAGGCATGGGTCGATTTCGAGGAGGGTTTGAATCCAACTTCCTATTGATTGAAGTGCTAGACCAAAGTGGGAAGCCATGCAACGAGACAGCGTTGAAGGTGTATGAGCAGTTAGCAGAAAATCGAGGAGTGGTGGTCAGATTTAGAGGGAAAGAGTATGGATGTCAAGGATGTTTGCGGATTACGGTTGGGACAGAAAAGGAAGTGGAAAGATTCCTGAAGGAGCTGGGAAGTGTAATAGCAGAGGTGCACAAAGGGAAAGCCAATGGTGTGACGGAGAAGGACGAGCAGGCAGCAAATGATGTCCTGGCGTGAAGTGTTTGCAGATGAAATGCCCAAATGAAGACAAAATAAAGTTCATCTTCTGCGCATCATTTGAGGCTTGGCAATGGAGCTCGACCCGACGTTCCTGAAATTTTGGACGAGTCGCCTTCAATGATTGCTTTGATACATTCAACCTTCAATACACCACCCTCAATCCAGCTCTCATCGTTTTTGTATTCTGTCACTGTGAATTACACATCTGATATCGCCGCCACGTTCCTTGTCCGTGTATACAAAGAAACATAACATGTTCACACCTCTACGAAGGTGTCCGACCTCAATAAGATGGCGACTCATTTCAACAAAAGCTACACAATCTTCACCTCTGGCCGCCTTGCAGACTGCTAGAAAGCCCTCAAATTCGTCTACGTCTGGTCCACGGCCATCCACATACCGTACCTTTTCCAGTACTTTACATCTCTCGCGCAATGCTACTGCCACAGAGCCAGCAATCGAGGCAGAAGAAGAACATGAAGCCAAAGCAGATCAGCCCACCGCGGCACCTTCGCTCATCAGCAAGTTTGCAGATCTCGACGGCGCTGGTTTGATTGAACCGACAGTTGTCAGGACGATCACGCAAAAGATGAAATTGGAGACCATGACAGAAGTGCAAAGTCGTACTTTGAACGAGGCGCTAAAAGGCAAGGACGTCCTCGCGCAAGCAAAAACTGGAACGGGAAAGACTCTAGCCTTTTTGCTGCCAGTTCTGCAAAACATCCTGAATGAGGACCCAACGTTACTAAAGAAATCGCTACGGAAGCCGTCGTACGGACAAAGAGCAGGAGATATCAGAGCTATTATCATTTCGCCAACGAGAGAATTGGCGGAGCAAATTGGTGAAGAGGCAAGGAAATTGACGCAGGATACCGGTGTTGTAATTCAGACCGCAGTGGGCGGCACACAGAAATCCTTCCATCTCCGTGCAATGCAACGAGAAGGCTGCCACATCCTCGTCGGCACTCCCGGCCGTCTCAAAGACATCTTCTCAGATCGCGAGACCGGTGTATCCGCACCCAAGCTGTCCGCGTTCGTCATGGACGAAGCAGATCGCCTCCTCGACGCCGGTTTCTGGCCTGAAATTCAAGCAATCCAAGATCTCCTCCCGAGTAAGCAGGAAAGAGACCGTCAAACACTCATGTTCTCCGCGACTATCTCCCAGGACGTCGTCAAGCTCGTCCGCTCCGTCATGAAACCAAATCTGCACTACGTCCGAACCGTGCAAGAAAATGAAGAACCCACACACGAACGCGTCCCACAACGCCTCGTCACTGTTCCTTCACTCGAGAACCTCCTCCCTACCGTTTTGGAACTGTGCCAGCGTAACGTCGACGCGAATGGGAAAGACAGCAGCACCCGACCCTTCAAAGCAATCGTCTACTTCAACGCAACCGCCGAAACCACCCTCGCAAGCAGCATCTTCATGTCCATCCGCCGCGGCGCCTCCAGCTTATCTCCTTCTGGCCCTCCCCACACCCGCGCCGCTGCATCCTTCAACGGCACGCATCTGACAAACACGCGCGTCTATGAAATCCACTCCCGGCTCTCGCAATCCCAACGCACAGCCGCAGCAGACCACTTCCGACATTGCACTAGCGGTATCCTAATGTCCTCTGATGTCACGGCGCGCGGCATGGATTTTCCAGGCGTCACTCATGTGATCCAAGTCGGTCTGCCTAATGATCGCGAAATATATATCCATCGGCTTGGACGGACGGCGCGTGCAGGGCAGGAAGGAGAGGGATGGCTTATTATACCGACGTCGCATTTGAATGAGCAGAGGAGACGGCTGGGTCGTATGCCATTGGTGAAGGATACGAGTCTGGCATCGTCTCTTGTCGACTTGAGCACGAGTGTTGCAGGTAGTGGAGGCAGTGCGGACGACGCCACAGCCATGACGCCCGCAGCGCACGAATTTTTCACTGCTGTGAGCACTGCTGCTCGCCGTGCCGTTGACTCTGACGCAGCGACCTCAGCGTACATGGCGCTGATAGGGACGCATCAATGGATGAAGGATAAGGAGTCGCTGATCAACATGATGAATAGACTGGCAAAGGTGCAATGGGGAATGGAGGAGCCGCCTGCTGTGGCAAGAGGACTTGCTGTCAAGATGGCGTTGCTTGGCATACCGGGACTGAATGTTGGAGGGGGTGCGAGAGCGGGGAATAGGGATTTTGGAGGCAGGCCGAAAAGGTTTGGTGATGCTGAGGGTGATAGGGAGAGAGGTGGTAGAGGAGGGCCGCCTGATGGTGGAAGAGGAGGGCCGAGGTTTGGTGGGGATAGACCGCCTTTCGCGAGAGGAGGCGATAGAGGTGGTAGACCTGATCGTGGTGGTGGTGGGGATAGATTCCCTAACCGCTTCAACGATCGAGATGAACGTGGTGGTGGCAGATTTGGCGATCGTGATGATAGACGAGGTGGCGGTGGTGGTGGTGGACGCTTCGGCGATCGCGACGAAAGAGGTGGTGGTGATAGACGGGGCAGGTCTGATGATAGAGGAAGGGGTCGACCGAGGGATAGGGACGAGCCGAGATATCAATCTAGTATCTAAGCAAAGCATGAAGCTTAGTTGAGGCTTGGCTAGGGGCCAGGCGAGCAGGCTAGTGGGCATATATCACGAACGACTTAATTGTACTATTATATAGATTATGATACTCTCTTCTTCCTCCTGCTTTCTTCGGGATTTAGAGTCGCTCATTGGGTCTTGTGGGACTTGTAGCACTTGTGGCACATGAATCGGAGCGGCATATGGCATGGAAGCAGCACAATTTCTTGGTAGGTCGGGAGGCTAATGTACTGTAAAGGAGGAGAGGTGGTTTGAAGGTTCTGTATGGTAAATGTGTCAAGTGATGTGATGTGCCAAGAATATCAACAAACCGAATCGTTCCTTCTATTGCTTTCAATTGGTTATGGCACATTTGCAATATTTTGTCCTTGATCGTACTTAAGATCCCCACCAGTTGTGATCTGAATGTAATGTTACCCCAGTGAACACCACGGCGCAATTATTCATCTTGCCCGTCTTGCCCGTAATATCAATACTCCCCTGTTATCACAGTGCCGTGGACCACGCAAGTCCGTCATACCTATAACATGACCTGGACAAAAGCAATTACCTTTTAGGGCGTAGCGCGCCGAGGACGACCGAAAGCTCAGGCTAGCCCTTACCTCGTCGTCCAGGATAAAATGCTCCGTATGGGCTCATCTCGTATCGAAGCTTAAAGAGCATGAATCGTAGTGAATGGCCTTTCGAGCCTAGTAAAATGGTACAGGCAAGATATGTATACAGGACCTGCGCTTGCCTGCCTGAATGGCACTCGTCGCAATTCTCCTTTTCGGTCGTTACAGTTACTCATTTCACCACCACTACCATCAGGATGCATCTCTCATTCGTTCTCGGTGCGATGATGATGCTAACCGCATCAGTTCATTCGGGACCGGTACCTAGGCCTAGTCAATCGTGCACAATGGTGCACAAATCAACTCCGAAGCCAGCCCTTCGATGTGGATGGCATGGACCTCTTGATCCTGCTCGAGTCTCGCCTCTGGAACCACCAATGACAGTGCTAGACCTTGCAAGCTGCGCTGATGCCTGCCGTGTCAACCACGAATGTGTTTCTTTTGGATTGACTGGAGATCAATGTCAACTATACAACAGAAGCTTGATAAATATGAACATCACACCGCCTGGCATCAGTACTGATACCTCTACTGTGTTCTACAATAGAGGCTGTTGGCAGCAGCAATGCAGCACGGCACCAAAGAGTTGTCTTTGTACTGCCAAGGTCACAGGTATTATTCGTCTTGTACTTGCTTTCTTGCCTTCTCACTAACACGAAACAGAAACAACTGTCATCTTCAATAGTACTAAGACTCGCCAGGTCACCGTGTTTGCCACTACAACTGAGCTCCCAGCGACTACAACTTGGTTGACAAATACTACACTACTCATTCGTAAGTTTTAGTCTTCGTGTTGACACCAATGGATGAGCTAATTCAAAGTATAGCTGTTTATGCCAATACTACAACTACTCTGCTCGCCACGAATGTCTCAACTCTGGTTCCAAGTACTGTGACTTTGTTTTCTAATACTACTACCACCCAGAGTAAGACATGTCTTCGATTATATGTTTGAGAATAATCAGCTAAAATGTCCTCCAGCGATTTCGACCAATTTCACAATGTTCTTGAATACAACTTCGACCACGACTATTTTTCCGACCACGACTGCTCCTGGCTGGACGACGACCACAACTACTACCGCCACTGCGACTTTAACGCTAGATCAGTCTCAGATCAAGAAGCGATCACCAGACCTGCCAGTATTTCCACCAGTAACCCACCTCCAGCAATGCGCTTGTGCTGCAAAAGCTACTCTTGTTGCCACAACCTCAATCACTTCGACCAGGACGCTCTTCGACATTGCTACTGTGACTGAGGTGATAACGAAATTGGAGACCATTACTCCATTGCCAATCATCGTTTCAAGCACAGATATTGCAAATGTGGTAACCACTGTTTCTACGAACGTGGTCAGCACAACGGAATATGAGGTTCTAACGTGAGTTGCTCTTGCCTAGTGGTATCACTTGCTCCTTTGCTCATAATATTCCTAGTATCACACCAGCTCCTGTGGTCGAGAATGTAACCAGTACCATTATCTCGAGTGCCACTCTTACATCAGAGTATATGACAACAAACGTTCTCGAGTAAGTCTGTATGCTCCTATGCCGCTACAATGCACTAACAGCAGCCTACAGAGCAATCGAAACAGCGCATGTATGCCCAGCAGGCTTCACTGTCAGTGTTCAGTACATTGCCTCGACAAACAACACCAATACTACCACGCCTTCCACCGACTCTTCCGCCATGACACCTCGCGATCTCGGTCCTCTCATTACTCCTGTTCTTCGCCCCAGTGTGGGTCACAGCAACTCCTCCAGCTCCAATGTCACTTTTGCCCATACCTCCAACGCCACCTATGCCAACCTGGCCGAAGTTCCCGGAGATTCAAGCACCGAGGTCTCCTTCATTGTTGTCAATTACACAACCCCCATCGTCTTCGGCATCGACCCTGACGTCGGCGACCTCTGCGTCAACGGCCCCGTCTCTAACGCAGCATTCTACTCCGACCAATACTCCAACGACGGCAATCTTGTCTTTGACAGCTCGGATAATTGGGCAAGCAATCCTGGAATGTTCCACAATGTCACCGCGACGTTGAATAGTGATAACAGTCTCAGCATGCTGAACGTGGATACCGGCGCTAGTTTTCTTATGAACTGTAATGGTGCCTTGTCGTTGAAGTTTAGCGATGAGATGGTTGGTGGTTGCGTGCCTGTCAAGTTGTGGGCGGCTCCTGTGGTTGGTGCTGTTGTTGCTACGAAGGTGGTCACAACAACAACAACAACAACAACGACTGTTGTGGCTCCTCAGACTGCTACTGGTACGACTGCTACCAGGACTGATATGGTCACCACCACGACCGACCCTCCTGCGACGACATCTGTCTAAACAGCATCGACCTGCTCCGATGGACCACATACGGTAGCCTCAATATTCACACATTAACCACACCAATCAGCACATGGACTCTCTGAACGTCGCAACCCAGGTCATCGACGACCAATGGCACGTTTGCAGTCCTGGACTACATGCCGGCTAACAACGCTACAAAAAACCGGAGGTCGAGTTCCACATTGAGCATGGCCGGCCGATCGACCAGACTGTGCTTCGCTCATAGACAGTACTACTACATGGGTGAGCCAGGAAGAGTACCCGGTCAAATGGTTTATATACTAATCGCTACGAACCGAGTGGATGGGGTACGAGTTCTTCTCCTCGCAGGAAGTTGAGAATGCAGATGTGGATGATAGTATTCAGAGTAATTGAATACAGGCGAGCGACGCTTGTATGTGCGAATGAGAACCATCTCTGTTTCATCCCCCTTTTCTTTCCTCACTTTTTCGTACACTGCATATTCGACGTTTGGAATTGCACGAAGACAGTACAGCCATTTGCAAAAGGTGCCGAGTTGATTGCAATCTATTTCGTCAGTTCTTGCTTCTGCGGATCTTGGACCTAAGTTTGTAGAGTTAAGCATCAAAACGCAAGTTTACTCCGACATACTTTATTACGGACGGAAACTTGCTGGGTTTCGACCACACTCACGGATTGTCCGTCGTCTCTTGCACAATGACACACAAGAGCGTGATTTGAGATGGACAACACCCGATTGGTTCTGATCGTATAAGAGAGACAAGCCTGTAAGCGTCGTATATCGTACTCAGCAAATTTTCAAAAATCACAGTCAATGGAAATGTATACTCTTGCAGCCACAAAAGCATACAAATATCTGGACATCAGGGGCGTCGTCGGAATGGTCACGTGCTGCAGACGGTCGATATAGTATACAAGCGTACGATAGATAGCTATGCATCGAAGGTGAAAGACCAATTTCAGGTTTTAGAAAATAAGTCAAGGCTGAGCCATTTCATTGCAATACGAACATGATGAGAAAAATTCTTTTGTTTTTCCTTTATCAAACCTCCTGCAGGCCTCAGAACGTGTCCATGGTGCATATGCATGAGGTTTGAGATTGTTGACTTTTTGATATTATTTCGAACCGAATAGGTCGTTCGGTTTGGTTTGGTTTTTTTTTGGAGCAAATCATGTTGGGCAGTTAATGTATATACTTTCTCTGGTAAGCAACCGGAAGACTGCGATGCTTTTTTCTCGGGCATGGCTTAGACATCACAGAAATACTTGATATTGTTGTTTTGCTCAAAGATTTAGTTCTGGGGGTTGCATGGCTTTCTTCAACTCAAAGGAATCGATTGTCTAACTACTAACCACCATTAACACCATTGACCTTCTGCTCTCCCACATCATCTCTCCAAAGCCTAATCGTCTTGTCCATTCCACAACTTACAATGAGTTTCTCAGTGGGATGCACATCCACCCCCATCACGACACCTTCGTGTCCAACGAGCCGCTGCAACACAGCTTTACTGTTCACATCCCACAGGAAAACAGATCCATCTTCACTACCACTCGCCAGCATCGCTCTCTTCCGCAAGAGGGAGCCTCCCTCTTTCCCATCTTCGCCACCATACACTCCCCAAGCCCCTTGCAAACTCCACTTCGCATTCCGATACCCACGGTCCTGATACGTTTTAACACACCTTCCTTCGACGTAATGTGGATGGCCGTGGACCAGACGTAGACGAATTTGAGGGCTTTCTAGCAGTCTGCAAGGCGGCCAGAGGTGAAGATTGTGTAGCTTTTGTTGAAA
>Ga0181467_101151_pt1 | contig 11837 bp, 18 predicted proteins | sample InSIn5gowninarea_2_FD_119079 | JGI IMG/M metagenome (GOLD analysis project Ga0181467, IMG submission 119079) | Clean room microbial communities from NASA Spacecraft Assembly Facility at Jet Propulsion Laboratory, Pasadena, California, USA -... ... | reverse complement strand
AAAGACTGTACTATGAGTGGCAGCGTGCACGTGATATATGCAATTGACATTTTCTTTCCAAATCTACAATCACACTTGCTACATGCCTTATTACTCCAGAGCCGTGCGACTGGTTGGGTTGGCGTTCGAGCATGAGGTCGTGGTGGATTTCTTGGGTCATGAAGGCACGCCATCGGCTGGCGTAAGGGAGCTTCATGAGCTTTTCGTCGGCGTCTGTGATGGTACGGTGGAGACCAGGGGTTGCGGAGGCGGAGGAGCAGCGTTCCGAGGAAGAGGGACTGACTTTGGACGGGTCAATCTAAGAGTTCAAGTGGCAGCACAAGGAGCGGGACGACATACCCTCCGTGTCCTCCTGTGGCTGCCCCTTCTCAAGGTCCCTGTCATGCTTTCTTCCACAGTCTAATTCGTCGGGATTGAGGTCATGAATTCTTGCTTCGCCTTCTGGAAATCAGTCAAGACTTTCATAGTATCTTCGCACGACTTTGACCTTCTCGTGAATGCACCGAGAGAGTGAGGCTGGATGGTGTGGAGTCTGAGTGCCTAGCTTCCATCGGACTGAACATGGTTGCAGATACGCTATCAGGCTCAGCGAGTGCAAGAGCCATTGTTGGATGTGATTTTGCTGGTGTCGTGAATGCTGGGGTCGGAAAACAACGAGTACTTCAGATATCTTTCAATGTATCCAAGGCGTCGATACGGAGCTGGTCCAGAAGAAGCCACAATGGCAGTGGATTGGCGTTCGACCGCCATAAAAGTCAGCCTGGAAAAGCAATGTTCCACTGATTATGTTGAGCGAGAAATAGGTGGAGCCTTCCACATGTCCTTGGTTATCAGATGTCGCGAGTGTGGGTAAGCCTAGCATTCTGGGTTCCAACCAGCATGACCCAGGAAAAGGAACTGAGTTGCGATTAGTGAAAGAAGTGAGCAGCCCAACTTGCGTTGCTGAAGTGGACACCTCGACTGACATCAATCGTTGTAACTGCTTGGCTCATTGTCACAAAGGAACAATCATCCCATGGTTTCATGCAAGGCAGCCATGATGTATGTATTGACCGCGTTTGGAAAATCGGGGAGCAGGAAAAATACATGATTGACGACCGAAAAGTGGCACATGTAGCCCCAAACGATGATACTGAAGCTTCGATGGGGAGCCTGCTTCTTTATCTACTTGGCGGGTGGAGCGAACTTGGCGAAGAGGGCCCACTGCTCGAAAGCCAAGTTCATCGCAGTTAGAATGCTGGCGAAGCGTGACGATTCAAGATGCGAGTACACGTCGAAAATGTGCTCTTGGGCCCACAGCGAGCGACTGTAGTGGGTCCATCCGACACCATCCTGCTGTTGTCCGTAGCGGCGTCCAAGCACTGCAAAGAAGACCGGACGTCAAGCTGGAAAAGGCAATTGCCGCGACAAGAGATGCTCGATCGAAAAATTCAAAAAAAGTCCTTCGAACAAGGGCTTGCTGGTTGTGTTACTTCATGTAGCTGCGTTATCGAGACTGTCAACTTCAGTCGCCGATGAAGCTACGAGATAGGAAAAGGAACCCATCCGGATTCATCACAAACGCGAGGTTACTGAAGCTGACCGACCTTGATGACCTGCATCAACGGGAGGCTATCGATCCTTCAACCGAACGCGATCTGAAAGAATTGATATCTAAAGGGTGGCTTCAAGGTCTGATATGATCGCCACCGTGATGTATGCCCAGAACATCTCCAAGCTTTGCACACGCCCTGACATGTCCTTGTCAAGCACTAGCGGCCCGGCGCGCATCGGAGAACCCGAGATGACATCGGATAAGATTCTTGTAAACGTCGATTTGCGGCTGAGAATGTGTACTTTCGAAGGATAGTAACTTAATGGCCGTCGTCTGGATACCTGTGCAGACTCATGAAGATCGAAGAGTGCCGAATGGCCGCTTACGACCCTCCAACTAATGAGTACAGCTGAATGCAGTATTTCTCCCCTCCTGAAACGCAGTGATCAAGCTCTCAATACTCGAATAACACCCCAAGCCCGCCGTGACCAGCGCTCCTAGCATGAACACCAAGTTAAACGTATTCAAATGCCATTTCTTCATATAGCCCCGAACCCACCTCTTCACCCCACTATCAAGCCTCATCGTCTGTCCCGTCGCTGGATCGAACCCTTCGCCTTCCTGCATAGCGTCCTTTTTAATATAGAAGCCGAGCATGAACATCGGCGGGAAAGTGTACGTGAACTGTAAGATGCAGAGCGCGGCGACGAAGCCGGAGAGCGCACTGAAAGTGGGGATCGCGGCAGCGATGACGAAGGCGAGGCTCCCGTAAACGGGTACCATGGCAACCCAGATGAGTTTGCTGGTTTTGGCAGAGAGATTGGGAAACCCGAACAGCTCTTGGAAGATGTTTTGATATATCACCTAGAGAGGGGTTAGTCTGTTAACAAAGTCATGTTAGTCTTCATGACCGATCTTGATGCCAATGTTGCCATACAAAGCACCCGCAATTAGTGAGGTCATGAAGTATAGGATATTGCCCGCTGTGTAAGCCACTCTAGGACCCATGCCTTGATTAGCCGGATTGATGGTATACTGGCCTTGGTATGAGTAGACAAATACGCCAAAGAAAAGATACGCGCAATAAATGAACGCTTCTGCACAGATGAGAGCTTTCCAGAAATCCGTAGACTTCCTCATCTCGCTCATAAATTCGCAAAACACCATTGCACCGCCATAAGAGTAGACCGCCCGCATCAACCCGACGATACCTGTCGTAAACCCTTCAGCATAGGGCGGTGAACCACCATAAGTATGTACAACTCCGTCGCCTTCTGGGACGGCGTTCAGGTCCTCGGAAGCGACATAGTTTGGAGCAGTGTTCGCAACAACTGCCATCGTCAAGATAAGCGTAGCGACGTTGATCCAGATGGCGAGATTGGCGATCCAGCCAAACTTTTGAAGCGTTCGTACTTGGCCCAGAACGAAGCCGCAGCCTACCCAGATGACGCAACACACAATGAAACAGATGTTCGGATTCACTTGATAGAGACCTACGCACTCCGTTAGCAACTGCACAGATGACGCATCGATGAGATGTTACTGACCTTGGCCGTTGGAGATGATGATGATGCCGACATTGAACAACAGCTAGAACAACAGCTGAACTGACTGCAGTACATTCACCACATGCCTTGCAATCGTGCCGTAAAGTCGGAAAGCGAAGTCACCGAACGTCTTCACAGGATACTCTTTCGAGTCCAGGTTCAGGAACATCTGCCACAGCAGCCAGCCCGAGTATCCAGAAAGAGCTCCGAAGACGGTGTACAGGGTGATACCCGATCCATATCCCATCTGGGACAACGCCCAAGGCACGTGTACGGGCCAAGAATATCCGTGGTGATCAGGTAGAAGACAGCTCCCCAGGTTGCAGTTTGCATCGCACGCGAAGCTTGTGTCCACTCTTCTTCTGTGACCTGGGACGTCTCGCTTCGTCGAGTGCTAGTGCGGAATGCATGGGGCTCTTTCTCATCCCTAGGCGGAGACGCATTGGCTAGAGAATCCTCCTTCGGCTTCGTCTGCTTTACAAAGCCGAGGATCTTTCGCGCAGGAGTTGGCGCAGGTGGGAGCGATTCTTCCTCGAAACGACTGATTCTTGCGTAGTAAAGATATCTATTCCATCGTCAGACCATAACCAGTGAGGTACTAGCATCAAAGTCTCGTACTCTTCGAAGGTTACGGCAGGATCGTGGGTTTTTTGCGCCGCAAATCGAGATCTCGTAGCTATAGCTAAACATTGTTAGTAAAACAGCATCAAGCACATGGCTCTATGTCGATTGGATCCCGGTAGTCTTATACACTGAGTATGGTTTCCTAGTCTTGGATCACCACCATCCAGCTGGAACGCCGCTGGTTGCGCAGCCATTCTTCTGTCTGGCACTAGTCGAAGAAGAGAGCAGCCTGTTGTATAAGAAAGTGTTGGAGGCGGACGGAAAGCGACAGCAGTACTTTCGTAGTTGGCAGAAAAAGAAAGAAGTGTAGAAAACGCCCGCCATACTGTGAGGAATCCAGCAATTGGGATCGATTCATCTACACGGATATGCAGGGTAGTTATCTGTGCCGACCCTTCGAAGGCCATGCTACGGGCCTGTTTGTTCGCTCATCAAAGTTCATCATTCCGCCTTTCAGTTGGCTGAGGTGCGAGATAACGTGAGTAAGTAGAGTTTGAGCAGGTATGTAGCTACTGTTGTCAAGTCGAGCTAGTAATGGAGTTGTTACGTTAGCTTCAGCTCTTGCTAGATCTGTTGCAATATTCCTACCGATGCTCAAAAGTCTGGGAGATACTGTGTTCTTGCAGATATGTCCTGAAAACAGCTGAGTAGCGTTGGACTTCGACGTGAGAGATGTTGATCTATCAAGAAGGCCACTTGTACAAGTTACCACGTTTTATCGACCTTCCTAAAACGGCTCATGTAAAGGTAGCTATCGCAAACACCACATGATACAGCTGCGGAGAAGCGACAAGTGCCAGAATGTAGCGTATCAAGGCCAGAAAACTAACGTATCATCATTCATCAAGCGTGTTGCGATACAAGTAGCGGCATGCTCGTGAGGAGGTTGTACGTAAACGACCACTTTGAAACCAAGCTCAATCAAGCCTTTCCTTCCGCGTGACTGATGCGAAGCTTGTCTGATGCATGGAGGTCTCGAGTTGGTGAATGCACTGTTAGCTTCTGGAAAACATCGAACATCGAGCGTTGAGGTCCCGTCTGGTTGACGTGGAGAATGACTAGATGTTTTATTAGACTTCACGTCCTCAATTCGCGTGTCGATATGGACGCGCTAGAATATTGCCCAGACGAGCTTCCCACTTGCTACATACCTATATGAAGACAAACGCAATCTGTCGATTCAAAATTGATGGCGTGAATAAAATCCATTGTCTATATATCGAGTCTGTGTAAATTAATGCCCGCTGCCGAATCCGGCTTCCAGCAATTGCCTCTGTAGATTCCCAGCCTCATCATCCTGGAAATCCACATCCATAGCCTGCCGCGCCACTCTAACCGCAGCAGGAGTATCCTGCATGAACGGCGACGATGTGTCGAATTCTGACATGCCAGACATGAGACGAGGGTCGAGGGGCACTTGATAATCTACCAGATGCTGCCGTGAATCTGCCTCCGTCGACTTCTGAACATGATCCGAAGACTGCGAAGATGAAGAACTTTCCTTGGGCAGACCAACAACCCTCGTGCTTTGAGTAGATGCTCCACCGTTGTTCCTCGAGCACTCGGAGCAGTTCTTGATGACTTGGCTTACCGTCTCTTTGATCCTTACCCAGTGGTACTTCTCCGCGAGACTCGCTGTTGTCTTGTTGATCCCTCCATGAGATTCTAGATGTATCTGCCTGGCAAGCTCGTATTGTTTCTGCGGGTCGCTAATGACTTCCTTATCCTTCAGCATCAGCTTATCCTCCTGCCCCTCTCCTTCACTAGAAATCAGTTTGTAGTGTGTCGCAGCGCTTCTGAGCCTGCTTTTTTCGGCGCGGTCGGCGCCTGGCGGATATGTGCCATTCTTGAGGTAGTACTTGATCTTGTCGAAGCGCTCTTCGGTCTGAAACTCGTTCTCTTCGGTCGAGAGCTCGCGACCGTATATGATTGCGTCGACCAATTGATCCGGGTACGATTTTAGGTTTCCGCAGCCTTTGACTCTTCCAATGCGCTTGAAGCCCAGACCATCCCAGATACGGCACGAAGCAACGTTGGTGTCGTACACGAGGTTGAAGACGGAGTAGGTATAGCCCAGCTTCGGCGCCCAGTCCAGGTACCCTTCGCCCATAAGCCGCCCCACGCCTCGATTACGCGCAGCGTCAGCGACCAAGAAGCCGCCATTACAGACATGGCTCGAGCGGCCAGGGTAATTGGGCTTGATGTAGAAGCTGCCTAAGCATTGCTTCTCCCAGCTTGCCCCTTCCCGATCCAATTGTCTTACATCTTCATCACTTTGTAGATCGCCCAGTAGCATCACAGCACCAAAGTTCTGAAACCAATATGGGCCGAAGGACTCAAGCGGCATGGGGTTGATCATGGGGTATGTATCGCCCTTTTCGATCTCGCGGTTGAGGACGTCGCAGAGGTAGGAGATGAGTGAGACCGGGACTTGCGCAGGCGAAGAGAAGGGCACAAGGGTCGCTGTTGTTACCCTGTCGCGGAGAATGACTTGACGTGGGAAGACATCTGGAGGTAGAGGTGCGGCGGGAGTAGGGTATGGAGGTTCGCCGCTCGTACGGTATATGACTGGCGCAGTCGGGTCATCGAGCATTGCTGGCATCGTGAATGCTATGGATTGAACAGTGTGCGGTCTTGCTGATTAGTCTCCATACTGTGTTAGCATGTACAGCGCAGAATGTATCACGAGGGTGTATGAAGCTGGTGCGAGAGCGCGATAGACGCTCTGACCGCGATGATGGCACCATGTTGCTGTTCGACAAGAGTGATTCCGCTTTCAGACGCCCAACACGATTCGGAGCAATGGGAGAGAAGAGAGGACATTGTTCGTACCTATCAGCATGGGCGTGTTCCTGATCACGGTCACCGTGCTACGGGATATAGCGATACCACGTGAGTTTGAACGCTTGGAAGACTGCTTGCGGTTGACGTAACAAATTGCTAGCAAGCGACAATTGATTTGTCTGGCAATACTTAAAATCTCTCGTTCTGGTGTAGGACTTTTCTGTACTGCTGCAAAAGAAGACTGAGAGTTTATATCACGTGATAGATGTGGACTCCATCGTATCCCACCAACAAATCATACAACCGCCATGTTAATGCAGTCCATATCTTGATGCGACACGCGCAAATCGCCGTTGATATCCCATGGTCTTCGTGTTCGCTAGCCATCTACCTCCGCCAATCACAGACAGGATCATTCACTTCATTTAGAAATCAGTTCATCCGCGCGGATAAGCTCGCGCTGCGCCACAGCTCATGCAGGTATTGAATACCAGCCCTTATAGTTGCCTGGGAGCTGCTTCACGTTATATCTCTTATGGAGCGTTGTCCAGTCGGTACACAGGTCTTAGAAGGTATAACGACGCTATATGTTGGGTCACTGCAGCATCTAGGCTTCTACCTGGGCTCGGATCTGCATATCATTTCGCGCTTCCTATAGACGTTCCACCTGCCTGTTTACTTGTGCCATCAGCTTGGTGCGATGCCGGCACCCGCAGGTTACGTACTACGTGAGGGCGCAAGATTCTATCGAATGTGCTGCTGTGCCACTAACGTGAAACGGTTCGCCATCCGGATACCGGCATCAAGACATTGCGACTTGATCTGTGCGACGCAACGAACCGTGGACAATCATCAAAAAGGTTACACGGGGACACGTTGAAATGGACGCCGAGACGATTGGGTCACGCTGATAGAGGCAGAAGACAAGTCTGTAAACACCGTAATTCAATTGTTCCTCGCTACATGCTACGAAAGTATGTGCAGTGGGAGTGTTGAAACTGTGTGTGAGTGATTGTAGTTGTGCCCCTCGCCATGGGTACCTTTGTCAACGCCAAGAACCTTTCGTAGCTACTGATCAGATCAGAGCTTAGAAGAAGTTATGAGACATCAACAGTAGGGTATCTGCAAGAAAGTGGTTGGAAAGACAAAGAGAGAAAGCCATAATCCCCAAGAAACATCCGCCATTATCCATTGTGGCTCTCTCGTAAGGTCAGATACGGTGCATAAACCACATCGTGACTCGATGGTGAATGATTGCATGAAAGAGTTATGGCAAGAGAGTGTGGCTCTGGCTCTGTCATCTAAGCCGTCACAGCCATAGCCATGACAGCGGCGAGGACGAGAGCCAAGAGTGAGTGAGAGTTGCCCAAGCCGACAGCAGCGCCCTCAGCAGGCGGAGCGGCGGTAGAGGAAGGAACGGGCGCAGAAGTGGCGCCGCCAGTCGGTGGAGCTGTCATGGAAGCCTTGATCGAAGAGATTGCAGAGCTCAACGAAGAGACAGCAGAGGAGATGGCGGATGATTCTGCAGGAGGAGCGCCACTAGAAGGGACGGGAGTGACCTCACCGGATGGAACAGGACCACCGGGAACGGTAGTGGAGGGAGCGCCAGCCGGAGGACCCTCGGAAGACGGAACGGTTGGGACAGCCTCAGAAGTCGGAATGACTGGAATGACCTCGGAAGACTGAGTTGGGACTGGGACTGTAGTTACGCCGGTGGAGACTGGGGGAGCGACTGGAAGTGTGGACGGGACACCGGTTAGGAGGCAGTAGTCCGGGATCACGGTGGTGGTGACGGTGACTTTCAACAAGTTAACAAAATTGCGCGTGGATCAGTACGCGTTAGGTACGCGTTGGGTAATGACGCGACTTACCAGTCATCTCGTGGCGGGCTTCGACCTCACGCTTAGCACCGAATGGGTTGACGAAGGCTGTGAAGAAACTAGTGAGCTGAGCGATCTTCATGACCAAGTCAGCAGATACTTTACTTACTGGCTGTAGCCATGGCAAAGATGCCAGTAATGGCGAGGATGTTGGTGAATGCGCGCATTTTGAGAAGTGGCGGAGTACTTGTTGTTGATTGTTGTGAGAGTACTTTTGATATCGTGGTTGGATGCTCTCGAAGAGATGCGCGTGTAAGTGCTAGTCAGAGAGTGTTAGCACATCTTGAGATCTATTGTGATGGAGCAGGAGGAGTGCAGACCTTATGTTGAGAGGAATTCTTGGACATGTGTTTGTGAGGTTGGGGAGAAAAGGTGAGAGAGGACGAGGAAACTGGTTTTATGTGTTGGAGAGCGCTAGCAAACTTTAATCTCAAAGTGGCCAGGGCAACGGGAGTGTGCAGAAGATGTTGACCAAATAGGCAATATCAAAACGGGCTCGTGTAACGTCACATGCCATGGCCCTGGATTCAGAGCCAATTACCTCACACTGGATATGAAAGCTGACAAGAACAGGCAGCAGCATTGCAATCTCCGGGGCGAGCACATGCAGATTCCACTGTCAGTATGTGTTTCATATCCACGTGGGTGGTAGCGGCGCTATCCAGATCCTTGAAGTGATGATCTCCATGGCGGTTTTCGACCTGTAGGCTCCTTTCTCCACGCAATTGCAGAGAACCTCAACGGTGAACTCACGTGAAGCAGACCTGCTGTTTTAGTACTTGTCAATGGTTCTGGATAGCCTGTCCTGTAAAGATCACCTGGGATCAAAGTTCCGGAATGAATCTCCCGCCAATGTGGCCCACGCCGCTGGGAACACGACTTCTTCGATACGACACAAGCAACAAGGCAAGACAAGATGCACTTGCGTCAGTTGTAGTTATGTCATCATCTTTCTCAGTAGGTCCTTCTCCTTGGGGTAAGCGAAACTGCCGCTTCGCCGATGGCTCGTAAACAGCCACTAGCGTGCTTTCCACCCCATATATACTCCTCAAGCAGTCTTCTTCCTTCGTGCCATCTTGACCACACTCATTTCAGTGCTTTCGGTTCTGTTCAACGCTTAGAGTTGGGTCTTCTGTATTACTGAATCATCCTTGATCCTCTTGCTCGCGAACCGTCTCCAACTGAAGCCATTCTCAAGCATTCAAGATGACGCTCCGAATCTTCCCCATCGCCGCACTGGTCGCAGCCCAGGGCGTCATGGCAAATGCCCGAGCTGACGGTGAGCGTTCCTCTGCAGGTAGGGAAGTAAGCTGTGAGCTTTCGGCTGATCGTTCTCTAGGAGTTCAAGCGTACCGCCGCTGGGGTATAGATCCACACATCAGCATCGTCACATCTTTTAGGTCTTCTCGCTGACATTGGCTGCAGACTCAGACAGCAGCAGTGCGAGGGCGCCAAATGCGACAGCAATACCGGCTGTGACGTCTGGCGTCGTGGTGGTCAACATTATCCCAGCGGTCTTCACCTCGACCGTCTTCACCACCCAGGAAGTCACAATCATCAGCTGTGCACCTTCGATTACGGAGTGCCCAGCTCATTCGACAGTAGTTGTGACATCCACAGTAGCCATTTCGACGACGGTCTGTCCAACTACCCTGACGTCGTCTTCGTACAGCGAGACAACATACGCTCTCCCACCCGCTCCGTCTACTCCACCGCTCGTACCAAGCTCTCCACCACCTCCATACATCCCAATGACCACTCTAAGCTCTTCACCGGGTCCCCTTTCATCGACTGCGCCTCCGGAAAATGCACCTTCATCGACGCCGAGCTCGACGGCTGTTGTTCCGCCAACAACCTCCGCTTTGGCTCAGTCTCCGCCTAGTACGATCTACACCACTGCACCCACGACCATCACACTGACGCCAGTCCCGGTACCGACTTCGAGTGCATCGACAAGCAGTGGCTTTGTGATGCCACCGCCATCGCTCAGCAACTCTACACCAGCCAGCTCGATACCGGCTCCACCAACGAGCCAGCCGGCACCCATACCATCGTCAAGCAACGTAATCGTCGTGCCAAGTCCGCCACAAAACAGCTCGATTCCAGTACAGACTCTTGTACCATCTACGGTCACGAGTCTTGAGACTAGCGTTACGACCATCCCGTGTCCAAGCTGCTCTGGGTCTTCGACCATCATAACCAACGTTGTCCCGATCACCTCCACAACGTTAGCGCCAGTGCCAGTACCGACAGACGTTTCGTCAGTGTTGGTCTATCAACCTAGCTCTTCGGCTACACCATCAGTTAGTCGATCGAAGCATGCTTTTACAGGAGCTCATATTCCAAGCCACAAGGCGACCATCTCACGTGATTTTCTGGATCGGCCTAGCGCAAGGAGGGAAGCGCCGAGGCTTGCGGCTCCGAAAACGTTCAAAAGCTTGAAACAACGTCGTGTTCATCTTCTACACATACAAGTCTTCAGGAATTTCTTTGTGCCGCTTGTCGTTGTACCGAGTCATTCGTACAGCAGGACAATGTCTGCTGACGCCACTATATTCACGTGACCGGTCGCGAGTCCGCGAGAGGAGCACTGAAGAAGACACCTGCACTAACATACAGGTTGAAAGGACAGACAGTCTAGCATTGACTATACGTCCTCTATCATATACACAGAGCAATGGTCATATCCTCACCATCATGTTTCAATAGCAGAAAAAACACATGAACATTGATACAGGATTTTCCTCCGATGCCTGCCATTACCATCGCCGACTAAGCGAGCGAGAAAGCCGTATAGAGATGTTGAGTAAGAGCAGTGGCAAGAGAACACGGAAGAACCTGCCATTTACAAGCCTTCATTGTCTTGTTTTGGATCAAAGCATTAAGAAGGCGAGCAGCATGGCAAGAACCAAGCTTGATGCAGCCATGGTCGCAGTGCTGCTCTCTGAGACGTAAAGCCCAGTGCTCGAAGTCGGAGACGCGCTCGCAGTCAGACTGACATTGCCGCTGGTTGTGTAGACCGGAAGGGAAGTAGTAGGTGTGGACAGTGTTGGGGTACCCATTGTCTGATTGCCGGAAGGAACAACTACGATGGGCGGCGCATTGGGACCTGTCGGAGTGACGACCACGGAACTGTTGTTAGGTAGCGATGGCACTGTGATAGTCGCCGTCGGTTGGCTTGAGGCACCTCCGGTAGAATAAGGCAGCGGCGGAATGATGAACGTGGTCGAGCCTGGGATGATGATCGAGACACCAACGCCAGGGACACCAGATGGAAGAATGAGCGTCGGTTCTCCGCCTGAAGTTGGCTGAGCGGTAGGCGGAGGAGTCACAGTTGTGCTGTAGACGAACGTCCGAGAGCCGGACGTCTGCGTAGTGAGGATTGTTTGGAGAATTGGTGACGGAGTGCTCAGCACAAAGCCGGGTGAAGGGCTTGGCGTGATGGTGATCGCAATCCATGACACTGAT
>Ga0181467_101148_pt1 | contig 11859 bp, 10 predicted proteins | sample InSIn5gowninarea_2_FD_119079 | JGI IMG/M metagenome (GOLD analysis project Ga0181467, IMG submission 119079) | Clean room microbial communities from NASA Spacecraft Assembly Facility at Jet Propulsion Laboratory, Pasadena, California, USA -... ... | reverse complement strand
CAAATAGGCCCAAGGTGCAGCAACAGCAATGGAAGATGGGATCTTCCTCGGTCGTGTCGTGAGCGAAGTCATTCGTGGTACTATCACTCTTCCCACCGCTATCGAACTCTATGAAAAGAAACGTATCCCTCGAGCCTTTCACAAAGCTCAGTCTGCATTCACTCAAGGCGAACTTTACTCCCTCAGAGGCACCGAGATGACCGAACGGGATCAAGCCACTTTTGCTGAGGTGAAGCTCTGGGATCGTCGTCCCGGAAGAGTGATGGAAATGCCACCTACATATCGAACGCCTCAGATCTTCTCGAGTCCGTGGACTGTGCCGAGCATCTTGAATTATGATGCCGAATGTGATGCAGATTTTGCTGTTGATGAGTGGTTGATGAACCAAGGTGATGTTGATCAGAAGACTTTCGTGAGCAAAGGTTTGAGAGCGAAGTGGTGGAGTGCTGTTCATGATAATGGTGTTGAGAGGTGGGATCAGACAAAAGCGAAGCTGTAAATCGCGTCTGTCGTGAGGCTGATGTTGATGCTATCTGCGCTTCGAGGTTGACTGTGCTATTTGATGACTACTTGGAATAGAGACGGCGACTGTGTAATGGCAGAAACGGTTTCTGCCTTAAGTGTACATGCATAGTCAGGTGGGCATGCCGTTGTCTGCAGGCCATAACGCTGTTTCCCTGTCGGGTAGATATATGGTGATAATGATGTTATCGAGAAAAAGATTGTGGTCCTTTAAGGGCTGCTTGTTCTCAATAGACTTCTTGTCTGCTTGATGGATCAAAGTATGAATGTATCTACTGTCGACTTTGATACTGTACGGTGCTCAGGTGGTGTGAGACCCTAGCCTTGCATTTCAACGTCACCATCTACCTCAACAGGGTGAGCATGACCATTCTGTTGAGATAGCACAGTGCGATCAACGATAGGACTGTTAGCCATCGAATGGCTTTGTCTCTGCGTGTTTGGTGTGCTTGGTCCATTGCTGGCTCCGTTCATGTGAGTATGGCTGTGATGCTGCTGAGCCATCATCGATGCAATCGACCGTTGTCCATTAGTATTTGCGGCACCCACAGCGTCACCATCAGTAGCCTCACCGTCTTCAATGACTCCTGCTGGGCCATTCGAAGTATCAGTGGTAACTTTCTTCTCCTTGATCTGTTTATAAGTCATAGTTCTTGGAACTGTATCAGAGAGAAACTGAAGGTTGTCAAACTTTGCGACTGCCGCAGCTTCACCATGCATATGTTAGACACCATGAATGCAGAAAAGAAGCCATCATGATAAAGACTTACCGACGTCCTTGTAGGCTATGTTTCTTCGTGGTTTCGAATCCGATTTAGCTACATTGTGGGCTTGTTCCGTAAGATAGCGCAAGAATTCTTCCTATCAGGTTCAGGGACGTGTTAGCGAGATCGCTTCCGGTATGGAAATGAGTAAGGCGCATAAAGGGGCTCATACTGTTGCTACTGATATGGCGAAAGCGGCGCCGTTGGAGCACTGTGCAATGTCCTCATCTTGGGCGATGATTTTCTTGACTCGAGCCACTTGAGTTTTGTTAGCGAAACGAAAACGGCGGTCGAGAACGCGTACATGGTAGGGCTGAAGTTCCTGAAATTTCTTCTGGTCGAGGCATGGGCGTTGTGTTATAAGGCATGTTTATTGTCACATAGAATTACGCGTTATCCAACGCGTTGGTGATGTTTCTATTAGATGTGGTATGGTATATGTAATCGTCCTATAATCCTGGTTGACCTCGAAGTGGTTGTCCCAAAGTGGAAAGGTGGCATCTGGAATCGCATCGGCTGGTTCAACCACAAAGACTGCAGGTGATGCCTCTGGGATCAATACACCCTCCACATTCGCTTCAATACTCATCTGTGTCTCTTTACTCGGTTGTATGCGTGTTGTTAGCATGTTGACGACACAAATGTTATGAACCAACAATCATCTACGTCCTGCGCACGCCCTCAAGTTCGGCCGTCGCTATCTGCTAGGACAATCTCCAGACGATATTCAGCACTCAATGAACTCGAAGATGGCTCTTCAACGGGTCCACCACTTGTCGATAGTGTCATTACTCAAGAGCTAGCACAGATCAAGAGATATGAAGATTTCACTACAATCGATTGGGTCCAGGATGCAGCCAGGGAACAGATTAGAAGACGAACAAGGCGAAAAGATGCGACGCCCTTCTTCCAACGAGATGGCACTTGGGCATGGCGTCGAAAACTCTGGGAGTCGTACGATGCTGCTCAAGCATGGGTTGTGGTAACACTGGTGGCCATCGTCATCGGACTTATTGCGGCTGCTTTGAACATTGTGACTGAATATCTGGCCGATTTGAAGATGGGATATTGCACAACTGCGTGGTACTTGAATGAAGATTTCTGTTGCTACGGCGCTGAGAATGGTTGCGAGGAATGGAGAAGATGGTCTTCGTACGGCTTCGCGAACTACCTGATTTACATTATCATGGCGACCTTATTTGCAGCAACAGCATCATATCTGGTCAAGGAATATGCCCCTTACGCTGCAGGTTCAGGCATTTCCGAGATCAAGTGTATCATCGGTGGCTTCGTTATGAAAGGATTCCTCGGATTCTGGACGCTCGTTATCAAGGCGATATGTCTGCCACTCGCCATTGCTTCAGGTCTATCAGTAGGCAAGGAAGGCCCTAGCGTCCACTATGCTACATGTGTTGGCAACGTCATCTCCCGTTTCTTCGACAAGTACAAACAAAGTGCTTCAAAAACTCGAGAAATTCTAACAGCCAGCTCAGGCACTGGTGTGGCAGTTGCTTTCGGCAGTCCTATAGGCGGTGTTCTCTTCTCTCTGGAAGAAATGTCATCCCACTTTCCTCTGCAGACCCTCTGGAGGAGCTACTTCTGTGCTCTTATTGCTACAGCCGTCCTTGCAGCCATGAATCCTTTCCGCACCGGTCAGCTTGTCATGTTTAGTGTCAAATATGACCGTGGCTGGCACTTCTTCGAGGTCGTGTTCTATATCATTCTTGGCATATTCGGTGGTGTATACGGTGCCTTGATGATCAAAGGTCACTTAGCTGTACAGTCGTTTCGCAAAAAATATCTAGCGAAGTATGCCATCCCAGAAGCTGTCATTTTGGCTGGTGTCACAGCTCTCTTCTGCTATCCCAACCTGTTCCTTCGCGTCGATATGACTGAAATGATGCAAATTCTCTTCCGAGAGTGCGAGGGCGATTACGACTACCACGGTCTTTGCGAACCAGAACAGCGTCTCTCGAATGTTATTTCCCTCCTGGCCGCTACTCTGCTCCGTTGTGGCTTTGTTGCCCTCTCCTATGGCTGCAAAGTCCCTGCCGGCATCTTTGTGCCTTCCATGGCAATTGGCGCCTCATTCGGCCGTATGGTGGGCATACTCGTTGAGTGGCTACACGCCTCTTTTCCGGATAGTGCCTTCTTTTCTGCATGCCAACCTGATGTCCCGTGTATCACTCCCGGAACATATGCCTTCCTCGGCGCTGGCGCTGCACTCTCTGGAATCATGCACCTTACCATCTCTGTAACAGTAATCATGTTCGAACTCACCGGAGCACTGACATATATTCTTCCAACCATGATCGTGATCGGTGTCACAAAAGCGGTTGGTGACCGTCTTGCCAAAGCTGGCATTGCAGACATTATGATCCAGTTCAATGGCTACCCTTTCCTTGATTCGAAGGAAGAACACAATTTCGGCGTTCCTGCCTCACAAGTCATGACTTCGAGTACGTCCCTCAAAATGCTCCCTGCCACAGGCTTGGAAGTGAAAGTCGCACAAAAGCTTCTCAACAACACAAATTATTCTGGCTTTCCCATTGTCGAAGAACCAAATGGCTCAAAAATTCTAATTGGCTATATCGGCCGTGTCGAGCTGGCGTATGCACTAAACAAAATGCGTCAACAAACCTCTTTTGCTCCTGACGCACGCATCTCGTTCATCAGACTCGACGTCGAAGACACCGAATCTCCGATGACTCCTTCCACAACGACAAGCGCCACACCCATCGACAACACAACGCGTCAGACCGTCGATTGTAGCGCTTACGTCGATACCGCACCAATCACCGTGCATCCACGACTACCTCTCGAAACAACAATGGACCTGTTCCAGAAAATGGGTCCTAGAGTCATCCTGGTCGAACATCACGGCCGCCTCGAAGGACTCATCACCGTGAAGGACTGTCTACGATACCAGGCACGAATCGAAGCGTTAGAGCATAGCAGTCACAACCGTGCGAATGACGACTCCTCCGACAGCAGACAAACTCTCGTGTGGCAGATCCTGCAAGGCACGACAGAATGGATCGCAGACAAATTAAACGGCCTATCGAGAGGACGATTAAGATTATCGCCACGCTTCAATAGGATTGGTGAACGCACGGGTGAATGGGCGAGGGTATCGGAGCGCGAACCTGGTCCGGAGGATGAGTATCTGCATGAGAACGATATCTTGGATGGGACGGAGGAGATGATGGATGGGGACGGACAAGGTGGACATCATCATAGTCGTGGAATAGATAGTGTTGAGATGGATGTTAGATAGCTGTGCCTACTGGACTAGACTGGGAGGGGGCGGTGTTGTAACTGAAGAATTTAGATTATGAATATACGACATTTAGAAGTTTGGTAAAAGTCTGTCTATTCTTGCACTGCTGTATGTTTACAGTAGGCGCCTTTCCTTCCTGGTTCGTCTGAATGAGTTCTAAAACATCTTAACGCCTTCCACATACTATATTCCTCCTCAATCCACCCTTTCTCACATAGACAGAATCTTACCTACCACGTACAGTAAACAGTGCACACATTCGTGAACATTTATACAACGAGCCACTTCGAGAAGAACCAACGGATGTACTGTACTATAGCACAAAATGCTATACCATATTACATGTGAGTAACGATCCCGCATCGTCAGGCAGAGTAGAGGTGGGACACAATCACACGTATATAAATACCAGAAACTATTCATTCAATTGCTTGGTTAATCATTTCAAAAGTATTGTCATTGGCCTCGTTCGTGGGTATAGTATTACAATTCATCCTTGTTGCCAGATGACAGAAGTTTCAATCACCGGAAGGTACTATAAACAATAACAGCAAAAGGTTTCGTGATTCGTTAAATAGATACAGTACATCGACCTCAAAGCCAACGCCGACGTACGGTAGACAAGGCTATTTCGTATATCCGCCACCAACACCGACATCATCATCATCGCTGGATACCACCGCATCTACATTCCCTTACACTCCTCTTCAGTTCAGCATTCTCAGCCAGTAACCTGTAGTTTTCCTGCTCCAACTTCATAACCTGTGCTTTGTAGTGCTCGATGTTCCCACTCGGATACCTATCTTTCTGTGTAATTTTGCTTTCGTCGATGTTACCGCTGTTCAGTCGTACCTCTAGACCACCCCTGACTTCCTGATCCTCGTTTACACCGGTCAGTTGTTGTCCTTTACTGCCCGGTCTTGAAGTACTCGTACTCTGGCTGCTGGATGTATCTGGTCGGAACCTACTGCGGAGTGATAGACCGCCGCCGTGCTGGCTGTTTGAAGATGATTTCGGTCGTGCGTTTTCGTCGTTGCTGGGAGATGCGCGGTTTTGCGCTTGCTCTGGGTTTTGCTCGGATAGTATGCCTGCAAGACCTGGACGAGAACGATTCTTTCGACTGAAGGATCGGCCGAGGCTGGGTAAGAGTTTTGGTGCGTCGCGTTCTCGTAGACTGCCTGTCATGTGTGCGAAACTCATGATTGTTTTTGCGGGTGCTTCGCGAGTTGTGTTTGCACGAGTCAACCCGGAAATCAATTTTGATGGAGAGAGAGAGCGTTTCTTCGCTTCATGCTCGATCCGTAAAGAGTCGAGGATTGTTGAGGCAGCTGGTTCCATCTCGCAGATTTCTGCTATTATTCTGCGTGCTTTTTCAAGAGCACGAATTGCCAGTGTAGATGAAGGCGGTATTTGTGGGATCATAGTGTCAATGTACAGGCCATATCGTGATATTCGTTGCGCTGGTTCCATCAACAACGACGGTGCAAGTTGTACAGAAGTAGCATCGTCGCTGAAGAATTGATCGAGGTTGGAAGAAATCTGGGAGTGTAGGTCGAGGTAACTACGGTATGGGACTGGGAATTTCGGAAAATGGTTGAGGAGAACTTTTGCAAAAGCATAGACACCTATCGGGTCTTTGGCTTGAGGAGCTACGGTAGATTGTTGAACAGGTGATTGTTCAATATAAGCCAAGGCGTTGTCCTCCGTAGACTGTAGCACTGATTCAACATCGTCAAGAAAGGCAATATTGAGATCTCTGATTTGGTCGAGGAGAGAGGGGAATTGAAGCATCGCATTGATAGTCTTTTGAGATTTGGAGGAAGAGAACTTGTTCGAGATGGATTTCGCAGTACGGCCTTGAGAGGTCACAAGATCGAGGAGGTCTTGTAGGCGAGTAAGATAACGGTCTTCTGTGTCCACAAACTCACACATCTTGAAGCGTAGTGTTTCCAATTGTTCCGTATTCTGTTTGTGAGTTGCAGTGATCTGTTTTTTTGTAATGGACGATGGAGAGCGTTGATGTCCACTTGGCACTCGCTTGGATGGTGTGTTGAACCGGGCAAACGTCGACTGATTCTGATTTGGGTCTGGCGGAAGGTAAGACGGTCGAGTTTTTCGGATGGAAGAGATGGGCCGTATTGGCGCAGGTGGTGTGGTAGGTCGATCTTTAGAGAAAGGTTTGAGAGCTTCAATGATCTCGTCGGCGTTTATGACCCTGCTCATCTTGCAAGCGATCTGGGCTGCGTGTGTTTGACCCCATTTTAGTCCTGGACCGTGTTGTAGATTCTCATCTGTGATGGCATTCTTTACTTCTGTAGGCACCTCTGAAAAGTATCTGCAAAGCGCAAATGCAATGGCTCGGCAGACATCGTCTCGCTGTTTATCGTCGGGCAACTTATGCACGGCGGAATAGTAACTGCTGCTTGGTGCGACGGAGAATGCGGCGAAACTTTTGAAGCCGGCTGCGCTCAATATTGTTGTTCTAACTCTTGACGTTGAGCTCAGAGTGCCTACAGCTTGGACTGGCCAATAGAATATCAGTATTCGAGGGAGATACGGAGGGTCTTCGGCATAGTAAATAGTTGGACGATCGACAGAGGTGATGATGGTTGATAGTTGTGCGAGGTTTCCAGATTTCGACATCTTCGCAGGAGGTACCTGTTTGTCATGCAACAGTTTTGCTCGACTGTTTCGCCCGGCCCTGTTCAACCAATAGGTTTGTTGTGTGGACAGCGCACGGATCGTAGAGCTGCTCAAGCGGTTTCAGAAAAGGCCATCAACGAAGATGTTCGAATCATGAAGCAGGTACTATACGGGTGAGGTAAGATGCAGCATATGGATCGTGGATAGACACATATAGTGTATGCAGAATCAGTGGGTTGTATCAAACAATGGATGTTGTAAATGTGGATGTGACGGAGCGGAAGACTTGTTGATGTTTTTCCTGATTCGAAACAGCCAAACTTAAACTGTGGCGCTAAAATCGCCTTGTTTCATCAACATGCAATATCCTAGTCCATTGTTCATCACCTTGACGTTGAGCTTCCAAATCCATCTTCATCGAATATCTACTGTGAACGTCGACCACATGCTGAAGGTTTGGGTTGCATCGTCAGCCGCATAACACGTAGCCATTGTCACCAACAGAGTGCTGAAAGCATGATCCGGCAGACTTGCAGCTCCATGAACCTGCGTGATATCACCTACGATCAAGAGTTTCGGGACAAGAAATACACTACGATGAACTGCAGGCTTATGATCTGAGTCTGCTGGAGGAACCGATAGCGAGTCGTTCAACCCACAGACCACGTTGCGGTGCCCTTGGATTTTCGAGCATGAATGGGAGTCAACAATGGACTCGATCTGGCACAAACAAGCTCCGTTCCGAACACTTCTATGGGCGAAGACTGGCTCTTTGCCGATTTCATGTCCCTCAGAGTCTGAATGGTGACAAACAGGAAGGTAGGGCCCGGTATTTGCATTCTGCTTTAGAGCTTTTCATGTTGTCAAGGAGATGAGTCGTTGAGTCCAAGGGGATGTATTATTCCTGGTAATGGAAGCCCAATTTGCGCAAAAGGATCAGATCAAAGAAGTGGCTGAAGCTGTACGATAGTATAGTCACAACTGATCGTCTCCTTCAATGTCGTATGAGCTGGTTGCTGGCAAGGTTGTCTCACATTGCTTCTTGGAGGAGAGCCATGATGCATTGAATTGCGTATGGGAGGACATGGCGGTGATGCTGGAAATGAGCGAGCAAGTTGGAGCGAGCTCTCCATACCCAGCTGACGCGTTGAATAAGCATTGAACATTGATACCTCCTACCCGAGCAGCAACAATTCGGCTGATAGCGTATCGCATGATCTCAAGAAGGAGCTGGACTTTCTACTGCAAGATGCACAGTTCAGCTCATACTATCACGTAAGGACTCATATGGTGAGATAAGTAAGTATGTATGTCAGGTAAGAGTGCCATTCTTTTTGCGACGAGGAAAGAAATTGTCAAGCTCCAATGGTTCCCAATCATGTTTCAGTGCATATATGCTTGTCAGTTTTGCGTCTTCCTTGCATCTGTCGTTGTCACAAAGTCTCGTCTTCTCCTCATGACAACCCAGCGAGCTTTGTCGCAGAATCTTCAGCGGCTGATGAGTGTCGCCTTGCTGCGTGCACGTGATGTTGACAAAACACCACAAAGACGTCTGGTATAATTGCCATGTCTCTTTGCCATTCAGTATCACGGAAAGTCGAGTGGTCACGGTGATTGCACAGTGTTTCTCATCAAGACCACACGGCACCACTCTTGTTGACAAAAGCTGACCTGAAAACGTCAAAATACAATTCATTCGAACTGTCGACCATCAACCCTCTCCCCAGAGCAACAACGCTACCACCTCGACCAACGCGCTGCAGCGTCGCTTGACCTTCCACCTCTGGGTCCTGCGCGTTTGCCTTGCGGACTACGCTAATGGCGACTAATCTTCAATTCCCGCTCAAACACCCTCACAATGCCCTCTTTCCGCCCATCTCGGCCCCACTTAGCGCGCTCTAGCGTCTACTTTGGCTGCGCAATGCAAAGGTATATGATTTACCACCCGCAAAATGTATCCCAATCTCAGCTCCCTAATGGGCTGCCAACTATGTGCTGCCGAACATCACGAAACATCATGCATATTCCTAGGGATGGGTCAAGGTTCTTGACTAATGTCTCTTCTAGTTGGATGGTACATGCAGGCCATGGCTAGTGTTGTGGGTTAATGGTCAGAACGAGGGCTAAAGTACATGATCTGCAGTACTTGACGGTCGAGCTTGGGGAGGACATTTTTTTTTGTGAATTCGCAGGGTGGCAGGACCGTGTCAGGAGATATGGATGCCTAACAGTATGTATCAGCACAATGGCAAACGCAACGCACTGTCCGATGTGAATCTTTTGCAACATCACGTGCGACGAAAGGCGACGACAATGTCATGGTTGATACTGCGCTCGAACCTTCTTTTCTTGCACCGCAGACAGACAGTCCAGCTAAACACCATTGACCAGTCTTTGGCCCATACTCCTCTACATATCGATCAAGCTGAATACTTCCTCAGACATCCATAAAGACAGGTCTCAGATACTACCCAGCCTACGACAAACCATCGAAGCGCTCAGAATTATCACCTCTTATCATCAAACCCCGACAATAGATCTCTCAACACCATTCCACAAGACCCCGACCTTTGACACACTCGCAGCGACCACTGTCTCAATCTACACGATCACAACCGATCCTTCCAATCCAAGCAACCGATCCACATAATTACTCAATCAGAGACCACCTCGCATTCATACACACAACCATCCACCATCCTAACCACTCCCACCTATACACACCATGTCTCAACCCAACAACACACCCACCATCAACTCAACAACCCAAACACAATCAAAACCCCTCTACGCAAGACCCCAATACGGCTGCACCCTCTGCCCAACCTTCCAAACCGACCGCCGACGCATAACCCCTGCCAGCCAAAAATTAAACCGCATGAGTTTGCAAATGCACGTCAATACAGTACATCCGGAGATGGCAGCACGATGGGGGGAGTTGGAGCGGAAGCTGCCGGCTATGGAGTACTTTGGGTCGGGTCGGCTGGGTGTGAGCAGGACAGGAACGGGACAGCAGTCTGGTGGCTTGTTGCGGACGGGTAGTGGGAACCATCAGCAGGGGGACGAGGAAGAGAACGATGGAGGAGTAGAGGAGGAGGGGAAGGGGGATGGACAAGTGGAGGGGGAGTCTGCAAGTGCTGAAGACACTAGTGAGCATTTGTTCACCATCAGTCCATACCAAGAAGAGGGTGGTCAGGATAAGAAAGATTCAGTTTACCCACCTTTATGTGAATAGTGAATCTGTACGGCGGTATACAAAAGATGTGTATCAGAGTGAGAATGAGCTGAGCATGGTGTGATCGGGAACAAAGACTCTACCAAAAATTACTTGATATCTGTCTCGGACAGGAGGACGTGGTAACACCAAGGAACACGAATACACTGGGCTTGTCGCCAATGGCACATCGTCCTTCAGGAGGTATGGAAGAGAGATGACGAGATTCTAACGGTTGGGAATCAAGGTGAAAGCCTTTTACAAATAGTCAGCTGGTGTACACAGTTCTGGTTTCCTCTTGTTTCTCTCACCTCCCATTTTTCACGACTTAGCTCCCCAATTCTTGGTCCTGGCTACCTCCCTACGCGATGCTGACAGACCATTGACCGACACATGTTTTACGACCGGTCAATCTGACCACAACACTGGCCGTCATGAGAATTCCTCTACACATGCAAGAGATACCAAACACACCAGGAGTGCACAGGTCAAATTCTGATAAGCTGACTACCTACCTACCTACCCTATCTCATCACAACCCAATACCCCCCAAAGCCTCCATTACCTCCTCATCTTCGGCGACCTTCCAAACCAACCTTCCACCACTAACCTTTTTCTCCCTCAACATACTCAACGCCTTCTCCGCCCTCTCCAGCATCGTCCCCCCTTCCACAATGACCTGATCATTCGGTTCGACAACACCCGTCTCCAACGCCCACGGCATGATCTCCGTCTGCAAAGTCTGTGCCAACACCTTATTATCCATCCAAAAGTGCGTCCTGACACCGCTTGGTACAACACCATCTTTCCAATCTGCGCATTTTTGAACGTCCATTTCGGATTCTGGTCGTACTCCGACGGCAGCGTCTTTCACGATGACGGGCAGTAGGATGGCGATCTTGCAGCCTCGGGCCTCGGCGATGAGGCTGCAGGGTTGGACGCTGTCTTGGAGACTGCCGATGCAATCTAGGATATACCCGATCTCGCCACCGTCGTTCTTCACAAATTCTTTGATTCTGTCCACCACGTCCTCGCTACCTTTGTAATCAAAGCACATCTTCGCACCGTATCCCCTCAATCGCTCATGATGGTTCTCGCCCGCAACAGCAATGACATTCTCATACCCATAATACTTCAGAATCTGCAACACATACATCCCACAACTCGAACTGCCACCCCATACCAAAATCCACTTCTTCCTCTTTCTTTCCCCATCACCATCACCATTCTCTTCCACCAACATCGAACACACCACACCCAAACAAACCCCTTCCCACATCCCAGACAGCCCACCATGTCCTCCCAAATCCACCATCCAGCGATCGTCACGGTCTCCCCCGGCTTCCCCCTCCAACTCCACCAAGTCCCAACCCCCATCCCCGTAGCCAACGAAATAAAACTCCTAGTCCAATACACCACCTACACCCCCCTAAACC
>Ga0181467_101025_pt2 | contig 11879 bp, 7 predicted proteins | sample InSIn5gowninarea_2_FD_119079 | JGI IMG/M metagenome (GOLD analysis project Ga0181467, IMG submission 119079) | Clean room microbial communities from NASA Spacecraft Assembly Facility at Jet Propulsion Laboratory, Pasadena, California, USA -... ... | reverse complement strand
AAGGGTCAACTCTTTTAGACGAGTGCACCTGGCATTGATCTGGTCCAGGAACTCTTTAGTAAGATCTGAGTCCCAGCTATACCATTCCAGTCCTTCTAGATTGGGTTGCAAGTATTGGTTTCTCAGATATTGATACATCAATATGATATGAGAATGAGCACGGGCAGTCACCGGATGCGCTTGTTTGGAATTGCGCTTCGAGTAGTCGACACTAAAAGGTAGCTTCTTGATCGATATGTTCGTCCCCATTGCCTTACATAACGCCATTTCCCTAACAATTCTCATATCGAGTGTTTAATTCTCATGGGTGTAGTTGATAACGTGTTGCGCAGACCCATCAGGGACAAGATTGCTTAAGCAGATACTAGGTCCTTCTTGTCCTCGTCTTACCAGAGCTGCATTACTTGCTCGATAAGTGCCTGGTGACGTTAACCAACGGCAACTACTACGTTTTCCACTTCCGTTAAATCTTCATCATTGGCAGCTCTGATGCGGGCCACGCTCCTTATATAACTCGCAACGTCGGCGAAGGTGTTAAGATGACTAAGCGTGGGAACGAGATTATCGGTATGATGGCGACGCTTAGCTGCCTACTAGTATTACATTCCATGAGAGCGAGTTTGTACCGTGTCCAAAAAGTAATCGGCATGATATAGAGAACCTCTGGCTACTGCGAGATAAAAGATCCTGTCGCGAATCTCGAGGGGCAGTTTGTTTAGTGTACCGAGTCTAGGATATACCATGTAGGAGTCCACAGGCGCGGTTTCCGGAAATTGCTGAGCTAAAAAGTCCATGAATGATAAAAGTGCGACGAAGATGGCTAGTGGCTCGGTAGAGGGAAGACTTCCGGAATTATTAAAAAGAAGAAAAGGATTTAAGTGCATACATAAGTGAGTTTGTTTGCAATCGTTCTAACACAATCGCTTGGTGATCCCGCAAAAATGTCCGACCCAAACGTCAAGCTTGCACTACGAATTTAGTAAGCACATTATAGCCTCTCCCTATAGATGATAACCACTAACAAAGGCTTCATTGATGAGTGCAATAGGTAGAGGTGTTTGGCTCTAGCATTTGTACTTATAGGCCTTATTTAACCTTTAGTATCGAGGAAGCAGTTAAAGAAGCTCACAACGACGGTTCGGGTGTTGTCATATTATTCCGCAAGGAGGTCAGAGATCTGGGTTAGTGCGACCTTGCAAACATCTCTACCTCATCAAAGTCCGAATGACGACAGCTGCTGTACTAATCCAAGCGAAATTCACCATAGTGGAGGTCGCCTCCTCACTTTGATTCTCGTTCTTGTTGTTTATCTCCTCTTCGTGCCATGCTTGTATCGCTTGATCGATCCATAACTCATGGCGCCGATTAGCTGCTGCCGAGACTGTGCCAAAGTTGTTCATTCCATGTTCTACCACGTTCAGAGCATAAGCCATAGCTTGTCGTCTTTCAGGTGTGTTGGAGGGTTTGCTCTTGCTTGTCCTTCCGGTTCTCATTAGTATTACGGGAACAGGATATTGGATAATTCAAGCAGGCATTCTGCATTCTCATTTTGGAGGGTTTGGCTGTGACTGTAATGAGCACCCTCGTTGATAATCCTTGCGCATATCGTTCTGGGATAACTTTCGCAAGAAGTGACCGGTCCCTCCTCGCAACTATTCGATCAAAGCTTCGCAAAAACCATCTCCTCCCGGGACCCGCCACTTACGGAACCAATCTGGCTGTCACATCGGCCAAGATTTCTCCACCAGATAGATTGCCAGCATGAATCCAGGAGAAATGCTTCTGACCAACGAGGGGTTTCAGCTCAGCGTACTATTTCAATTGTAGAATCCCGAAGTATCGTCGTGCTGCATCAATGAGCTGAACCGTTGGCAGAGCCGTTGGTCTCGGCCTTGCCCTTACCCTTCGACGTCTTTGAGGCCTTGAACTTGGCAACCTCCTTGGCGACTGACTGATCGAGTCTGGCCTTGAGTTCGGGACGGTAACCCAAGAAGAATAGGACTTCAAGCCAGACGAAGAAGGGAGCCAGGAAGAGTGCCTGGACTAGATTATCGAGAAGAGCAGGAGCACGGCCTTCGAAGATACCATGACCAACGAACTGAGCAAGCCAAGCAAATACGTGGAGACCGAGAGCATAGTAGTTGGCGGTCATGCCGTAGGTCGAGGTAAGGTGATTGGCGTAGGCAGTGGCGGAGAGCAGAAGGGGTGCCAGCAATCCTCCAGCGACCGGCTCCATAAGAATGTAGAGAGTAGCGTAGAGCGAAGCCACAATGGTACCTAGATTGGCAGGCAAGTTGGGGATAGTGATGGCATCGGGGAGAGGAATGGCGGGAGTGTTGGTGCACTGAGATGGTTAGCAGAAGTGTCTCAATTTTTGTATGATAAGGTCGGACATTTTTGCGGGACTTACAAAGAGGAAAGCGGTCAAGAGGATAAGAGGAACACAAGTAATGTGGATAGCGACATTGATCTTGTTGAGACGTCAATAAACGATGTTTTCTTGGAGAGATGGTTGGATTCTTACAGGGTTATGGTGGTAAGAACCATACTGGAAGAGATCGTCAGTAAGAATTTTTTATTAAGATGGTATGGTTGGTAAAACATACGAAGAGAAGTTGCTTTTCAAGATTGAGAGACATGGTATCGTTATGGGGGTGCCGAGAGATGTGATGATCGAGTAAGGTTGGTGGTGGACGGAAGAAGGTAAGAAAGTCTCGACGAGATGGTTAGATGGTCAAGGAATATCAATGAGCTGGGTCGCACGCCTCGAATAGACAAAGTGAAAGAAGCGCGAGTGAATCTGACAGCGGAAGTTGCGAGAAGCGGGTTCACACGGAAGCAATTCCTGTTTAATAGATTGTTGCCAGATGGCCAAGCAGCTGACACTGATCAAAGATTCGAGAGTCGGTTGAGATGACGATAATGCGACGGTGATGGTATAGCAGGCCGTCTTACGCAGCAATAGTGCTAACATGCATGAGTGATGAACATGGTCTTTAATTATGCTGTTGTTGATTGACATGTGCTAGACCGAGGTACAGTAGACCAAAAGGTGGTATTTGAGCCAGCCACAATTCCACGACGACCAAGATATTTGGCATGGCGTGACAACAAGCCTCCACTTTTGCATGGTAGCCACGCCATCTAGTAGATGTTGGATATCATGACTTGTGCTCCACATTCACCAGTCAATTCCGCTACAATGTCGCACCGCAAGCATATGACACGGCCATTGAGGATTACTTGTACCGCGTTGGGGGTTGAATAGAAGTCTGTGCCAAAAGACGTGACAAAGATGCAGGCACCGTTGTGGCTGACGCGCTTGTCTGGGGTCGCGATAGGAGGCTCGATGCGACAAGTCAAGACCAGACAAAGGTCCGCTTTCTCGTACATGCATTTATACTAATGAATTGATGTCGCTGTAACCAAGTCTACATATTCATCAGGTGTTGCATGTGAATTAGGGGGTTCCGAATACACAATAGCCCGTCATGGCCTTCCGCGACGACGAAGAAGCGCTACCTCTGACCAGGCACGATGCCAACCAGACAGACGTCAGTGACCAACCTAGACCGTCGGCTTCATCCATATCCACCACTTCACTCGTACTCGAGCACTTGTCAGGCCATCCAAACTCGTTCGAGGCCAAAGAAGCGCTATACTCGCAACCACAATCCGAACAGTTCGACTTCGATGACAGAGCAGCATGGCAACACAAGACCCACGGCATCGACACCAAGGCTCGTCGCATATTGTACATCATTGCTTCGATAGCCGCTGTAGGATGGCTTGCTGCCCTTGCCCTCTTCCTCAGCTCCGGCTCGTACAAATCGTCTGCCAGTCACCCTCACGATCCTCACGCTACAAAGACGGCTCGTCATGGTCAGAAAATCTCACTGGAACAAGTCATGACGGGTCAGTTCTACCCCAAAAACCACGGCATCTCGTGGATTGAAGGTGCTCAGGGAGAAGATGGTCTGCTGTTGCAGTGGGGAGGAGAAGGAGGTAGAGATTATCTCGTTGTCGAAGAAGTCAGATACATGCAAAATGCCGAAGCTTCAAAGCAACACAGCAAGACGCTTATGAAGAATGGAGCCATCTACTACAAGGATGAGTTCATCACTCCGAGTAACGTCTGGCCCAGCGCAGATCACAAGCACGTCCTCGTTCAATCACACATTCAGAAGAACTGGAGACACTCGAACACCGGCAGGTACTGGATTTTCGATGTTGAAAGTCAGTCTGCCGAACCTCTCGATCCTGCTGAGCCCAACAAGAGAATACAATACGCCTCATGGTCTCCCAACAGCGATGCCGTTGTCTTCACAAGAGATAACAACATGTACATCCGCAACCTCTCTGACAAGAAAGTAAAATCCATCACGACGGATGGCGGTGCCCAACTATTCTATGGTGTTCCTGACTGGGTCTATGAAGAGGAGGTTTTCGCGAGTAACCAGGCTACATGGTGGTCCGGCGATGGCAAGTACCTCGCCTTCCTCCGCACCGATGAGGCCGCCGTTCCCGAATATCCCGTTCAATACTTCTTCTCGAGACCGAGCGGTAAACAGCCCAAAGAGGGAGAGGAAAACTATCCGGAAGTCCGCAAGATCAAGTACCCCAAGGCCGGTGCACCCATGTCCGTCGTTACCCTGCAGCTATACGATGTCGCCGAAGGCCAAGTTTTCACTGTCCCTATCCAAGGCGACTTCAAGGATAAGGACCGCTTGATTACCGAAGTCACATGGGCTGGACGTAGTGGCAAGGTCATCATTCGTGAGACAAACCGTGAGAGTGATGTTCTGAAGGTTGTTCTGATCGACGCCGAGCGAAGAGAAGGCAAGACCATCAGAGAAGTCGATGTGAACGCTCTTGATGGTGGCTGGTTCGAAGTCTCGCAAACCACAACATACATCCCCTCCGACCCCGCCAACGGAAGAGAGCACGAGGGCTATATTGACACTGTCATCCACGATGGCTTCGATCACCTTGCTTACTTTACACCCCTGGACAATCCAGAGCCGATCATGCTGACTAAAGGTAAGTGGGAAGTGGTTGAGGCTCCATCAGCACTGGATCTCAAGAACAATTTGGTGTACTTTGTAGCCACCAAAAAATCATCTATCGAGCGTCATATCTACAGCGTCAAGCTTGATGCGTCAGATCTCAAGGCTGTGACGGACGATAGCGAAGTTGGATACTACTCTGGCTCTTTTTCCAAGGGAGGTGGCTACCTGTTGTTGACCAACAAAGGTCCAGGCATTCCATGGCAGAAAGTCATCAATACTCCAAGCAACAGCGACAAGCTGGAGATGAGTATCGAAGACAACAAGGCCCTGAGGGAGCTTGTCACTAAGACTGAACTCCCCATCGAGATCTACCAAACCATCAATGTCGACGGCTTCGACCTGAACCTTGTCGAGCGCCGTCCTCCCCACTTCGACGAGAAGACAAAGTACCCCGTCCTGTTCTATCTCTACAATGGCCCCGGTTCTCAACAAGTCGACCGCACCTTCCAACTCAACTTCCAATCCTACATCGCCTCCTCCCTCGGCTACATTGTCGTCACCCTCGACGGTCGCGGCACCGGCCACCTCGGTCGCGCTGCCCGCTGCATTGTCCGCGGCAATCTTGGTCACTACGAAGCCCACGACCAAATCGCCGCCGCCAAAATGTGGGCGGCCAAAAAATACGTCGACGCCGAACGCATCGCCATCTGGGGCTGGAGCTACGGCGGCTTCATGACACTAAAAACCCTCGAGCAAGATGCCGGTCAAACGTTCAAATACGGCATGGCCGTCGCCCCAGTCACGGATTGGAGATACTATGATAGCATTTATACTGAGCGCTACATGCACACCCCTCAGCACAATCCTACAGGTTACGACAACTCCACCATCAGCGATGTTAATGCTTTGTCCAAGAATGTCAGGTTCTTGGTCATGCATGGTGTTGCAGACGATAATGTGCATTTCCAAAACACATTGAGTTTGCTGGACAAATTGGATCTGGCCAATGTGCAGAATTACGACGTGCACTTTTTCCCGGACTCGGATCATAGTATCTATTTCCACAATGCTAACAGGGTGGTTTACGAGAGTAAGTTTTTGACTTCCTGCTTGCAGATGATTTGGATGATATACTGACTGATTGTCTCGCAGAGCTCAGCAATTGGCTTATCAATGCTTTCAATGGCGAGTGGTTGAGGACGCCCAATCCCACGCCACTGGCGCAGATTGAGAAGTAGTTTACATAGAGTGCATCATTTCATTCAGCATAGGTAGTGGCGTTATCTCAAATTCATCTTTCTTATCCTCATGGTGAAGTTGTAGATATTGGTGAGAAGACTGGTTCGCTCCTTCCACAACATTCAGACTGTGACCCAATGGTAAGATTGCTCAAGTTCATTCAGTGAATATGTAATTGCAGCATTTACAAAAGCCCATGTTCTACCGCGTTCGAAAATTGAAAATGAAAACGACCTCGAAAATACAAATGCTATGATAACTGCCTCCCATTCCTTTTCTCGTCTTGAAAGTCATGATGTGTCCCCATTTCCTCCTTCCCTTCCGTCATAAGATACATATACATGCCGTGTGCTAGCCTTCTTTATTCATGACCCATCTTCTCAATCTCGAAACCTGGTCCATCGGCCGGTCGCTGGTCTTTGGCTTCACCATGATTAAAGACGCAAGTAAATCTTAGCAAATTGGCCTTCGTGTGTCCCTGACAGACTGTGATTTCGTCGCCAGTGTGGACTCTACCGTAGAGCTGCTTGCCCTTTGCATCTTTGGCATTCAGCTTCACACCATTGATAAAAATGCCATTGCTGCTGTCTGTGGCGACAAGACAGTGTAAGCCGAGCAGTTTCGTCCAGTCTCCGCCCATCCCCACTACTTTGTCGATGCCTTTGGCGTGGAAGTAGATCATGATACCGCGTTTGGGCACGCGGGTGTCCAATGGATCTGGGAAGACAATTGTGTTCAAGGGGCTTCGTCCCCAAGTCGTGATACGAGAACCCAGATCGAGCGTGACGGCACAGAAAGAGTCCGGAGTGGTCGTCAGACGTCCCAGTCGAGGTGCAGGACGGATAAACTCGGGCTGTGTTTGCGCGACCGTGTGTAGCGGTCGATCGAACTCGAATTCAACGCCGGAATTGGCAGTCGTTGGTGGCAGTGAGTGGAAACTTGCTCCAGGTAGAAGATTGTGACTAGTGAAGTCATGACCGCTGACTGAGGAAGCATATTCAAGAGAATGGGTGCTGGGGTCAGCAGGATCATAGAAGGAGGAAGCAGAAAGCGGGAGGCTGATTTGTCGATTGAAAGAGAGTTTTCTTTCTGTTGGTTGGATTGGACGAGGCGTCTCCTCCATACTTCCACGAGTCTGGCCGACTGACGCTTGTGGTGGGTCATTTGGCGTAGTAGGAGTGGTAGGCTCACTCTCATCGGCGGTTGCCGAGAATGCGGACTGTGAAGAGTCCATGTTAAGGTCTCGCATATCTGATTCAGCCCCTACAAGGCTCGCGAAATTGGATGCATGCATGTCGCTTTCAGGTGGAGTCCTCACCCTGGCATTCCGCTGATCATCATCCGGTTGGTGACTAGCCGCAGACGTGAACAACTCATCTTGAGCATGCTGTGCCTTGGATGCATCAACATCTGCATGTTCTGATGCAAATACAGGCTGCTGGAGTTGTGTACCAAAGATACCAGAACTCTGCACCAAGGACGCCTGAACCTCGCCGAAAAGGCGTGGAGGTTGTGAGTTCACTGCAAGCTCCCGAACGCCAGGGTCCTCGGCAGCGTGGGTTGGTCGTAAAGGATGTGTTGGCGGCTGAGAAGGTGCGGGTAGTTGAGAAGCGATTTTTCCACTCTTGAAGCGTTTAGACTGTCGAGGGTCCAGAATATCGGAGTCACCGGAATCGACACTGACTCCTTGAGTCTTGTTCCACTTTCCGTGAATGCTCAATTGAGATAAGTCGTGTGCTGCGCCCGCCTCAGCATCTTCCTCTTCAATTGTCAGAAGGCCTGACGGGGGCTCGTCTTCAATCTGACTCGCCTCTCCACCTAGCCAAGGATATGAAAGACATTGAAGGGCAGAGGGTCTGACAGCAGGATCGGTGTTTAACATATCCTCAAGCAGATCAATAGCGTCGTCAGAGATATTATGCTTTTCAAGGACAGTCGTGTCAAGGCTGGTGCTGACAATACGTTCAAACATGGCTCTGCCTGTCTGGTCTGCGATGCCTTCAAATGGTGGTTTTGTACTCATGGCATACCACAGCACTCCACCAAAGGACCAAATGTCGACACACGAGCTGTAGGAATGGTACTTTCCTCGTTGCTGCGATGCGCCTTTACGATCACGCTTTCGTCCCTTGGCATTGAAGTGAGCATCATAGTGGGGGAAGACTTCTGGCGCACAGTATAGCAGTGTGCCGCAGAATGTTTTGAGGAAGGTTTCGTTGTCAGAAATGACTTTGGAGAGACCAAAGTCAGAGAGCTTGACTGTGAGGGAGTTGGGGTTGGTGTCGGCGATCAGTATATTGTCCGGCTTGATGTCTCTATGAGTGATCATGTTACGGTGTAGGTAAGCGAGGGCGTCGAAGACTTGTATTGCCATAGGTTTGGCGAGAGCTTCTGGTAGAGGGCCATTCGCCCCTAGCCATTGTTGAAGATCGCCAAACGGAACCAGCTCCATGATGATGTATAGATGATTCTTGACATCGTGGCAATCTATGTATTGCACGACATGTGGATGGTTGATACCCTTCATGATGCGCAGCTCATTGTCGAGCTTCTTGTCGATGACACCGTTCTTCATGAATCTTCTCTTCTCCAACTCTTTTGCAGCGAACATGTGACCGTTGCTCTTACTATTTAGGCGGTAGACAGTGGCAAAGGCTCCCTTTCCAAGGTGGCCGGTGACATTATATTTGTCGCCACCACTCCAGTGCATGCCAAAGGGATTCCCTTGCAGTAGCATGGGTTTGACGCTGGTCTTAGCTTGGCTCTTTGCGCCAGGTCTTACGGCCTGAGTCTGGCCGTTCTGTGCTGCCTTTTCTCTCAGGAGGTTGACATGGTCCAGGTAGGCAGCAAATCTCTTGCCATACTCCTCGTAGTGATTGTCTCTCGACGGGATGCGGAAAATGAACTTCAAGCTCTCGTCTCTCTTAGTCGACAAGATTTGAATGACAGAGCCTGCGGTAAGCATCATGGTAGCGGCATTGTTATTGCCCCTGCCTCTGAGAAGCTTCCCATCGACTATGGTACCATTGGTTGACGTGTCATGAAGCATGCAGACGCCGGCGTCAGTCATGTAGATTCTAAAATGCATGTTACTGACTCTTTTGACGGTATCAGTATCAATGACTATGTCGCAAGCATTCTCGTTGCGCCCGAAGACGAAACCCATGACAGGATTGTGCAGCTTGGCTGACATACGGAGCGCAAGATCTAGAGGATGTCTCTGATCTTCTCCCGGAGCGGGAAAAGTCTCCTCCTTCTCAAGATCTGCCATGCTTAAGCCATCGCTGTAGGTGCTAGGTGTAACATTTTGTAGAACGTGTTGCGGAGATCTCAGTGCTGTGTTGACGACGACCTGGTAGGCAGCAAGCGAGCATGGATGTAAGATGCAGACAACATCGGCAACCTCGACTTCATCGAGTTCTGGTTCGTCTTGCTGAGTAGCCTGCTGGGTGGCCTGCTGTGTGGCTTGCTGGGTCGATTGTGTCTCTTGGTGCGTGCTTTGACGCTGGGCCGGTGTGCGATCCGGATTCGCATTCGCTCTTGTGGCAACCATGGCGCTTGGCGGAATGAGATGGATATGGAACAAGGAGAGAAAGTACGGAAGGTTTAAAGAACCCCAGCCGTAGCCCACAAGCGGCCAGGGCCGGGGCTTAGATTGTGAAGACTCGGGAGTATTTTGGAGAAGCGAACGATACGCTCCTGATGGAATGCCTGGCTCTTTCTGTTCTCTTTATGGCGACTACAATGGTATGGATCTCTCGCGATGGTCTCGGAACGACTCGAATGTTTCGGTATCCCCAGATTCTGGCGAGGCTGGTCTGTCGCGGGAATTGCGAGACACTAGGGTGGCAGGCGGCGACGACTCCAGCGGTTGTGAAGTACGGGACAGATTCCGTAAGATTGAAGTCGGCGCAATTGAAGCGACTTGTGTCAACAGATGACGAGGAAAAAGAGTCTGTCGCGGCCATGTCGCGAGCGAACGCGTGTGGTGCAACCAGCAACGCAAGGACTCCCGCTTGTTCTTGCCGCTTGTCAAGCCGCTCTCTATCCCCGATCAAGTATAAGATCTGCGTATCGCTGCCTATAACCTCCTGAAACCTCCACCAGTTCGTGCCCACCTTGCACTATATCTGACGAACACCATATAAATGAGTCAGACTATACCGAGAGTCATTGTGTGTATGTGCAAATAGTTGCAACGGAATTCGAGTCTCAGACAAGCTCACTCTCAGCTTCAAAAGAGGCTTCTTAAATATCTGTCGAAATGCACAGTGTCTAAAATTTGGTCAAGTAGTCGGTTGAGAGCCTCGCTGTTTCTGACCTCTCATTGGAAAGAGGCTCGAATCTCAAAAGCACTGTGCATTGCGTAGTTCGAGTTGGGCTGGCCGCGACTGCCGCAACAAGCCAGCTACCTACCTTTTCTTCGCCGCTGACCACTGACTGTTCCTTGAGCCGTCACCCCAACATGGACGAACGCTCACTTTCTCTGCCGCAGCCTCCGCCGGCCAAGCGCATCAGACTGGACGACGACGATACGTTGGCTGATGAAGATGAAGGTCCAGGAGATGCAGCTCGGCCTGAGACCTTCTTTGATTGCTACAACATGGGCGACAGAAAGACTGCTGGTTACCTGGGCTTCTCAAACACATCAGAACTACATGTCTGCTCAGTCTCCTGGCCATTACTGCGTGCTACGGCTGCCATACACCCCATCGCGCACAAGCTCAACAAGGAGCTGGCACTTGGTCTGATCCGCGATGCTCCACGTTCTGCAACCTCGGCTGTTATCCTCAAAAGTTGGTCCCTACTCGATTCTGATGGCAAAGGTCTCTCGAATCTTCGAAAAGCTGAGCATCTCGCCATCGTACTGATCAATCTGAAATCCGATCTGGCCCGCATGGTCGCCGCTTCAGATAATACCAACCAATTGCAGCACGCACATGATTGTCAAAAGTTCCGCACAGTCTACCCCTCGCATCTTTGTCCCCCTCAGATCAGCTACCCTGTCAAATCTCCCTTGTTGGCACCCTCGGATGGAGAGGACTTCCTCGAGTCCTACAATAGGTGCTTCTCCCTCCTCCGACACATGCGAAACATCCTCAAGAGTTCCGTCTACGACACCAGATACAATACCGATAAATTCAAGTCTGGTCAATACGTCGACGAAAAGCATAAACCAGCATGGATGCGGGCACAAGGCTCCGGTGCGCCTCCCATCACACAGCCACAGCATGGTCTCGATTCGCCGCCGCAATCGCGGCGCCCTTCCGCCGTCGACAAAACTCACAAACCATGGATACCTACTCATCCACGAGGGCTTAGCAAGTCCCCCACCTCACAGTACGCCCTTGGGTCAGCGTCGCAACCGGGTCCTGCCGCCGTCAAAGAACGCGAGCCATCCGTGAACTACCAATTCAGCCTCTCTGCGATTCACAGCATTGAGATCAACCCAAGCTACGAACCCCCGCCGATCTCTAGGTCTTTTGCTATATTGTGGGATCACACGATTGAGCCTGACTACCTAAAGCCCGGACTCAAGCGTGCTATGGATCGAGCTAAGGCTACCGGTGCCCATCTGCCCTCCAAACTCCAAAAGCTGAAGAAGGACCCACGCGACATGAACAGGGAGAC
>Ga0181467_101147_pt1 | contig 11883 bp, 15 predicted proteins | sample InSIn5gowninarea_2_FD_119079 | JGI IMG/M metagenome (GOLD analysis project Ga0181467, IMG submission 119079) | Clean room microbial communities from NASA Spacecraft Assembly Facility at Jet Propulsion Laboratory, Pasadena, California, USA -... ... | reverse complement strand
CTGCACCTCCACGACCTCAACAACCCCGGCGACTTCTCTGCCATCAGCCTCCCGTCCAAGCCCTTCTCCCTCTCCGCGTCAGCCACCAAACTGGTCGTCGCAATGGCCAGTCGCGCGGTCAACATCTTCGAGCTATGCGCGCATGTCTTCGTTTTTGCATTTACAAAGGGGTACTGTAGACTTGATTTATCTTGGTATTCTCTTAGCATAGAACAGGAATAACCTGGAGCTGAAGATATATGTGCGGGAATAATACGTGGTGAGGTTGAGATTCGAAACCAAAGTCGAGAGTCGGTGAGCAGCACAGTCCATGGTTGACCCTTGCGGTATTTTGTACACGTTGCGTACGACTGGCTGCTAAGCGTCCCGACAGCGGGTTGGGCTCAGGAACGTGCGTATGGTTGAACAGCACATCGTTAGTGTCGTAGTTCGCAGCGGTGATACCCAGTCTGTGGGTACCGCGGGGCTCGTCTGGTGATGGTCTTCATTTGCGTCGGGTAGGGCTACGGGCTAGTATACAATTATTGTGGGGATCGGCAAGCTGAGACCATGCGTCATGACTACTGCGCGTTCTGTAGACGGCGCTTCCAAAATCGCACCATCGGTTTCCAGAGGTTGTCCTTGCCGTTGAGGTAGGAATAGCCTACTCCAATGAGCGCGCCGGACAAGTGAGCCTGGATATGTCAGCAGGCGCAAACATATTTCTCAACTGAGCAACTTACCGCATGACCAAAATTGACGAAAGAATATCCGCGAATAACTCCGACCAAGTCAAACAGCATGACTGCCGGGAAAAAGTACTGAGCCTCAAAAGACACGGGCAGGAACAGTATCCCGAGCTGAGCGTGAGGGTACTCCATGCAGAAAGCACCCAAGATACCAAACAAAGCACCACTGGCTCCGCCACCCCTGATGAATATTTCTGGAATGATGCGTCTGTTCTTCGTGAACATCGTTGTGAAGTGCTGCGCATATCCGGACAGTACGCCAGTAGCAAGGAAGAAGGCACCAACATGCGCCCCGTTACCCTCAAACAGGCGCGAGTATCCTACGGGAAGCATGAAGTTATAAGTAGCCCACATGTTGACTGCCAGATGCATAGGTCCCGAGTGTACGAACATGGACGTGAAGTTCGTGTAGTTGACATTGCGAGCCGGGATGTGCCACAACAGGTCCCAGTATCGAGGCACAAGGAAGCTGGTGAGATGGACTGCGCTGTTTGCTCCAATAATGTACCATGTGACTTTCGAAATGGGATTCTGCTCTTTCCACCATTGAGTCGCCAATTCAGTTGCGCTTGGAGGACCGGCACGTGATTGAGGTAACCCCCATTGCGGAGCCTGTAACCATTTCGAGGCCTTCTTCTCTGCTTCGACCTCTTTCCTGGCCTGATAATACGCTAGACCTGAGAAAATTCCAGCGCTGACGGTGAATGACCAGATTGCTGGTCGTAGATACCGGACTCGTACTCTGGGCCATTCGGGTTTCGGCGCTTCGTCCTCTTCGTACCCTGGTCCTGAATATCGATCTCCTGATGCGGGGTCCGAATAGTTGCCTGTGATAGGCGGTATAATCTCTATCTGTTCCTCCTTGATCTGCTGGACTGGCGACTTGCGATTTGATGGCCTTTCGGAGCGTCGTGGCGGCCTTTGTGAGTTGTGCTGACTACGTTGTTGCAGCCTGTTATTGAGCGAGTGCGCGCTCCATTGTAACGATGGCAATGCTGGCCGTTGGCTAGCCAGACAAAGCCTTTGCAGAGCCGGTCTGCCTACTATTGATAATGACATCGATGATGCACGTCGACAACAAAGTCTGGAGGCGCATCGTGAGTGATGTATGCGCATTGGTGTCGCAGAAGCTAGGGTACGAGTCGGCCCGACTCCTAATCCCTTGCTTTCAACCGTTCACCCACAACTTGACCGCAACAACAGAAATAATTCAGAGCGAAAAATAAATATATAATGAGGGATATTTATGGGACAGTGTGATATATGCTAATATTTACGTGCAATTTGTGAAAAGCTACTGAATACCCAATATACCCAATATACCCAAAATCGATATGGCAAACGCGAGCTTGGGTATTCAATGTGAACGATCAACATCTGGTAGCGATGCGTGGTGTGAACAGTACTAAGATCCCACGTGTGGAAGGAGCTCGAGCAACACAGGTTCTGCAACAACTTCAGGTGGGAAGTCGCATGACTTGAGGGCCACATGTCGACTTTGTCCTTGAGAGCTTCGACACTTCATTGCCTCCAACATCACACACATCATTGCAGCTTCAGAATTACCCCGAGTGTCGTGGAATCAGTGGCATGCATGGTGCAAGAGCGATTGCCCACGCAGTGATCCCAGCTTCGCGACGAAAGATGCTCACGTATACTCCATCTTAGAGTCCGCCTCTGTTTACGAAAATGTCATTCAGCTTCGGATACTAGTCTTTCTCCGGAAGCAGCAACGAGAACAACGAAGGTTTCCACATCCAGGTGTGCGGTCACAACAGTGGTCATTTCTACGACATCTACGTCCCACAGTCCGTACTGCACGTCTGTCCGGTCCTAGCAAGCCGTCTAAGCCCAGGATGCAGGATATACAACGTCCACCCCAGAATATTCTGCATCATCATCGCCCATCTCAACCTCATCAGCACCTTTGAGCAATCCGAGTGGCTCAGCACGCCCGGCTACCTCCGCGAATTGATGCGCAGCTTGCCTCTTCAGACATTTGTCCAGGCATGGTACCTGTGCGGCATGCTACATCTGCCCAACCTCCAAAACGATATCACTAAAGTATTGTACGACAGCTCTGTCGCTTTCTTGAACACATTCCACGATAGCTGCACACAAATTGACCCACTCCCGTTCGTGTACCTGCGAAGCATGTGCGGGAGCGGCACCAAGGCGGAATTATTCCTTTTCGATTTTTACGCGGACGTGCTGCGGAATCCAGGATGGCCACCCGACCTGTTTCAGAATCTGCCCATGTTTGTCTGGCAGGGCATTACGAACAGCGGGTACCAAATCAGTATGAGAGACGGAGGGGTGGAGAGGTATGTAGTCCGCGAAGACGATGGCACATATTACGGCGAGCTGCAGATCCAGCCAGCGGTGTGATATGCACGCCCTGCTACATTTTCGAAAACCGTTGCAAATCAAGGTCTCATGTCCACGTCTGTTGGCGAAGGGGGGGACGGGGATGAGAACGAGGACGAGGACGAAGGCGCGGATTGCATTGAGCCGTTCTGTATCAAGGATGCCCTTGTCGCGGTTGGTGATGGGTGAGGCACGGTACTGTCCGTATTGCGAGTGTAGTAGGATATAGGACTGGGCTCTAACATCTAAGCCGCACGTTCCAGCACGCTTCCCGATACTGTAGGCAAGTCAGTAAGGACATGTGAAGACTCCCCTCCCTCCCGACTACCAAGCAGCAACCATGTGAAAATACCAATGCATTGCAATTGCATACCCGACTCTATGGAGCCCCATGCGACAAAAGAAAATCCACCACTGTCATGATCCGGATATATACAGTTTCTTGTGTGGCCCGCTTGTTTCAACTCTCTCCATGTTCCAAACGCACTGGCCTGCTTCCCAGATCCTGCTCGGCAGGGTTGTGCCTTTCGAAGTGCTTTTTCAAAAGTCCTCGAGCTTCGTTCATTTGTTTCAGGGCGAGCTTAATCCTTCTTGACGTCCGGGTCGGCCAGGATGCCCTCGGCTTCGAGCCGCCTGCGGGCCTCCTCGAGAGCCCATGTCTGGATGCTGTGACGGGTCAGTCTTGTTCCTGAGAGATTGGTAGTCTGCCGCTGCCGCTTCTTCGTCGAATTCTCACGCATCTCTCTCGGAAATACAACTAACACATCCTCCGTGTACATCTGCCCGTACATCTAACCATACGTTTGCACAGCTACCCGCCCACACCACCATTCCCTCCCAACCCCACCTCCCCAGTCCCTCCAAATCATAGCAAACTCACCTCGTATCAGGCTTAAACGCATAGACACCCACAAACAGCACCATCATAGGCACAAACACGTAGAACGTCACATTCTCCCACCCCTCCTTCTGGTACTTCTCGCCGGGCTTGACGCCAAACAACCAGCCAGACGGCGGGTCGTAGTGGTGGTCACCGCCGCCGCCGCGCTTGGCCAGCGATTGCGAGAAGCCGCGGGCGGCAATGGGTGTGGGAGCGCGGGCGAGCGGCGCGGCGCGGAGGAGGGTGCTCGCGGGGCGCGCGATGGAGCGGAGGGCGCGGGGCGCGGACATGGTGGGTGGACGGGGATTGGGGGAGAGTGGAGAGGGTCGTGGAAGGCCGATTGGGGGCGGTGCGGGCGCACAGCGGTAGGCGGGGAGCTTGGGGTTGCGTTGCGGTGGATTGGAGCTGCGATGAGTTGAGGTGAGGGCTTGGCGTGGCGTGGCTGGATGGGGGTTAGCGTGGTACACCGCATGGCGTCACGGCGAGCTGTGGATGGCTGCGAGATGGTCCGGCACGAGAGAAGAGGACTTGCAGATCGGGAACTGAAGCTAGGGTGAGCCGGGGGTTGGTTGATGGTAGGGTATGGTTTGTTATTGATATAGGTAGTATCTGCTCTATGGCAAAACTGTAAAACCTGAACGCCAGTGCTATGCGAGGAAGTTACCCATGAAGGACCTCAAAAAAACTCAAGCATAAGCTGGCCCGCGTTCCCTCTCCTCCGATGCTTCCTTCTGGTCCTGCTCTATAAACGAAATCCGTGCGATGCCCTGAGAGGCTTGCTCGACCTTTCCATCAACCACCTGGTCCTCTGTCTGCTTGTTCTTTTGCAAGGCATCTTCTTTCGCCTGTCGCTCCTTCTGCTTCCTCTCTGCCTCCTCCAACTGTGCGAGCCTTGCTGCTGTCTTTGCAGCTTCCTCCTGCTCTTTCTTCTCCTTCTCCGCCCTTTCGAGCGCCTCGAATTCGTCTTCGACATCCACCTCGTCGATAACTGTATCGGTCTCGTTAATAATGTTGGTTATCTCCTCCGTGGCTGCCATCTGCTCGTTAACCGCATCCACAACACCCTGCACGCCCTCGGCACCGCCAACCTTCTCGTTGAGACCCTTGAGTGCCGCGGCACCTGCACGCATGGCCTCTACGATCTCGACCTGATCAGCTGCCTGCTGGAGCTGGTGGTATACGCCTTCCAGTTGGAGTGCGACATCCGAGCGCTGTGCCAGTGCTGTCTCGGCGAGCTTCTTGGAGCGTAGCGCTGCCTTTGCGCGGACCATCTGCTTTGTCGCAACTGCTTCGCGCGCTGCGGCATTTGCAGACTCAATCTTCTCCATGAGTGGGGCTAATTGCGCGTTGATATTGGCCAGCGTGTCGCGCAGGCCTGCGATAGCAGCGTCTTCTTCAGTGATGGGCATAGGCTCTGCTTCGTGCTCCGCCTTGAATTTAATAGTCTGTGCATCGTAAGAAATGGCTTGCTTGTCTCGGCACAGATAAATGAGGATTATGTTGAGATCGTTGTTCGTTAGCGGTGAGGCGGGATTGAGCATGTGCGAGAAGCGGTTGAGGAAGTCTCGCCGCGAGAGGACTCGGTCAGCAGTCGATGTGTGCTCCTTCATTTTCTTCAGAATCTCATCGCCAGCTACTTCGACGTTCTTGAGGACGACGTAGTTCCTGACGGCGAGCTTATCTGGCGGCGCGGCCTTGCCTAGCACGCCGACCGTCCGCAGACTCCACTGTATTGCAGACCACGGTGTTGGTATCCAAGAAGTCTTATATATGCTGTTGGTAGAGCTCATGAAGTCTTTCACAAGCACCATCTCCTTCTTCTGCAAAGCCTCATGGAACACAGCTGACAACCCGGCTGGCTTTCCATACTGTGGGTGCTGCAGCGCTCGCGCAAGCTCGTCTGCTGTTCGTATAACCGTAAGATCGTGCGTTGTGCCCTGTCCGGGTATTACGCCTGCGCGTGCTGCGTTACTCAGCGCCTTCGTCCAGGCCGCGATGTTGGCATGGTATCCGTCCGGATTGATTTCGAGTTGCTGTCGGAAGTCCGCAAAGAGCGACGCAAGCCGGTGCTGACTTTCACATGTTAGCTACGCTCTTGATAACAGGTAGGGCTGTGCACTTCTCGAAGGCTTCCTCATGCTGCAGTATATATTCTAGAAGCTCCGGCATGATGTTCTGTCCCTGCGGCGTCCACCGTTGTCGGTAGCTGTCTTTGCGTCGAAAGAGGCGCTTGTTCCGCGCTGGAACATCACCAAAGATCGACGAGTCAGGTGCGTCATAATCAGAATTCTTGCGCTTCAACATGAAAGGTACAGTAAGCACCGAAAAGGCAAATTTGCGGTAACATGTCAACAGACAGGCTTGCTGTCAGTGTATATCTATTGGTCGTCGAGCGTTCACTTCTGAGGTTCACTCACGCGACGCGTGTGAGACGCTATGCTATCTAGGTACCCCGCCCAAGGCGGTAGTGCACGAGTGGGGCCGGCAGCCTGTTATAAGCTGGGACGACCCAGCTGAACAGTGAAATGCTCCTACCATCAATGCGCTCGGAGATTCACTTGGGCTTTTATCGACCCGGTTGCTCTCAAAGCACCTTGTAAGCTGGGGCTTGGTACCTGTGACCATGCAGCGTCGTCGTTCAACCTCTACGGCTGCCGCATGAACGCTCATGCTTTTGACTTATCCATCGTGCCTCTGCTCATTTTTTGACAATGTTGATGCCGCCATCCTTCTGCTTCTGCATGAATTGTTTCATTTCCTCCAAGTCTTCCATCTCGTCGTCTTCGTCGTCGCTCTTCTTTGCTTTGGGCTCTGGCTTTCGCACAGGCGCAGGCGGCATTTCGGCTTCTGGGCGGTCGCGCATGTCTTTTGTCTCATTCTCCCATGCCTTCCTCTCTTCCTCGTCCAACTCGTCTCTTCTATCCAGCCATCTCTCCTGCACATCTCGCGCATCCATGGTGACGGCATCTTGCTGCATGGCCATGGACCAGACTGTTTCATTTGCGCCTTCGATGCCACCCAGAGCATAGCCACCTGCGCGATCTATGGCCCGCAGCAGTGTCATCATGCTCTTCTTGTCCTCAACGGCCAAGGTTTCGAAGCCTACAAGCGCGAAATCCTCGACAAGCTCGACGATTGCTTTATTCAGTGCTGAGAATTTGGAGGTTGGCCCCTCCTCTTCATCCATGTCTATGTCGGCATGAACACCCACCGACGTAGGCCCCGGTATGCCGGAGGTCTGTTCGCGATTCAGGTGCGGAAGCAAGTAGTGGAGGTCCTGCACTTCGGTGTAGAAGTCGAGGTTAAAAGGTAGGTTCGGGTAGTTTTGCAGGTTGTCGATCTTGGTGAGGACGTTTAAGTGTGGCAGGTCCATTTGCAGCATACTGCGCAGGGCAAGAAGTAGCGACGAGACATATAGTGACGGTCGCGATAGGATGATGGAATCAGTCAAGTGTACGACAACGAGCTGTGTCATGTTAGCTTGTTGTTGCACGCGTTGGGTGGTGGGCGAATACTCGATACCCAAGTTTCTGGAGGCGAAAGAAGATGTTGCGCAGCGATGAGTGCGAGGTGAAGAGCTCGACTTGCCCAGGGCAGTCAAAGAGTACATAGTCATCTGCGACTGCTCAGCATCGCCCCAGCATCTACAGAATCATAGCTTGCGGACCTCCGAGCTCCTTCAGTCCCTGCTCGAGCCAGTCGAAATTGTGTTCCAGCTCCTCAAGAGCATATAAAATCCCACCGTTTGGACCCAGCGACTCCTGTTCCATGATCTCATCTATCGTGACCAGGTCGCGCACATCTATGGCGGGCTCATAGGAGCAGCGGTCGTTGGCGGGGTCGAGATTGACAACGGAGCACTTGCGCTCGATGGCGCCCATGAACTGCTGCATGCCATCACAGTAGGTAGACTTTCCTGAGCCTGGCGGGCCTATAACTAGCTGAGCGAACGGCATTGTGGTATTGCAATAGCCTTGCAAAGATTCGAGAGCTCTGTGAGCTTGAGAAAGTCTGGTGGGGCTAGGGCTAGGTATTCAGCCCTACAGCACTGAACATGAGAGCTTAGTCATCGTGTTTTGCGGGTGAGCTGCGACCTCCAAGCTTTCCAAACATCAGCGATTCGTGTTTAGTAAATACCGCCAACATGTCCAGCCAATTCGAGCTCGCGCAAAACCCTACCGAGCCCATATCCTCGGTCAAATTCTCGCCGCGCACACCGACGCGACTGCTGGTCTCGTCGTGGGACAGACATGTCTACCTCTACGACACACACGGCGAGCCTGGCGGCAAGCTGCTGCAGAAGTTCGAGCACCGCGCCCCAGTTCTGGACGTATGCTTTGGGCGCGACGACAACGAGGCCTTCACCGCTGGACTGGACTGGGAGGTGCGGAGGTACAATTGCCCGCGAACTTTCCCTGGGACCTTAGACTGATGTACAGCAGAATTGATCTCACATCTGGTGCGCAAACAGTAGTCTCGACGCACGCGCAGGGTGTGCGCAACATCCTTTACTCCGCCGCACACAACCTCCTCATATCGGCGTCATGGGACTCGACCCTGCACCTCCACGACCTCAACAACCCCGGCGACTTCTCTGCCATCAGCCTCCCGTCCAAGCCCTTCTCCCTCTCCGCGTCAGCCACCAAACTGGTCGTCGCAATGGCCAGTCGCGCGGTCAACATCTACGAGCTGGAGGCACTATCGAGCGCCGCAAAGCAGGGAGGTGGAGAGGCAGTGAACGTCGAGCCATGGCAGCGAAGAGAAAGCTCCATGAAGTACATGACCCGTGCGGTTTCGTGCATGCCAAATGACGCTGGGTACTCAAGTTCCAGCATTGAGGGGCGTGTAGCGGTCGAGTGGTTCGATCCGAGCGAGGAGAGCCAGTCGAGGAAGTACGCCTTCAAGTGCCACCGCCAAAATGTGGATGGCCAGGACGTCGTCTATCCAGTCAACGCGCTGGCATACCACCCCGTGCACGGGACCTTCGCAACAGGAGGCGGCGATGGCGTCGTCGCGCTGTGGGATGCCGTTGCGAAGAGGAGGATAAGGCAGTACCAGAAGTTCCCCGCGAGCGTGCAGACGATCGAGTTCTCGGCCGACGGGAAGTTCATGGCGGTTGGTGTGAGCCCCGGGTTCGAAGACGGCGTCGACGACGTGCCGGATGGCGTCATCAAGGTATTCATCCGGGAGCTCAGCGATAGCGAGGCGCAAGGCAAGAAGAAGTAGATGCTGGAAGAGAGCATGGAAAGGAGTACGGCGTTCCCAGGCGCGAGGCGAGAACTTGCGTGGAAGAAAGGGAAAAGGACTTTTGTACGTTGCATACCCAAATCATGTATTCATAAGGACAGGACAAGACATCTGCCAGGCGTTCTGTCTATGCAAATCACAATTGCTTGTCCGTCACTCGCACCAACATCGTCTGGTTATGAACTTGAGTAAGGTGAGAGGAACCTTTCAAATTGGCCACTGAAGTTTTTTGTGTGATGTACTATGCATCATACACAAAACACCTATCTTTTAGCACCTCACACCTGGAAGCGTGTAAGTCTCGATACTTATCTTATAGCACCTCACACTCAGAAGCATATAGGACGCATGGCACCAACCACCCAGTACATTCCATAAATATCACCAACCCATGCAAAATGACCTATTATCTGCAGGATAAGACAAAACCCCTTATGCCCCAACCCGCCACAGCACAACCCCCTTCGCCCTAAAGAAACCTGCCACCTCCCGCCACACAACTCCCGTATCCTTCTCCCCAATATTCTCCTTCACCACCATCCCCACGTGCCTCAGCCTCGGCGCGCTCGCCGGTAAATCAAGCCCCAACTGTGTCAGCGCATGCAGCAGCCCGATGCCGAAGCGCCGCATATCGGTTGCCCGGAGGTGCAGATACACTTCTTCTACGGCAGGCGACAGTGGGATCTGCACTCGATTCCAGCAGTCGTCGGAGGCGCCGTCGGAGGCGTATGCGAAGACTTCGTCGCGGTAGTAGTTCGTTAGGTTGGGCATGGAGGCGCTCCAGTCTAGGGGGCCTGGGACGTCTTTCAGTGAGGCTGGGGTGTGCAGGTCTGTGACGTCGAGGCGGAGGACCCTCAGGGCTGGGGCGCTGTCGAGAGCTGTGAACATCCAGTCGTTGCGCCATTCGTCTGCGAGGCGGTTGGCAAGATCCTGGGCGTATCCATCCTGTTCGTCTTCGTCTTCGTCTTCGTCTTCGTCTTCGTCATCGTCTTTGTATTCGAAGGTTTCCCTTCGTCGCTCGGGCGGGTCTTCGATGTTCTGGTAGGCTTCGAGTGTTTGCAGTTGTGGGATGCGCTGCTTGAAAGCGCTGAGTGCTAGAGTTGCATGGCCGCGGTTCACAGCTGTAATGTTGAGGGTTTGGAGATGCTTGAGAATGGTCGTCATTGTAAGGAGCAGGTTCGTGGCATCGTCGGGCCACATCTCTACGTCCAAGTTGGTCAAAGACAGTGTTTTGATCGTACGGTTCTTGATTGTTAGCCAGCTATCATCGGTCGAGTCATACTCCAATAATTACAGACGATGCAAACCGAGGTATTCGAGATTTGGCAGTCTGAACAGCAGATCGAGGTCCCCTTCGTAATTAAGTATGGGGCTGACATGTAATACCTTGAGCCGGAAGAAGCAAAGGGGTGGATCTATGGGAAGACGATGCCAATCGAACATTGGAGTGTGGTTTCCACATGCCGTGTTTGCCCAAAGGTCGGTGGACTGCATGATAGGACTATGGTTGAATTCGTGCTCAAAGTATTCCGAGGCATCAAGAACCTCAAGGTGTTCTAGAGAGCTTAGTAGTCCCCGGTATTGAGCTGGCGACATCTCCTAAGATACAACAATCATCGTCTCCAAGATCCATCGATAGTTGATCCACCTCAGCGTCTTTACGAAAGAGCTTGAGCGTCTTTACGGAAGAAGCTAGGTCAGATTGTTCCATGAGAGCTTGTTGGAACCTCCGACGGTTGTCATACTGCTTCAATGGTTTACCGTTTCTGCTCACAAAGATGGAGACTGATTCGTTGAGGATTGGTTGCGCAATGCGGTGCAGCTGACGCGAGGTGAGCGCCGCTGCGGTCAGGCTTGACTGGCAAGTGATAGACTGAAGGATGTGTTCGATCAACTCTTCCGGTAGATTAGCCAGGCTTCGCCGAAGGGGATCCACGAGCGGCATGGCAGCGGTTGGTGTAGACGTGTAAGAAAGTAGACAGAAGTTAGTTGTGTTGTAGGAACAAGAAGGGGCTTAAGTACGAGGTGGGAGTTATTGGAGCAGACCCTGAGTCAACCGGTCGCCCTAGTGAGTAAGCGAAAGAAGAAGCTCCACTGTGAAAGGGTGCTGACAACCAGCTCACAGTTGGAAATCATAATTGTTTTGTTAGATACTAAAATTTCATTGTTAGGCGACGCTTGTTCCACGGTTACGAGGGATCATATCGTAAGTCAAACGACGTTACGGAAACAAGGTACTATCGAGACACTGTCGTGACAAGCGTGAAGTAGACTTGAACGTGATGGAGTAGTTAGCAATGGGTTCGAAGCAGACATTTGAACGCTTATGCCAGCGAATCTGTACCGACAAACTGCCAAATAATTTTTTTTTGAAGCATGTCATTTTCATTTGTCTAGGACCATAAAACATGTAGGCATAGCATTCAAGCCCGCTATATATGAATGTGGCAGATGTCTTAGCGCGTCGTAAACGAAGCTGCCTTCGCCTTGGAAACCTGTAAATGCAAAAACGAAGACATGCGCGCATAGCTCGAAGATGTTGACCGCGCGACTGGCCATTGCGACGACCAGTTTGGTGGCTGACGCGGAGAGGGAGAAGGGCTTGGACGGGAGGCTGATGGCAGAGAAGTCGCCGGGGTTGTTGAGGTCGTGGAGGTGCAG
>Ga0181467_100419_pt4 | contig 11927 bp, 9 predicted proteins | sample InSIn5gowninarea_2_FD_119079 | JGI IMG/M metagenome (GOLD analysis project Ga0181467, IMG submission 119079) | Clean room microbial communities from NASA Spacecraft Assembly Facility at Jet Propulsion Laboratory, Pasadena, California, USA -... ... | reverse complement strand
ATATAGTGTATCTTGACTCGATTCGCCATGACCAACTCGTGAAGACCAACTTTCTTCCATCTCTGCCGAAGGCGCCTGAGCGGACCATTGGATTTGACAGGAGCACAGGAGCGTGCCGACCAAAGAACCCCTATGCCAAATTTACCTGATGTCTGGTTTTGAGCAAATAAACCAGGGTGTTTTTCATTCTCACATGCATCTTCCAGCTGACGCCCATCTCGCCAGTTGATTCTATCTTGAGCCATTTCTGATGCTATTCTCAGCCCGTTTGTTGGTGAGCTTAAAATAAGCAAACATTTAGGACCAAGGAATAAAATTTCATTGTTCGAGGGTGAGACGACACACAAGGCAATTTATGCAGTGGGATGCCATTGCACAGTCTAGTCACCACTGTCATCTGTCCCACGTTGCGCTTTTTCGAAGTTACCGGTACATTTGTTGGTGATCCCGTGGCGATCAAAGCTAAAAAGAGATACATTTTGATCTGACGGGGAGTACGGTGTGACGATCGGGATAGTGAGCCGCCATATTTGCTTAAGCAACTGGTAAAACCGTCGCCCTATACCTTTCACACCGAAATCTGCAAAGCTTGCTTCGCCCCAGATTGATGTTTGATAGCTAGGACGAAGCGTTGGGCTCTTAATATCGCTATGAGGTCAAGAAAACAACAAGCTACACGTACATCTGAATATGCTTGTTTTTCTTTGTTTCTGATGTTCTATTAAGATGACAGGCTCATGCTTTAAGCTTTTTTCGGACGAATCATTTGTGGAGTGATTACATGGCGTGCGAAACTTTGGGTGTTCTCAAACGGTTCCAGTATGATCTTCAGTACTGCACACCTCTAGCTCAAGTGCACAAAAAAAAAAAGTTTGAGAACCATAGCGCCAGCCACATGTTCCATCCTTGAATCAAATGAATTTGGAAGAAAAGACCTTGCTGTGAAATTGCAATGTTAGTTACGCCTTGAGAAAAACGTTTCATTGGTTACACTTGAAGTTTATAAGGATTACAGGCAATACCACATCAGAAATCATGACAAATGACCCAAGTGATTTGTGCAACAACCGAGAGGTTGAGTTGTGGCTACAATGCATCAATATATCGCTTTAACGGACAAACAACCCATAGCTAGATGCGACATGACAGTTTCTCTCAAATGCATCGACTGTTCAGATTTGACCGAAATGTAGTCTGAATGAGGCGTATCAGAATGTTTACAAACATCAAAAAGTACATTTTGGGTAAGTTAAATGTTGTGATTGCAAACAAGCCAAAATGCTTACGTAAACTGAAGCCACACTACCCCAACACTGGCCACATCCTATCATTGCTATCAGATGTGTTGTCGCGTGTTGTCTCGTCTGCGCCCAAGAAATTAAATCAACTGCTGAGAGAAAACTTTCCACTACGAAACCCGAACGTTACAATGATATAGTGTTTTTGAAATAAGCGCGACTATGGACGATCTGTTGGGCCTCGATTTGTCGGCATCGGGCAATCAGGCCATGCCCGACGCCAACTCCAAGGCGACCACCCCTATGCCTATGGCCATGAACCAAAATAGTTTCTATCCAACGCTACAACCAACACCGTCACCGCAAATATCAGGTCGTAATACACCGTTGTCAGCCCGCGGCTCTGGATTCAATGTCTCAAGAGCTACATCTGCTAAACCGACAACAACCGACCCATTTAGCAATCTGGGTAACTTTGGTGGGGCTAAGAGTAATGCGAACCTCAGTCTACGCGAGCGACAAGAGCAATTGGAGGCTGAGAAGAGGAGGAAAGCGGAGGAAGAAAAGAAGCAGATGCAGGCACAATATGGAGGAGGACAGTTTTGGGACAACCTTGGATCGGCCAATGCATCGCGGACAGCTTCACCTGCGGTTCCCCTAACTAGTGGTGGAATAGGGGCTCAGCATCAGCAACGAGACGACGATGACTTGTTTGCTGCCTTCAACAAACATACGAAGGTTGACAATTCAAGTCACTACCCGCCGCCTGTACAGCCATCGTCTGGCAAAAGCACGCCAGCGAGTGCGGCCAAGCTAGATCTTGGGAATTCGAGCGCGTGGAGTGTTCCTCCTACTTCTGGTAGTGGTGATTTCGGGGACGATGATGATCCTTTTGGGCTCAACGAGATGAAATCTAAAGCAGCCCAGCAGTCGACTTCAACTCTTCAACAAAATGACGACGACGATTTCTTAGGTGACCTTGGAAAGCCGGTAGAGGAAGTACGACGAACGCAGGTTACACAACCAAAAGCTGAACCTGGGAAACCAATTGAAGATTCTGAGTCCGACTCGGAGCCAGAGGTGCCTCAGAGGCAAATGGGAGACGATCCATTCGACAAGGCGGTTGCAGAGCTAGTCGATATGGGATTTACTCCCGAAAATGCCAGGCGTGGTTTGACGGAAAGCGGTGGTGGCTTGAACGTCCAAGCGGCTGTCGGATGGCTTTTGGATGATGCCCATAAAACGGCAAGAAAAGAAAAGCAGTCCTCCAGAGACTCTCCTGCTGATCAGTCAAGAAATCGCGAAGACGTTGGACGATCACGGAATAACGCTAGCCCTGCCTGGATGAGAGACGAGAACCCTGATCTACCGCCGCGCAGGGACAATAGATCGCCGGCTACGGGTGCTGACCTGTCTCAAAAGGCGGCGGCTGTGGGTTCGAGTTTCTTCAAAACAGCGAATTCTCTATGGAAGCAAGGTCAAAAGCAAGTTCAGAAGGCGGTAGCCGATTTCAACCAGGAAGGTGGCGATCCAAACCAACCCAAATGGATGCGATCTGCTCAGCAGGAGAGGCCACAAGTCAGAGAGAAGCAATCAATCTCATCAACGGATGAAGCTATGATGCTTGACTCTGCCAAACGACCAGAGAAGCCCAGTTCTCGGCAGTCCAGAGAGCAGCAATCCGGGTTATTCAGAGACGGTCCTTCCCGCGACCGTCCCCAAGCTCTGCCAACACGGCCTGCAGCACAATCGTCGTCGGTGCCAAAATGGCAACAGTCACAGCCTGCAGTCGATCCTAAGGCTCGTCTGCACAAACAAGTGATAGAGGAGCAAAGTGCACAAGCATATGTTAGTCCTGCAAGAAGAAAGAAGGCGACTCCGCAAGCGCAAGCGGCTGCTTCTGAGCCAGAAGTGGACCTATTTAGCACAACTGCTCCAGTTGTATCTAAGCTACAACCTACAAGGTCGAACCAGCCATCTCCTGCCGCCTCAAACCAGTTCAGCAAACCGACTTCTAGTTCAATCACGCCCAGATCTCCAGCACCGGCTAGGCAGATTCCAAGTCTTGCTCCAGCAGTCCTTCAAGCCTCTACGAAGCACCGTATTGAAGGTACTGCTCATTTCAAGCGTGGAGACTACGATGCTGCGCATACCGCATATTCAAACTCATTGAATGGGATTCCGCAAACGCATCCACTTTGCATCGTTCTTCTTACAAACCGTTCCTTAACATCATTAAAAACCGGTAGCCCCAAACAGGCTGTAGACGACGCAGATGCAGCCATTAAGATTATTGGTCCGTCTCGTGGTGAAGGAGAGAAAGTCACTCTTGGCGACGGAGAGCAACGTGATATGAAAGATCTCTACGGAAAGGCGTTGAGTCGAAAGGCAGAAGCATTAGAACAAATGGAAAAATGGGCTGATGCTGGCAGCGTCTGGCAACAATGTGTGGAGGTAGGCGTCAGCGGTGCAACTGCCATAGCCGGGCGACAAAGATGTCAGAACGCTCTAGTCCCTAAACCAAAGCCTGCTCCAAAACCCGCTCAGGTAGCGAAGCCTCGCCCCAATGCCGCTGCTAGTTTGGCTCCCCAGAAAGAATCTGAAAGAGTTACAAGACTCAGGGAAGCTAATAAAGCCGCTGAGGCAGCGGAAGATGAGAAGTTTGCCCTTAGTGAAAAGGTTGATGCCCGTATCTCAGCTTGGCGAGATGGCAAAAGGGATAACCTGCGTGCCTTGATAGGAAGTTTAGATCAGGTCCTTTGGGAGAACAGTGGATGGAAGAAAGTTGGTCTTCACGAGTTGGTCATGGCGAATCGAGTCAAGATACACTATATGAAGGCCATTGCGAAGACACATCCCGATAAGGTACGTCGTTTATGTATACACTTTTGACTATGATGTGATTCACTGACACTTTGTTAGCTCCCTCAGGACGCTAGCACGGAGGTCAAGCTCATTGCAGCCACGGTTTTCGCAACACTAAACGAAAGTTGGGATAAGTTCAAAAGCGAAAATGGACTCTGATTCAATTAAAATCACCATATTATGAAGGCATGCGTATTTAGTCAGAAAGACCCAAATAGACAGCGTTAAACAGAGTGGCCGCATTGATTGCAATATAGAAGTCCCTGGTCTCATATTCAATAGCTCATGTCGAACTCTTTTGATTAACCTCCATCAAAGACTTCTCTGTTGTGGTTAACTTTCCGCGCATTGAACCCCAGTAAACTACCTCACGCAAAAGGCGCATCGTATAACCCCTAGATGCCGTCTAGCACCATCAAGTGCCGCTTAGGTATTCATCTCCCGGCCTAAAGTTCTTCCTATACACACTGATGACGACGATTCTTTGATCTCCTCTTCTAGCTATAGCGCAGACCATATTAGTAGCAGAGCAGTCATGCTTGGTGTGTTGTATGCCCCCCGTAATGGCAGAAATGCGGGATAAGAGCTGCCGAGAAGAGACCGGGACCAGGGCTACCTCCGCAATCTTTCTCCAGGACCCTATTCGCGGTCGACACCCCGTAGCTAATCAAATTGGCCAGTTTGATGACGAAGTAGTAGAAAAATTTTGGACCCCGATATACTATGACATCATATCTGGATCCTGCGCGATTTCCCCAGTGCTAACGGACTGCCTCTTTGGGTAATCCGGCCACAGAACACGGTCCACTTGGTCGGCAGCGTTGCAGCTTTGAGTACTGGAGTATTTGTGGTTCAGTAATATGCGATAGAGTAACTCCCATCTGAAACATAATAGCTTGACGGAGTCTCGCATGATTGTGTGAGAGGACTCGGTATCGTGGTAGAATCTGTGAGTAGAAATATGATTGTAGTGACGTCATCTGCATGTATGCGACAACATCTTACGCTTCAATGGAAGCAAAGTAGCAAACATCCGCCCACAACCATGGACTATAGTCACGGCGTGACCCTGAGTTCCCGAGCCGACCGCCTCATTTCTGTCTCAAGCCTCTCTTTTCTAGCGGTCTAGCTATAACTGCCAAACTGTCATTCGTATCCTAAATGAGCAAGAACAAGCAAGGAGTCCCAGGATGTGGGTCTACATGATCGATCGTTTTGACCTCTTGGCGTAGTTTGCGGGCGGGCTGGTGAAGGGCAGCGCACAACGGCGCTCTGACTCAATGGGATCGACACTTCAACTTACCCTTTATTCACAACGTCATACTATTCTAGCAGGACTAGTCGAACGGTTGAGGCTTGGCGTCTTACAGACCGAGATGGAAAGATTAGGTACAAATACGCTGCATAACCGCGCTGCACGTGCAGGTTGTTGAGATGATGGTCTTCGTGGCACTTGTTATCATTCTTTGGCGCCCTGTGGTACTTGATTGTGTTATAGAGTATTGATAGTAGCCGATTATATGCTATACCCTTTGACTTTTACGAACCGCAACCATGAAGCCCTTTTTTGGTCTTCGAGGCAAGGCCCTCAACTATGCTGTTGGTATAATCGCAGGATGTGATTTCCTGCTTTTCGGATATGGTCAGTAGCACATGAATTCTCAATCCCGATTATCAATCTGACTTCAAAACAGATCAAGGTGTAATGGGAGGTATCCTGACTATGAGTCAGTTCCTTTCAGAGTTCCCCGACATCAACCCAGACGAGGAGGGTATCTCGGACGCTTTGTCGAGCACCCGATCAACAAATCAGGGTATATCTGTGGCTGCCTACAACCTGGGTTGTTTCCTCGGCGCCATCATCACCATCTTTATTTCCAATCCTCTTGGCCGTAAGCGCATGATTATGCTCGGCACCAGTATTATGGTCATTGGCGCCATACTTCAGGCTTCTGCCACAACACTCCCTCACCTGATTGTCGGTCGAATCATCACCGGTCTCGGAAATGGCGGTAACACATCAACCATCCCAACATGGCAGAGCGAGACATCACGGGCGCATAAGCGTGGAAAACTCGTAATGATCGAGGGTGCGCTTATCACTTGTGGTATCATGATTTCGTACTGGATAGACCTTGGTTTCAGCTTCATCGATAGCAGTGCTTCGTGGAGAACACCATTGGCTTTTCAGATCGTTTTCTGTATTTTCATCCTGGCTTTTGTATGGGGCCTCCCAGAATCCCCACGTTGGCTAATCCTCAAGGGTAGAGAAGAGGAGGCGCGTGAGGTACTGGCAGCTCTTTCCGACAAGGACCTTAATGATAAAGAAGTACAGAACGAGTTTGTCGCTATCAAGGACACCGTTTTAGAGATGAGCAAAGGATCTTTCTCGGACTTGTTCACAATGGGCAAAGACAGAAACTTCCACCGAACCGTGCTCGGGTACACCAACCAGATGTTCCAGCAGATCAGTGGCATTAACCTTATCACTTACTATGCGCCGGTCATTTACTCCAACCTGGGAATGTCTTCTTTCCTGTCCAGACTTCTAGCCGCTCTGAACGGCACGGAGTACTTCCTTGCATCCTGGCCAGCCGTCTTCCTTGTCGAGCGCGTCGGTCGTCGCAAGCTTATGCTCTTCGGCGCTGTAGGACAAGCCGCTTCCATGGCCATTTTGGCAGGTGTCAACTCGCAGCCGGACAACAAGGGCTGCAACGTTGCTGCCATCATCTTCCTCTTTGTCTTTAACACCTTCTTTGCAATTGGCTGGCTGGGCATGACCTGGCTGTATCCGGCCGAGATTGTGCCCTTGAGAATCAGGGCACCTGCAAACGCTCTGTCTACTTCCGGAAACTGGATCTTCAACTTTCTGGTTGTCATGATCACACCGGTTGCCTTCAGCTCAATATCGTACAATACCTATACCATTTTTGCTGTCATTAACGCTTTTATGGTGCCCTGCGTGTACTTCTTCTATCCTGAGACGGCATACAGAAGTCTGGAGGAAATGGACACAATTTTCCACAAAGCGCCGGGCACCAAGGGCTGGGTCAGCGTCGTCAAGGTGGCGCGCGAGGAACCTAGGCGGTACGGCAAGAACGGCGAACTACTCATTGAGTACGAGAAAACGGATGAGCACAAGGCACAGTTTGGGCATGATGAATATGTTAACCGCGGCACTTCTTCAAGTGAAGCCGGGTCCGGACGCGGTGGTGTCATGGGTGGCGCTGCGGCGTAGATGTCGGTAAGGCATTGGAAGTGCAGCTGAGAAATGGAAGATCTTAAAAACTTCACTATCTGAAGCGGAAGATTACTCGTGTTTAAATAGAGGAGATGGTCTGTAGGACCACAATAACGCCGTGCTATGCATTTGTCCAAATCATGAATAGATACCCCCTTTCGATTCTTCTTCGATCACTCCTTCATATACCGCCCGTGTCTTTTGTGATCTAGGGATCTATAAGTGCTATATATGAACATAGAAAAAAGGGCGATTCCATATGGAGCTCACAGCTTTGATGCGAACAAGTGGACCCAGTTTCTCACAGTCCCAGCATCCTCCTGACGCCGTCTCGCACCTTCTTCTCATAATCAGCCCGGTGGTTGCGCCACATCTTGGCTGCCTCTACATTGGCCGGGCTTTCGTCGTTGGGTTCGGCCAACATGCTCATAACAGATATCAGAATCTTCTCGACGCTCTGAATCGGACTCCAGCGCTCTGAGGCGTGCTCGTAGTGGTTGGGATCGTCGCCAGGTGGGTGCAGGATCGATATGCATACCAAGCCGCTGGGATATACTACGGTGCGCAAATGGTCAGCAGCTCAGCCTTACAAAAGTCCTCTAAGTGCTTGAATTCCTGGCTTGGGTGTCATCGTGGGAAGGAACGTACCGTTAGGGTGGAAGATCTCGCCCAAGAACTTCATGCTCGGAGGTGCGAGCGGATAGTCTTTGGGAAACTTGAGTTCGGCAGGAAACACACCGCCTTCGAATGGTGTGCCTTCCGGTCCTTGGATGAGTGCCTCCCAATGCAGGAGGTCATCTTCGGACACGGGACCGGCAGTGATGCCATCAGGTGGGTTATTGGTGAGCGCGCGGTACTCCTGAAGAAGCCGGCGGTGGGCTGTTGATTGTGCCATTATTTTGCTCTCTCTTTGCGTGGTTTATATTTGTCAGATGCTGGTTAACAGGTAGATTGGATTACTACTCTGCGAATTAGAGGCGTGCTAAGGAAAATGCGTTCCTAGAAAGTGCTTGGGTTGCGCTATTAGTGAAATGATACTGAAGATGATAGCATGGCATTACCGTCTGCGTACCAAGACGTTGACTCCAGCGCAGTACCACCCCACCAACTCCGTAATTCCCCCACAGTTGTCGTGTGGTCAGTGCATTTCATAATCGTCTGCTTTCACGTGAAATAAGTATTTCATGCCTGTCTCCCATTGCCATCTCATCTACAATCACGATTTATTAGGTAACACATTTTCCGATGCATACCTTCGAGCATCACATGACCAGCTGATAGTATATTACTTTGTGTCATTTCATCAGCCGAGTTTTTTCTACTTTACAGTCACGTGTATGCATCTATTCTATTCTGGGTCTCGAGTAGCTTGCACCAGCGAAAGAAGTCTATATACACTTCTGTCCTCTACACTCCCGTTCTGCCTACGGAATGCTTCACAAGCTATGATAGACACATTCAACTTTGGCTCATTGTCAAGCCTTTAGTTACGGTGATACATTGCATTTTGCCTTGTTAGACCAGAAAATTCCCGAATCTCCTGGACCCAGAGCCGACGTATCGGCTGGCTTAGATGTAAAGCCCTGAATTAAAAATGCTAATTCGCTGCGTATTCGTAACTGTTATAGTTTGTCTCTATTTTTTCCACTTCCACAGGTCGCAAGGAATTCGAAATCATTCTAGACACTAGCGAGCACCAGAATGCAATGACCATGACTGTAGAAAATTCCCACCAAACTCTTGCAATCATTGCAATAGCTCATGGTGTGTTTTTAAACCATCGTTTCGTCATAATATGATGGGTTATCAATAACATCGTTGAACGAGGTATTGACATCACAAAAGAACATGGTTGAATGAGAAAAGTTGTGATCGAGCTGACGTAGCAGCTTGTAGACTTAATCATTATAACCTTCTAAGCCAGCCGGCCGTTATGAGTCTAACACAATTATTCTTGGCGGTCGAGCCTGTGAACAAGGACTGATTTTGCGTAGACTAAAAGTATCAAAGCCGTATCGTGTCACCAGAGCCATTGAAACACTGTTACACATCAAATTTATGGACGAGAGCTGTGCCATCCGGTCCGAGATCATTGGCGGTGTACGAATGCTTGCTGAGACCTTTGGGTCTTAATAATGTCACTATTGATGTAAAGTTCACATACAAGATAAAATCTTCAGTTGTCAAAACAAACGCAAGAATGTTTATGCATCCAGTTGGTACGATGTGTGAATGGACATCCTGGTAGCAGTAAGGCGAATGACCAATACAACAGATATAGCATTATTGCACGTCATGACTGAGCTCGGGAGAGCTAGTAACCCAGCAGAACTGGCACAGGATGGGGAATCGAGATAGCCTGGCACATATCCACAGTTGTTCATACAGCTGCTGGCCAACATATTCAATTTATGAGTTATATCAGCTCGTATGGGTAAATATTTAGGAACCTTTGTAGCGAGTAAGACTGTAAAGGATATGGTGCTTGATAAGGCAGGACATGTCTACCCATATATTTTTCTACTTGTACCTCATAGCATAGTCATAGTTCAGGCGGCTGTAATGTATAAGTTCCTATACATTTATAGTTACTCATAACACCTAGTCATATGCAGGTGACAGACCTCTAGGATCCAGATACTATCAGAAAACAGTCAAAAAAAGAAAGAAAAAACTTCTAGTCAATGATCACCATCTGTTCATGGCGTTGATAGACACGTAGGTGAAGAAATTACAAGGCATTGACTTCCTCATAACCTGAAGGCGTCAAGAACGCCCAAGACTTTAGACAACAAAGATGATTAAGTCAAACGCCTCATCAGTCCACATGAGAATCTTGCAAGAGAAGCAGAAGAGATCACTCGTAGAGGATGTGGATTTCTTGATTTTCACAAGCCAGTATCTTAAAGCAATTTTTAAGTAGTTGAGGTGCAACCTACAACGATGATCGATCTGTAGTTAAATTTCTTTGTTTGTACTCAAAATAGCGTATACGGAAGTTAGAACCTAGCTGAAGGTGATTTGCAAATAGAAAACATGCTACAATTCTTTTAATCAAGTCCAACGTGGACCAGTACCGTCGATGAGGAATCTTTGCCACATTGAATTTGCCAAATCGTCCACTTCGAACTCTCGAATCTCTCGCTCTACATCAACCCACTGGCCATCTTCCACCTGTGTATGAACATCTTCCCAATCAACAGGACAATCTGGTATTTTTGTTGATGCCTGCCAATTAGAGCTGATACCCGGCATTATCGGAGCCTTTTCAGCACCAACTTGGCTTTCTGACCACTCCACCAATGTATTTGGCTGCACATCAACACATTGGTCAATACTATGTTTCAGATTGTTGAAGTCCTGTTTCGATTCCAATTTGCCGTCATCGGTCAACTTAACTAAGCCATAGGAATTGCCCAGTTCAAAAAATTCATACACAATACCACCGGAAAAAACAGCAGTCATGTCCGAAGAGTATATTGCTCTAGTCTCGTGGAATAGTCGAGGTGATGGAACGTTGCAACCGTATTCTGAAAAGAATACAGGTACATGTGCATTAGCAAACAGTTGGACCTATACATGTAGATCAGCGCTATCCTCCTACATTGACCTGCAAAGATACCACAGATACTTACAAGTTGGTCATACCCAGACATTCTCATCGAAGATTTACCACACCAAGAGTAATTATTGAACTGGGTTTGTTAATGCTTGTAACCTTCATGATGACACAAACTTACGCAGAAAAAGTCAAGAGCTTCGGATTGATCCCCACCAGTAAGGTAATCGAACTCAGATTTGAAAATATTCAAAATTTTCGATGAGCTCACCCCAACAGGCAATATTCTTTGTTGGCAGATATCGGCAGTGAGAGACATGTAGTTTTTGACATCGCGAGTGATGGCCCTAATGACTGATGCAGCCTGAGTGGTGATACCCGAGTTGATGACTTCGTTGGCCACAATAATTCCAAGCGTGTTTGGGTAGGCTGCAACACAATCGATGGTAGAAAAATATTCCTGGAGCAAACCCTGTTTATACGAATCTATGGGTGCATGTCTGTTGATACAAGACTGGCGGGTTGACAGGCACTGTTACAAATTAGCATGTTTAAGAGTGGTCAATCAATGCACAGCTCACAAAGAGCACATAGATTCCACACTCTGCCAGGAGCTCCATAGCTGCATCATGGCTTTTAGTGTTGTTGATAGAATCTACCACGGTTTAGTAGTGAGATATTGAGCGGTGTACAAGCTGCTCTCACAGACAAATATTGCGTTGAGCCCCAGCTCCTTTAGGTAAGGCATGCTCTGCCGTAGTTTATCGAGGTTGTCATCTTCAAGGGGGTCTTGACCGCGTATTTGATAAACAACGCCCTTCAGAAGGAACTAAAATGTTGTATATTAGAAGCAAGAGTATGGTCGACACTGGCACATGACTTACGCGATCCTTGCCTTTCCAAAAGTAACGGCCACGAATTACAATGGACTCCACAGGATTGGCCATATCTGATAAAATTTGAGCTTGCAATTGCATTGATGACTCTTTTTTCACTTGCCTTTAATAACATCAACATGATGTTG
>Ga0181467_101142_pt1 | contig 11951 bp, 14 predicted proteins | sample InSIn5gowninarea_2_FD_119079 | JGI IMG/M metagenome (GOLD analysis project Ga0181467, IMG submission 119079) | Clean room microbial communities from NASA Spacecraft Assembly Facility at Jet Propulsion Laboratory, Pasadena, California, USA -... ... | reverse complement strand
GGGTGGAGAGCTGTGGAGTGGACACGGCCGAAACCGTAGACAATCGGGGCGCTGAGCAGCGTGCTGAGGCCATAGCACGAGTACCAACATGCGACACGGAAGGCTTGCTCTGAACGTCTGTAGAAGGCGATCGTGATCATGGAGAAGAGAGGCACAACGGCTGCTTCGAACGCGCCAAGGAAGAAGCGAGAGACTAGTAGCCCGGTGTAATTACGCGAACCACCGAGACCGGCAGCGGCGCTGATACCCCAGCAGATAATAATGACGGGCAAGACTTGGCGGTAGCGGAGCTTGACGAGGAGCCATGCGGCCAAGGGCTGGACGGCGAGCTGTGCGTAGTACCCTATATTTCCAATGTTCGAATATTCATTGCCATGAAGATTCGCATCTGTTTTGAGCCCGTAGACAGCGGTCAAACCAATGATACCTTTATCCGCTGACTGCAGGAAGTACACCATACAAAGAAGAGACAGCATCCAGAGATCTGTCTTACGCAGGATACGCTTGCTGTCTTCCTCTGAACAAATGGATTCCTGGCCTACATCCTTGCCTTCTTCCATGGCGTGAGCAGCATTGCCTTTGTACGAACCTATACTGAGCTCGTCGACGCGCTCAACTTGGGTGGCGCTGTGTTTCGAGTCCATTGCGAAGTCCTGGCTGTTTCCACTGCTCGATGGCATTGTACTGATGAAGAAACAAGTCACAAGATCAAGATAGCCAGTGAAACAAACGATAACCCCAGAGCAAAGTGAGAAAGAGATCTGGGGAATGACCTTGGAGACGTGGGGGAGATGTGGGCATTTGTATCTGGGAGTCTGCTAAGCTCTCGCTAAGCCAAGCCCCGGTCGTATTCCACATGGGCCGTCGATTGTGGAGAGGTGTGGGGGTGGATGTAGGATGTAGCACGGAGAGAGATGTCACGCGCTCGATTGGGCAGAGTCACTGGACGTGGCGGACGTGGCGGACGTGCCTTGATTTGTCCGTCTCGTCTCGTCTCATGTCATTGTTGTGGCGATTATTCTGTGCCTGCTTATCTGCTTATTAACCGTCTGATAATCATCTGATCATATATGTTTTACCGCTCTCTATACGACCCGTGGCAACATAGCAATGAACCATCCCTCAAGAGGCGCCCAGCAGCAACGACATCATCTCAAGACAATCAAGCATTCGACAGGTCACAAGCACAAGCGAGACTTGGAGCGTGGCACGGGCGTATATGGCGCGAAGCAAAACCGGGGTGTGCCACGAAAGCTAGATCTGGCAACGGGCCATGTTGTAGCGACACGCTCCATGTGATTGATACCAAGCAACACGTCGACGCCTGGAGAATATCTGTTGTAAGTTGAAGATCACGACCTCCGACTAGACTCGGGGCTCGGCTTTCATCTCCGTTCTTCCAGTATCTCACGATTATCTGCAATGCTGTACATATCCTGTCCTAGTGATGGGTAGCAGTAGATCGGGAGAATCCCCGCAGCAAGGCACGAAGCGTGGACTCTGCATCAGCATGCTAGTAACTTGATTAACAGACCCGCGGAAGTGCCTGCTCACTGTCAGATTCGCGTACCTGCATTTGCAGTGCAGGACCGGTATTGACATCATAACGCCCGAAGCCTTCTGAGGTTGAAGTCCATTCCACCCACAGTTTCGGCCACACTTGTTTTTAATGAGTAAGTACAGCAGAGTACGTTTGCTACATTCGATGGCAAAGTGTTGGAAGCTGCATTTTTCACTTGCGAAGATGCAAGGCAAAGAAGCAAGAAGGTGATACTACTGTGTTATAAAATCGGGCTACAATCGTTGATTTTCCTACACCTTCGCGGATTGGCGAGGACCTCAACATGGTGACATGCAAATTAACAGTGACACGAAAAGTCTATTAATTAAAGAACACTCTATCTTCTTGAACTTCTACTCCTATTTCCTTGAAAACTCACACTTCACCTCTTCCTTTATCTTTATCCAATTTACCCATTAATACATCTCAGCCGCTCTACATACGAGGAGCACGACCATTGTAGTTCATTCCCGGCGCAGCAGTGTAGTTGGCATAGCAATCATAGTTGAAGTCAATCTCCTGAATACGTCTCTGCAAAATAGGGAGCATGGTGCTCAGAGGGCAAAGACCATCTGCGTCGACGGGGCAAGGGGCGTGAGATTGGTCGAGAGGGATGACGGCATCATTTCTAGGATGTATTGTTAGTGGCGGTCTTGCGGTAGGGATGATATGCTAGGTAAGGTCGGGATGTTATGGAGGAGAATACGTACACGATAAATCTGATCTGCTGAGTTTGGTTTCTGTTCGGGCAAGTCATGACCTGCGTGGTGAAGTGAGTAGCAAAAGGTACAAGCTTGCTAGCGACGAAGCTATTCTCGCCACGGTTACCAGTAGGGCTCAGAGGAGGACCCATCTGGAGCGCGGTGAAGTTGAAGGCGGTGAGAGTGTCCAACACAATAACCTCGTGCGTAGCATCAGCGTAGATGGAGTTGTTGAGCGGGAAGTAAACGGTGTTGTTGTCAAAAGTCAAGTTGAGCGCCGAGTTTGCGGTTGGGAAGGTGTGCGTGAGGCGCGCGACCCATTCCTGCAAGTAACCCTTGCCTTGCGCGGCGGCGACTGGTGAACCAAAACCTTGGTTGTAGTAGAAGGACAGGTCGTAGTAGTACTCGTAGTTGGCGAAGTCTTGCTCGCTGAAAAGAGGGCAGAAGGCAGAGTAACCTAAGGCATCAGTCTCGTAAGAGCAGAGCTGAAGCATGGCAATGGCGTCGGTAGGGGTGAAGGTCAAGTTGCCAGTGACTTCGGCGTTGAAGCGGGCAAGGGTGGCGTTGAAGGCGTTGTTGGGCGAATTAGTAGCGGCTGTGCTACCGATGCTACCACGGCTGGCGATGTTGGAGTTGGGGCAAGTGGAGTAAGCAGCGCCAGAGTTGTTAACGTTGTTGGCCTCCACGAGGATCTCAATGTTGACCTCGTCCATGTACTCTGGAACACCAAAGAAGCCAGCGGCAAAGTTCTCGGCGGTTTTGACCATACGATCTTGAGACTCAGTGCGGAAGACAGGGAGAGTCTTGGCGGCGGTGAAGTTGTTGAGCAGCTCGCCGTAGAGCTGACGGTACTCGACACCGAGCTGGAAGTTTTGGCTGCGGCCAAAGGGAGTCAAGAGCTCAGCACCGAGCTTGTAGGTCCATCCAGTGAGAAAACCGAGCTCGCCGGTGGTCCTGAAGCTGTTGCCTGCCTTGGTTGCGTTGGCAATCTTGGCGGCGAAAGTGGCAGGGGCGGCACCACTGGTAGGGTAACGAGCACCGTGACGGTACAAAAGTTGCATCTGGTTGATGGTGCAGCCAGCTGGGATGTTGGGGCTGGCGTTGGGAAGACCGTAGTCGGCAGAGCTGACAGAGTACCAGGGAGCCAAGTTACCCCAGAATCGACTGATGTCGACCTTGTCACCCAGGTTGTTTGCAGAGCCATGGGGTTGGGGCAGAATCAATGGGAAGGACTTGGCAGGTCCGTTGTTGTAAGGGTAAGCAGGAGCGGTTTGAGCAGAAGCAGGCTCGATACCAGTCATGCTGGAGCAGACTATTAGCATGGAGTGGTTAAGTAAGTCACAGACAATTCACTTACGTTGGGCCGGGAAAGCCAACCTTGGACTCGCCAGGGAACAAGGCAGAGTTGACGACAGCTGGATTAGATTATTAGCATGGGAGTGGTGGAAGAAATCATAGCACGAATGATTTCACATACTGCCGGAAGGAGGGAAGACATCAGAGGTGGTCGAGCCAGCGAAAGACGAAGCAGTGAAGGTGGTAGTGTTGGTAGGGGCAGCGGACACCTCAGCAAGCACAGCCAAGACGGCGGCTTGGGTAGTGAGAGAAAGCTTCATATTGCTTAGCGAGGCTTGGTATATGAGAAGAAAGACGAAAGAGAGATGCTTATGGCAAATCAGAAGCAGAAGAAAAGAGCAACTTTTGATACCAAGGGCACTTATATATTGGCAACAACGAGAGTACCAACTAGTGTCTAAAGCCCAAGGATACAGGCTAGATCAGGTACACATATAGGCTGACCTATCACGACCATTTTCATCACCATGTGCACACGGGGATCAACTCAAACGACGGCCAAGGAAGCCATGACGGATGCTTCCCTTCGATGTCTCAAGGGAAAAATAAAAGCAAGGTGACGTTAGAGAGGTCGCACGTGTTCGACAACAACCGAGTCCCGACCTTTCAATCTTCTCAACTTCTCCAACAGGACAAGCTTACCCCAATAATACCATACATGCTGCCGCCCAGACGCTGCATGCAGGGAACGATGTCGATGAGGGGATCTGTATCTGGGTATAACTGACTAGGCACCCCTCGCTCGGCAAGTTGGGAAAACACGTTGACGTATGTGTTGGTAAGTGTTGTACTTGTCCATTCTGGTCATTATTATTTCCGTGGCAGTGATTTATCGTACTGAGACAGACAATCTATCTGCCTCGTGCAGCAAAAGCAAGGCAGGGAGAGTTTACATCGTGAAGTTGTTGTCTTGATGAAATAGTATCAAGCTATGAGTGCTCCCATTAATGATGTTGGGCGTCACAAGCTGGATACATAGTAATCATATAGGAGCCCTCGCTTCCACACAATATTCTTCACGTGAGGGCTTTGATATTCACATCCCAGAGTGAACTGAACTGGGATCCATGTCCATATCATTGCTCTCACAATCAGAAAAGTTCTGCAGCACTCTCCACGACTTTCCTCCCTTTGATTCACGATATCGATTTCGATTGTTTGAATGCCAAGGATTTGGGATGTGAGCGACGAAAGTCAGCGCATAACATTATTACATCTTCAAGCACATCAACTTTCCACAGCGGCAACCTTCATGCCAATCACCCTCTTATGCTTCTCATCAACACTAACAACCCAGTATTCACATCTCGCTCTATCCAATTCCACTCTAAACACTTCCACTTGTCCCGTCGTCCCAGCCTTCTTCACAGCGTCCACAACCTCGCCATATTGATTCCGAGGATCAAACTCTTTCGTGCTCAAAGACGCGATCGCGGAGGTGTCTTGGGAGATGAGCTTGGCGAAGGCAGCTATTGTATAGACAACACAGGAATTAGCTTTGATCTTTCGCTCGAATAATGCAATGATTCATGCTTGTCTCGTTCTCCGTCGTGAAGATAAAACATACCAATATCAATCTTCCCATCCTTCCCATTCCATCTCAAACTAACAGGGACAAACTCCTCATCCGCCTCACTGACATACACACTCTGCACTTGCTGCAGCACTTTCGGCACTGGTTCCTGTGTATCAACACTTGTTTCCGTGAATCCTTTACTCTTCTTCATTTGCTGTGTCGGAGCCGAACCTGTTGGCTGATTGGCTTTCTCCAAGAAAGCGGCATAATCCTCGTCTGATGCCATTGTTGTAGTTTTGCTGTCTTGCTCTAATTGTGCTGTTGGACCTCTGTACAGGGACAACTTCGATGCGTCCGGTATAGTGTCGGGGATAGGACTACCTGAGCCAGTCGAACAGGCGTAGACCGGGTAGATTATGGCTTCGTGCGAGGAGGCTTGGGCTTGCGAGAAGAGGCCTGCTTTGGCTGGGTTTGGTAAGTGTTCAGGCTTTGTGTGCGCAGGCGATGTGGTAGATGAGGAAGAAGGCTTGAATGCGCGGCGCAGCCAGGCTAGGAACGATAGATTGCTATGTTGTTGTTGTTGGATGGGGAGGAAATGGAACACAGCAGGACGATGGGGTGTGTGCAAGAAGATGAGCTGGAGTCTTTGTGTGGGGAGTCTGTGCATGAAGTGGTTGACTCTGGAATGTCTCGATGTCTGCTTCTGCTCGACTGGACGAAAAGTGAGTACCTGGTACTTGATCTAATTAAGTTGCACAAGCTGGAACAACAACAAACGAACATCTCCACAACAAGACGTCACCTAGAGCCAAGCCAAGATTGATTACATGTACCTTTAAGGTGTTTTAGAGGGACGCTAGGTGGTTCAGTGATCAATGGTTTTTAGCTATATATGCAGCTACAAGGATAATTCATCATGCTAGATGACTGACAATAGATATCGATTCCTTTTCCAACACTCTACACATCTATCATACTCGACCTGAAACACTCTCCTTTATCACAACACCTCATCATCACAATTACACACTCCTTAAACAGTCACACCATTTTGCTGCCCATTCATAACACCTGCCTTCGGACTACTCTTCGCAGAACCATCCGTCATTGGTGCAGCACCCTTAGTACTACCCCTTTCGCTTTCCTCATCATCGTAATTCTCATCCACACTCATCTTCCTCGCAGCAGGTTCCTCAGGACGCTTTGGCTGCTCAACAGCCCTGCTCTGCTCCTCCTGACGCTGTTGCGCTTCCATGCGTCGTCGATGATCATCATCCACGTCCATCTTGTCCGGCTCGGCTTCACGCTTTGGTGCAATATTGATAGGAGGCAAATGTTGAAGAGTCTGTTGCTGCTGCTCAGGACGAGCAGACTCTGGTCGTTGTTCACGAGCGGGTGCAGGTGGAGGAGGCAAATGTTGCTGCTGCGGTTGAGGAGTAGGATGGCTGGAAGTAGGTCCATAAAGTTGCTGTGGTTGCATTTGCGGTGTCGCAGCATGCGAAGGTGGACCCTGATGTCTTTGATGCTCTTGATGGAGAACAGTGCTCAGAGGAGCAGGATGATGCGCCGCCTCACTCGGCTTGTAGGTGTCGTTAGCACGGCGGACTTCTTCCGCACGACGAGCTGCAGCTGGGGAAGGTGGCTGCGATGCCATAGCTGAGCCAGGTCTTGGAGGCCCACCAATGGGCATCCTATCACGATCTTGTCGCTCAAAGTGAGAAGGAGTGGCAAATGGCGGTGGGCGCTCCCTTTCCAAGCCATCGCGTCCAATTGAGGGAATATTGACGACAGGAGTGGCATCGCGGCGGCCGATCTCATCAAGTCTAGCCCTGTTCTCTTCAGTCGCCGACTTTTTGTGCGACTCCTCACGATCTTCCCATTCGCGGCTACGCTTTGGCACAGGAGGAACGGCAGAACGTTCACGTTCGCGCTCACGTTGCTCTGCAAACTCTCGCTCGCGATCAAGTCCATGTCCACGTTCGCGCTCTCGTTCCATCTCTCTATCTCGCTCTCTGTCTCTCTCCCTTTCACGCTCTCTTTCACGATCACGGAAACCATCCACTGCATGCATCGCTGGTGATGGAGCAGACGGGCCGTTGTTAATGGGACCGAATCCGGCAGGAGCGGCGCGGTGCGATTGATGTGGTGTAGTCTGGAAGGGGTAACCAGAACGAGGTGAGGGAGGCTGGCTGTTCAGGATGGGTCTAATTTCGGGTGCTGGACTGGCTCTTCCATAAGACAAAGGACCTTGATGCATTGGCGGCATGGCTGGGTGAGCATAATTGGTGTTTGGAATTCTTCCTGGTGGTGGACCCTGGCTTTGAGACATTGGAGGAGGCACCTGTTGAGCTATACCAGGAAGAGGTCCAGATGCAGGAGGAGGACCATTTTGAGCATGTAACAAGCTTGGAACTGCAGCTCTGTCTCTTGGAGATGGCGACAAAGGACGTTGCATGGGAGTGTGACGATGATCTTGTCCACGCATCCGATCGTAAGGAGGAGTGGGTTGACGAGGAGGTAGAGGAGCTCCACGACCATCACGATGATCGTACGGGTGACCTCCTTGAGGTTGAGGAGGTTGCGAGCTGTGCATATCTCCAATACGCTGAGTCCAGTCACGTGGTGGAGGTCCAGATTGAAGAGGAGGAGGTGGTGGGCCTTGATGGTGAGGAGGTCCAAGTTGACCTGGAGTAGGAGCGCCCCACTGAGCAGGAGGACCATTTGGTGCAGCAGCAGCAGCCTGGTAGTGGTGTGGCTGGATATCTTGAGGTCCTGGTGGTGCACCATTTGCTTGTCCTGCGCCACTTTGACCACTGCGAAGGAGATTCAGACGCGACTTGATGTGTGTATTCGTGGGATCAAGCTGTGCTGCACGTTCGTATGCATCAAGAGCATCGCTGGTTTGATTGTTGCAGGACTCATACTATTTCGATCTGTCAGTCTCGGTTCAATTTTGCCAAAGATTACTTCCGCTTACCAAGGTACCAAGATCATACCAAACCTCGGAGATGTTGGGATTCAAGCGTATAGCCCTCGAGTATGCATCAAGGGCATCCCTGTACTGATTGATCTGGTAGTAAAGCACACCAATGGAACACCAAAAGGTAGGGTTACGTCCGTCACGGTAGACGGCTTGTTGATATGCTTCATATGCCTTGGGGAATTTGTGCTGAGACATGTAGCAACGACCGAGCAAATACCAGCTCTGTGCGTCAGTCTGGTCTGAGCTGACCGACTTTTCGAGAAACTCAATGGCTTGTTCTTGTGTAGCATAATCGGGACTTTGTTGGTGGTGCAGCCATCCGAGTTGTTGCAAGACCTTGGCATGATGCGGATCGCGGTCAAGTACACGAAGGTAAGCATTCTTGGCGGAGTCATACTTTAGAAGAATCGTTAGCTGTGTTGATGTGGAACAGGTTTCTGTTCCGGTTACTCACGTCTTTCTGCTGTTCGAAAACATGGCCAATCTGGAACCAGATATCGGTTTGACTTAAAGGTTGTGGAGGGTTTTTCACAATGTATTGGAAGCACTACAAGGATGTTAGCATCAGGTTCGTGGATTGGTTTCAGATGCTGTCAAATACCTCCAAACTTTGCTGATACTTCGCTTGCTGCTTGTATATTATGCCCAAACGAAAATATATCTCATTTGCCTTGTCGAATTCAGGAGCCATACGCATAACTTGACAAAATGCCTCCTCTGCGTGGTCCAGAGATCCATATCGGTCGTATAGGATGCCAATGCCATACCACAGCTTGGGTTCCTTGATCTATTGTTAATTTGTGTGATTGAAATAAGCATGGTCGAGTGAAGTATTACCTTTGGGTCGCGAAGGTTGTACAGAGCTGATTGGTACGCGGTATAAGCTTGTTGCAGTTCGTCCATCATCAAATAACAGTGTCCTAAACAAATTTCTATTAGCTTTTCCATATCACCAAATTGGCATCCTTTCAAACGTACCAAGACTGCTCCAACTCTCGCCATCGGCTGGGTTGAGTTGCAGGATAGTCCTGATATAGTCAACCGCAGCCTCGTACTTGTCTTCAGTCCGCAAGATGCTGGCAACTGCGCGCAACGCCTCAATCGAATTTTTGTTATGAAATAAAGCTCGCTGATATGATTCCAAGGCTTGCCCGTTATGGGTCATGGTCTCGAATAGATGACCTAAGTGATATCAATCTTCCATTCTTCGATTCTGTATAGCCTGTCATCACTTACCAATCTTCAACCAGACCTCCTCGTACATTCTTGTAAGACCTTCGGTAGATGTTTGGGGTATCTGCGCGTGCATTGGAAGCTGAGGATGGCCATTCGTCTGCATGTGCGGCGGAGGTTGCTGCTGAGCATGTTGAAGATGCAAAGCGCTTGATGGCGAAGTCTGATAATGACTTGCCATTGCGAAGGGTTCAACGCGGCCAGAAGGTGGACAACAAGCTCTTGAGGTTCAGTATTCGTGTAGTATATTCAGTGAGAAGCCTCTGGTGAGGAGACAGACAGTTAATGAAGATGTACGGGGGTTGGCCTCTTTGCAGCACACGAGTAGTTGTCCGAGCGCGTCGAAGATCAAGTGAGGCTAGCGCTGAGCAACGGGGGCTCAGTAGTAGATGCGCAGAGTAAACTGTGCATACACTCGCTCTACAGCTCGGAAGGTCTCCAGTCAGTTGCTTTGGTGGAGGTCGTGGACAGTAAGTGTACTCTGTTGCTCTGTTCGCACAAAGATGTGTAAGGTACCTTTCGGGGAGCAGGCAGAGAAGGTTCAGGAGGATGCGAAGCGAAACGAAGTGGGCGACGGTGGGAATCGAGCAAGAGAGCTGGTGATAGGGCTGACAGAGACGTTTCAAGCCACACGAACCTTATGCTCCATGAGAAAATGCTTGGCGCTCCTCCCCCAGTGAACCCGAGATTCTCTCTTTGACGCAGATGGCGCCGATCCCTGTATCAGTCAGCCTCCTATTTTTCCCTTCCCGCTCTCGTGCTTCGTATGTGCTTGTGTATCTTGCTTGGAAAGCTAAGATTATCCCTGATCACTGCATCCGTCTGTGTGTCTATATTGCTAGATTTGCTGTCGACCTTCCCCTCGTCGAACAGAACACCAAAGCCTTGCCATATCTCAAGACCGCTCGGTAACTCCTATGGCTGCTTGTAAGAGATGGACAGCTGATCTTGGCTGAAACATTTCATCGTCTTGTGCGACCTCGAAAGTCTATATGAAGTCGCCGTTAAAGCAGCGTCATCTCCTTCCAGAAGTTACAAGCCTTATTTAACCAGTACTTGGTGTATGGTACCGGTTGAGCTCCGCGCGATGCGTGATGTCGTTCCTGAGAAGTGGGGCACAGAAGAGGACCAAAGAAGGATGGCCTCTCTGTGTGGTGGAGACTGCAAGCTTAATAAGGGTGAGCTGGCTCCCGGTTGCTTGCTGCTGGGTAGCTCCACGCAACATGATACACGTCCGGTGTGGGCTTGCCCATTATTCGCCAGTCCTTATTACGCTTGCAAATACTTCAAGACCGCTTACAACTTCCGACTTGCAGTATGATATAAACCGCCGAGGCCTAGATTTAGCCGTGAAACGATATAATGGCAACGTGTTTTCTTGCACACAGAAAGAAGACGAAGCGGCTAGTTCTTTCTCCTTGGCGCAAAGTGGATCTAATATGGATTACGCCAGCGCACGCGAGATAATCAAATCAATAAAAGGCCGTAGGTCACGTGTTTTGAGTCTGTCTTCGTTGTGTTAGGCGTCGTGATGGAGAGCTTAGCTCTGTCTTTGTTGTGTTTGGTGTTGTTTCTACTACCTTCGTAATTCGTTCGTCTTTGCTGCTACATGATAACTTGCCCGTCGGTTACGACGACATCTGGTGAGACGCATGCGCCTATCCTAATAGCCATGGAAACTTTCGCCAGTGTTGAAAGTGAAGGGCAACAACTGGACAAATTCCTACTGAATTGGGCAAGGCAGCGTTCGAAGACTGGCTCTGGAGAGCAGGTAAATGAGACAGCAGCTAAATCGCATCATGTGTATCTCAGCAAGCCGCATGAGTTGGAATTAGTTTGAATGCTGTGAAAGTGTTGGCTGCGCATGAAGACGGGTAATGTAGGGGTGAAGCTCTACAAAGAGTAAGGACTCGAGAAAGGCGAGATGATCAGGAGCTCTCCTTACGATGCTCGAAGGTCGGCAGGATTCTATAGCAAAGGACCGCGCACAAATGCGAAGGCAATCGATCTAGATATCAGCGTCTGTGTCTCCACAGTATTTTCAGTATACCTGACCAGCGTCAATCAGTCAATCGATCAACTGATCAGTCGAGGATGTTGTGTAGAGGAAGGAGGCAGTCAAATCACCCAAGTCAAACTCGTGTGACTGACTAAGCAACCCTGCCAGGTCTTGGCAAGAAATCACCTTACGCCATCAGCCCTACAGTATCAGTCCTCATCCTCGTCTTTCGCCGCATCAAGATCTCTGGATATAGAGGAGGTTTAAAAGTGTCCTCGAAGTCTTGTCGTCTGCCTCATCGATTTCACCTAGTTTTACATCTCATCCTCTGTACGACTATTGCGACGACAAATAACGCTCTCCCAGCACTAAAGAATCAGAGACATCAAGATGAAGCCCGTCGTAGGTGCTATGAATGCATGGACTTGGTAAGTACATGTTGATATGTTCGTATCATGCCTGGGAGAAAAGAGAGCATAAGGATAGAGTAAATCAAGAGCTGGTACAGTATGAGAAAGAGAACGGATTGGATGATATTAAGAGGAGGAAAGAAAAAGAAAGAAAGATAATGAAAGCCTTGAAGCACTGAGCTGCGAAATCGG
>Ga0181467_100505_pt3 | contig 12006 bp, 14 predicted proteins | sample InSIn5gowninarea_2_FD_119079 | JGI IMG/M metagenome (GOLD analysis project Ga0181467, IMG submission 119079) | Clean room microbial communities from NASA Spacecraft Assembly Facility at Jet Propulsion Laboratory, Pasadena, California, USA -... ... | reverse complement strand
CTGGTCCCACTTCCCGCTCTTTAACCGTGTCCTTCTTGAGAGCCTAGCGCGCATCTCATGCAGTCATGTCGTCCTCTTCAAGACCCAAGCCCTCACGCAACAGCTCCTCAACTCACCGCTGCACACAATCTTCGAGCATGCTTGGGCGTACTCGGTTCGGATGTTGACAATCTGGCAGTGTGTGTATAGCAGATCCCGTTGCCCGCCGAGCCCATGGCGTTGACTAAGGAACCACGAAACATTGGAAGTGGCTTAGTCGTAATGAAGCAAGAAGAGCTGAAGAGAACAGAAAAGCATGAGAGCATGAAGACGGGGCGTCCTGTTCGCCTGCTTTCCATAGATCAGCGCGTATTCAATTATTCCAGGATCTGCGAACACATTAAGCGACACTAATCTTTTAGGCAGTGGAGTATCGATAGCCATGATCTTTTCCAGGCGGTAGAAGGTGGATGCGTTCCGTGTATGATCATCTGGCGTGGCCTTCGCCATTTTTCTGGTATCAATGACCCCAAGAGGTTGCAACGTGAGGCACGACACATTACGGTGAGGCCTCAAAGAATAATAGTTGGAATGTTGGCCGCCAAGCTCTTCAGGATTAGTGCACCGGCGGGAGTGTTGCCGCCGTATAGGGCTCGATGCAACGAGCTCAGATGCGTTGGCATGATTGGAGACGATGGCTCCTTTTCCTGAAAGAATCTTATAGTTCAGACTCAGCCCTGTCAGATTACCGGGCGGCGGCCTGGAACTGGCCGTGTCTGGACGGCACCTTATCGGTACTGCTACCTCGACTTGGATCAGACGTACGGCCATAAAATTGTTTGCCAGATCGTCGAAGCAAATCATCCGGCAGACCCGTTTCAAGCTCGCCTTTCCGTTGGACGGCTTGGGGTCACTGCCTCAGTCGTAACAGCACGCGTCCAAATGAGATCCGCCACAAAGCACTTGCACGGTGTAGGCCGCCTATTTCCCTGGGGTAGAGGAGAACGAACCACAGAAGGAGTAGACAGGATCCATACGATCTGGCTCGGGGGTTTGCTTGAGCGCAACGGCGTCCAACGCACGTTTGATCCTGACGTGTGTTATTTCGCGAAAGCGTTTGTCGCGACTCCATTCCACTACATCAGCAAGAGTCGTCAGTGGCGGAAATTCGCAGCTGTACTCTGAGGCCTTGTGCTTGGAGATAGCAGCAGATGTGGACATAGAAGAGGTAGATGCTTTGAGGCGGAAGGATGGTGAGCAAGATGCCAATCTCACTCGTATATATCCTGAACTAGGGAGTGGGGTCGGATCAGTCACTCTGATACTAGTGAAATCGCGAAAGGTGGAGAGTGATTTTGAGCGAATAGGTATTGGGTTTTCGACAGAAAAGTATCTGGTTGAAGGACGCTCAGCGGAAAGAAATACTACTAGTGTAAGAGTGATTCATAGGCGAAATTTCTCTACTTCCACTGTAGGTTTCATAATCTTAGTCATAAAGAAGGTAGCGATAAAATCACTGGCTTGCGCCGAGCCGATTAAATCGACTTAGACCTGCCAGTTAGCTTATTACGTGAACCTCAGTGGCTCAGGAGGGCAAGTAGGTTGTAAAGTTTGGATCGGAACTCAACTCCTCGCGTAGCTGACCGGAAAAGGCAAGGCAAGGCCATCGTATGAGGAGTCACACGTATCAACATCACATACTCTGCAAAACGCGGTCTCTTACGTGGCTCATCTTCGCTTGGGTATCGGTGCTCGCTCACTAACGGGTATCCCCCTTCCACTCGTATCCCTCACACTCACCGGTCGCGGCGCATCGCTCCCCGCAGAGGTCGGTCTGGCATAACCATGACTACTACTACTGATCCGGTCCATTTCACTGTCCCAGCGATCTTGCTCCTCGACCGACGGGCGAACCCGGGGCCCGTTTCTCGAACTCCGTAACATCGCTGCTTCCTCATCATCAACCTCATCGTCCAGTAGCTCTCCGTCCGCAGTGTCGTAGTCAGGCGCGGCAATCCATTCTCGGGGTACTACGCAGGGCAGCGCGACTCCGATACTTGCAGCGCGGTTGAGCCAGCTGGGCGCGGGGCGCGATGTGAGTTTCTCGCAAAGGTAGGAGGTGAAGTGATTGCAGTTGTTCGTAAGGAGGTTGTAGGAGGTGCCCTGGAAGCGCTGTGATGCCTGGAGAAAAATGTTTCAGCTGTGGCAGCTCGCTAAGGCGCTTGCAACCCACTTCTTGTATGATCTCTTCGAGCTCTGCTTCCGTGCGGAAGGAGAATCCTTGCAGGAGTTCGACTCTAAACGTGCCGCCTGGAGGTTCTACTTGAGGTCTGTATCGTAGTAACCATCAGCTAGCGGCTGCCATGCTATCGCGCAAATTCTACCTTGTCCAATACACTCCCGTCACTCCTGCTCTGTCATGCCCGCCAAAGGCATACTCCCTGTCCCGAATCACGATACCCGAGTGCAGGAGTGACCCTCCGATAGCCCAAAGCACGGATGATAGTTTGCCTGGCTGATACAGAAAGGACTGTCAGCTGGGAGCTGCAAACTGTATGGTGGGGGTCCGGGCGCGGATAGCTCACGGGTAGCAGGTCATAGACGTTGATCAGAATCTCGGTCTTATTTAAAGATAGTGTGCAGCGGTGAGTTGAGGAGCTGTTGCGTGAGGGCTTGGGTCTTGAAGAGGACGACATGACTGCATGAGATGCGCGCTAGGCTCTCAAGAAGGACACGGTTAAAGAGCGGGAAGTGGGACCAGCCCGCTTTCAATATCTAGATCTGTAATTGCTAATGACAGGACATGGCATCTGTAATGAAGGCGACTAAGAAACAGTAGGTAGGTCAGAGGCGCAAGGAAGGGAGGACGAGGTCACGGTGTCTGGCGAGGATGTGTTGGTCGCGTGTTGAGCTCCGGATGCGCCGACATGTGAAGCTTGCGGAGAGGTCGGAGCGGAAGAATGTTTCCGCGCTCAAGACCGCAAAACTTTCGAGTTCAACACCAAGTCATCCGCTGCAGGGCACTAGAACTTATCAACCTGAGGAGAGAGGCTCACGGCAGTCACCTCCTCGTCCTCTGTCATCACGACCTCCCCAATTGCCTTCCGTCTTCCCTTCTCTTCTTTGATACCCAGACTTCAGCGTTCGGCAGCAAGTACTGCTTTCGCGCACGGCTCATTTCGACCTCACCTCCCTTCTCCACAGCTGAATATCGGCGTTGTAGTTGTCCGCTTCTACGCCAAAAGCAGAAAGATGCCTCCAAAGAAAGCAGTGAAAGAGGAGAAGCTCCTTCTAGGCAGGCCTGGCAACAACCTGAAGAGCGGCATCGTATGTAGGACGCCAACTACCCGAGTGCATCAAGTCAAGTCCTTACCCTGACAGTAGTTCTCAGGTTGGTCTTGCGAACGTAGGCAAGTCTACGCTGTTCCAAGCCATCACCAAGTGCTCTCTCGGTAACCCTGCCGTAAGTAACAACCCCTCGTCCTTACTTGAACCTTAACCTAACCGATATACAGAACTTTCCGTACGCCACCATCGACCCAGAAGAAGCGCGTGTCATCGTACCAGACGACCGATTCGACTGGTTGTGCCAGCACTACAAGCCCAAATCACAAGTACCAGCCAACTTGACTGTATACGACATCGCCGGTCTTACGCGAGGCGCCTCGACCGGCGCAGGTCTCGGCAATGCTTTCCTGTCACACATTCGTGCCGTGGATGCCATCTTCCAAGTCGTGAGGTGTTTTGACGACGCAGAGATCATTCACGTCGAGGGCGACGTCGATCCGATACGCGACTTGGACATCATCGCCGAGGAGCTTCGCATCAAAGATATCGAGTTCGTTGAGAAGGCACATGAGAACCTTGTTAAGCAGACCCGAAGAGGTGGCCAGAGCTTGGAGATGAAGAAGCTGAAAGAGGAGCAAGCGACAGTGGAGAAGATTCTTGCGATGCTCAAGGATGGCAAGGATGTGAGGAAAGGTGACTGGGGCCCAAAAGAGGTAAGGCATCTCTCTCATTTCAGAATCCTCGAGCCCCACAATGTTCACGTGATGACAAAGAGCTTTCACGCTCGATCTAATCCCAGCTCTTCGAAGGCCTCAATACAACGCAGAGGCTGTCATGAGAAGAAATCCTCGTCTGATCCATATATACGATCTTGTTATATTCGTCAATAGGTCTGCGCGAGCCTGACTGACGTTCTCCAGGTCGAGGTCATAAATCCGCTCTTCCTACTCACAGCTAAGCCCGTCGTCTACCTGGTGAACCTCAGCGAGAAAGACTACATCCGCCAGAAGAACAAGCATCTACCCAAGATCGCTCAGTGGGTCAAGGAGCACGCCGAAGGGGACCCCATCATCCCTATCTCTGTATCTTTCGAGGAGCGCCTTACTCGCTTTGAGACAGACGCGGAGGCCGAGGAAGAATGCAAAAATATTGGCACCAAGTCTGCGCTGCCCAAGGTCATCGTGACTATGCGGAAGGCGCTCAACCTTGGAAGCTTCTTCACAACCGGAACGGACGAGGTCCGGCAGTGGACCATACGGAATGGCACCAAAGCACCACAAGCTGCTGGTGTTATCCACGGAGACTTCGAGAAGACCTTCATCCAGGTTGTTGTGTACAACTTCAGTGTGCTAAAGGAGGAGGGTGATGAGGCCGCCGTTAAGGCAAAGGGAAAGGTCCAGACCAGAGGGCGGGACTACGTTGTGGAAGATGGTGACATCATTCTGGTGAAGGCGGGAGCTGCGAAGTCTTAGGCTATGCTGTTCATTATAAGCCGTTCAGGTTGTCTGGACTGATTCCAAGACTTTTCGTTTCAGGGGCTCATTTTGGCGATACTCTGATTAGCTTCATAGAGCGGCCTATACCTTGGCTGAAGGCTTCTTTAGATGGGCTGTTGCACCTCCATATACCCCTAAGCTAATCCATTGAATCCAGTATAGGAGCTCGTGAGGTTGCGGATGATTTGAGGTTGCGATCACGTGGCGGCAAAATCGCTCTCAATGCAATAGCGGCTTCATAATTCATATTGAGAACAATGCCACCTATATCGGTTAACGTGACCTGATTTGAAACTGGAATGCTGTATACGATTTGCAATTCACGATAGGTGCATCAAAGTGCTGAACTGCTGCGGTCGAGTCTTTGCGAACACGTGATTGCAACCCTGGCTCATCACACCGGATTCCGTTCTTCACCAACATCATGTCTGCATCCTACCACGCGAGTGACAGAACATCGCCGGACTCGTAAACAACCGGACTTACAACTCACTCCTAAATTACCGAAATCTATTAGGTTCACTATATCTCTAAAGATCTTTACTCTAGCCGTTCTACCTCCAGGTATGGCTTACACATGCTTATATGGTAGCATACCATAAAGGATTACGCCTATTCATGACCTCCCTAAGCTGACTGAAGACCTATCTGTTTTGCGGAGTCCGGTAGTTTTTGTCACCCAGGTGTCTACCAACATTATCTCTGCAGCGCTCCTACTGTAGTTCATTCAACGCTTTGTTGCTCCTCTCGTAAAGGTCGTGATTCCACAAGGCACTCTGCTACCCCAATAAACGCTTGAATCTAGAGTGCCTACAAGGTGAGCTGCTTGAGCAATACTCACCAAAGACAAGGTAGCCCAGAGATGTGCTACAAGTTTGCACCTACAAGACAGCTGAAAGAAGAAGCTCTTGATGTGTTGCTCTGCCAAGTTTGATACGTTTTGCATGCTGTGACACACATTGTCTCAAACGAAACTCACTCAATGCAACTTTAGACGAAGCTTGTTCTGAGTTCATATCTAAGGTAGCAACATGAACTACAGGTTCGTATGATCAAGAGCATCCCTGTCACACCTTCGCCGCATTCTTCTTCTATTTCAGCAAACTCTCTTTCCTAATGATCTTCCGAATGAACTCTAGCATCCAGCAAATGCGGTCGCTATTCCCCTTTGATGCCGCACATGCCGGCCCCTCGGTCAGCCTTTCCGTCTTGATGTTCGTCAGTGCCAGCTCCATCACTTCCAAGAAAGGCCGGCACAAGAGATTTATTACTGCCAAGGGAGGCTAGCCCTGGGAGAGCTGGATCCCTGAGTGCGGAGTTCGTTGGAGTCCACATTTTCCCAAAGTCTACCTTCTGCGTTTCAGGACTCATGAATGGAGCGGGTGAAGCTGTCATCGACGCAAAGCGAGCCAGTCCAGAACTCTGTGAAGCTTGAGGAGCCGGCGATGCCACAAGGGTGGCTGAAGGGGTTGCTTCATTCAGATCATTGTGAGAGGAGCGGCTCCTTTCGCTCCCACGGTGCCTCTGACGGTCACGGCTCTCATCGTCGCTGTGAGAGTCGGGCTCACGGTGACGCTTCTCTCGTCTACCTTGAATACATGTTGGCTCAGTCGAATCAGTGCTGCCAGCCGAAGGGATTCGGGTATCGAAACTGTTGGATAGCCCTGAATGATCGGAAGTCGGCTCGTGACAGGGAACTCGAGTAACCGTTCCGCGATGCGCCGCTGCGGCCAGGGCGTCGTTGAGCTTTGCAGCTTCCTCGGCCCGAAAGGTAGTGGCAAGCTTGCTGGTCAGTTCATCCAATTGCTTGGCTCGCTTGGGATCGCGTAGGTATGCAGCTTGTTGCTCGTTGCGCACCTCCTGCGCGAACTTTTTGATCGCCTTCTTGAGACTTGACTCAGTGATCGTAGGCGGCATATCAGGACCATCTCTGGATACGGCTCCTTCCCAGCTCACGAACTTCTCCCAGCACTTCTTATACACTTCTTCCTCCGGCTCAGCCGTGTAGTCAGTGACCACAGAGAATGAACTCGAGAGGTTGGAGAACGCCTCTGTCTTCATGCTCTCGATCTTGGAGAGAAGCTCTTTCGTGAAATCTTCATACAGCTTCACCATAGCACTCTTCTCCATTTTGTATTGCGAGCACACCATCTCGAACGCATTCATCCTCGTGAAATCCAGCGCCGTCTCGTCTGCCACCACTTCCTGAGTCTCCTTCGATGCTTTCCTCTTCGCCACTCGGTCGCTGAACTCCTTCGATCTAGCACTCGCTGCCCATGCATAGAGGTGCTTTCCATTCAGGTTGCCCACTGCTGGGATGATCTCCTGCTCAACCGCCTCCTGATACAAGTCCTGCAAGTCGTCAAAACAGGCTTCTGTCAGCACTGTTAATCTCTCGGCGTATTTCGCTTTTGTCAAGAAAACTTCTAGGTTGAAGTCTTTCACCGACCCCTCTGCTTGACGCTTGACGTTGTCTATGACAATGGCGACGGCGGCGGAGAAGGAGTCAGTCATATCTAATAGCGGCGATGAAGTCGTCAGATTGTTTCTTGAATGTAGTCGCCTTTGGAATGGGCTGCAGTTGTTGCGCCTCTGCTTTCCGCGTCGGTTCAGCAGCAAATGATACAGAATCGAGTGGAAGGACTGGTGTACAAGCAGTCGGATATTGGAAGTTCAAAAAAGGAAGAAGCTGCCAGAATCTGCGAAGGAGAGACGTGAGAGGTGAATGCCAAGCATCACGTGCGTAGATGAAGTAATTGGCTTCAGCGCTCTTGTCACAGCGCTCTTGTCATAGCACGGGAGAGCGAAGAGAACAGTCACTCTGCAGCATGTCATGCGCTTCTACATTGTAAAAATCTAGTCTCCATACCCAACAGTAGCTCTTTATCCAAGTTGATCGTGAAAATCGGCTGTCCCTTCGGATCACCGTTCAGCCTGAAAATATAAGGATGCCTACCCAGGTTGTATGAGATTCCTTCATGTACCAAGAAATGAAACATATTCGACTGGAACTTGAGCTACGGCAGAGAGGCGGTGAAGCAAGCCGAAAAAGGTTGACGTTATGTCATCGATCGTAAGACTAAGAGTCGGTCTGAGATCTACTGTTTCTGAGACGAGGAGGCCGAGGGACGGAGAGAGTGACTATCGAATTCGCGCACTTCTCTCCTATAATGGGTACAGCGAAGGCGGACGGCTTGCAAAACATACTACAACCCTTGCGCGGGTAGATCTAACCGTTCAACAGGTAGAGCTAAGTCGTGATTTGTAACGCCTCATACGGAACACCATCTTCGCGTCCGTTTCAATCCAAGACACTTACACTGTCATACATAGGCAAATGGAAGGCAAACGCAAAGGCAGAATATGCTGTATACATATACCGCGCCCGGCTTCCAGTAGCGAGAAGGGTGATGCTTTGCGAGAATAGTATCTCCAAGCAGCGTTTCCGTCTACGAACGAACACCCGCCTTTAGCTCAGTTGTGTTTCTTGGGAACGAACTGAAGCTTGCAGAAATGCCAAAGATATCATGCTGCGGTTGTCGGCGGATGTTAGACTTTCCCCGGATGGGTGCGGCCGTTCAGCCAATCGGAGCACGGCTACGATCTGTAAGTTAAATGATGACATCCGATTTTGCAAGTGTCCGCTAGTCAAGCACTCCTCGTTCGGGCCACTGAATCTCTCGGTGGAAATGTTTGAATACACAAGCGTTCCGTCCTTTACTGGAGAACAGTCACGAGAGCGTCGAGTCACTCCAAGTGTCCCCAGATACAGATGGCCACTACTGAAACTTCTCTTGGTGTTAACAACGATGTCATCAGGTTAAACCAGGATGGGAGCGAGAGCAAGCAAGATGGATTTGAGCTCACTACACTGCCTGCACTACAAGCAGAGCCTAGGAAGACGCGGAGCAACTTTAGGTTGGTCGCTATTATGATAGCTCTGATGCTGTCTCTCTTTATCGCCGCTCTGGATCAGACCATCATAGCCACGGTAACTGCTTTCCCTTTATTCCTGTCTACGCTTAAGTCTAACCTCGACTCAGGCAATTCCTACAATATCCGCTGAGTTTCAATCGGCATCCGGATACGTCTGGGTCGGCGGGGCCTACCTCCTGGCAAATGCAGCCGCTCTCCCAATATGGGCTAAACTATCTGATATCTGGTATGCAACGGTGGACGGTGTCTATCTGTACGGGTCGATCTAACCTGCTCTCCATTATTAGGGGACGGAAGCCGATACTCATGACAGCGGTAACGCTGTTCTTCAGCGCCTCCATAGTCTGTGCTACGGCGGTTAATATGAAGATGCTCATCATAGGCCGAGCATTTCAAGGTACTGCTGCAGGGGGCTTGATCCAGCTTGTCAACATAACTATCTCAGATTTGTTCAGCATGAGGTCTGAGATGCTACATCCTTTGACACCGAATCTCGTACTGACATCGTACAGGAGTCGGAGTCTCTATCTTGGCCTAGTAGAATTCGTTTGGGCAGTAGCGGGCGGTGGAGGTCCCGTCGTTGGAGGCGCCTTCACCGAGCTCGTCTCCTGGCGCTGGAACTTCTGGATCAACCTCCCCATCTGTGGAACGACATTTCTCCTTCTACTGGTATTCCTCGACGTGCATAATCCCAGAACCGGAGCCATCGAAGGACTCAAGGCCATTGATTGGTTCGGCATTCTATGCGTTCTTAGTTTTGTGCTCATGCTGCTCCTCGGCCTTAATTTCGGAGGCGCTATCTTCCCATGGAACTCGCCTACGGTCATCTGTCTCATCGTGTTTGGTTGCTTTATGTCCGTTCTCTTCATCTTCAGCGAGAAGAAGCTGGCTCGCTATCCGCTGATGCCTCTTGCATTGTTCCGTGAGAGGTCGAACGTGGGAAGCCTGGTTGTGGCGTTCTGCCAAGGCATGGTAGGGGAAAGCCCTCTGCATCGAAGTACTCTGTCTTTACTACAATCTACTGCCAGGTTTTCATCGGCGGGGAGTACTACCTTCCATTGTGAGGTCATCCAAAGCGTAAGAGCTTGTGGTTGTTGGACCCTAACATGACGCAGATTCTTCCAATCCGTCCGGCAAATGTCGCCCCTCCACTCCGGCCTGCTCATCCTGCCCGTCACCGTTACAGAAGCAGTAGGTGGCATGTTCTGCGGCATCATGATCCACCGAACAGGCCGCTACCTCGAGCTAATCTGGATCGGCCTCACGCTCATGCTCATCGGAAACGGAATGTACATTCACCTCAACGCCTCCTCATCCCTAGCCGAGATCATCGCCTTCGAGCTAGTCGCCGGTGCCGGCGCAGGTCTCCTCTTCGAACCACCCCTCATCGCCCTCCAAGCCTTCGTATCGCAGGACGATACCGCAACAGCAACCGCGACCTTCGGCTTCATCCGCAACCTCGCGACATCCTTCTCCATCGTCATCGGCGGCGTGCTGTTTTCCGGCGGGATGCAGTTACGCGAGCCGGTGCTCAGGGATGCAGGCGTTTCCACGAATGTTATCGAGGAGCTCACTGGAGGCGACGCAGCTGCTAATGTGCGTGTTGTGCAGACGATTACGGATGCGGCGCGGCAGCTGGCTGTGAAGCAGGCGTTCGCGTGGAGCTTGAGGAATCTGTGGATTTTTTATACGTGCGTCGCTGCTGTTGGATTGATTGCAAGCTTGTTTATTAAGAAGAGGGTTCTGAGCAAGGAGCATACGGAGACGAAGACGGGGCTGAAGAAGGCAGAGCTCGTTACTACTACCGACGTTCGAAGCTAGGATGTGTTCCTCTCGTGGCAAGCTATCTCTAAATATACATCTAGAATCTAGAGTCATGATCATTGATCCACGCCGACCGCCAAGCAAGCCTCGTCTGCGGCCACCGATTCACTAGGCGCTTACTCGTCGTCCCCGAAGAAAACCTTGACCGGCAACCACGCATCTCCACAGACCTTGAAGCGGTCCGGTAAGCTGCTCAACTTATCCATCTCCTCCTGGCTCAGCTCCCAGCCGTCAAGCTCGAAGTTGCTCTCTATCCTCGATGCGGTCACACTCTTCGGGATTACGCTGGTGCCCCGCTGGATGCCCCACATGAGGCTGGTTGAAAGTGTTAGCGAATGTCAGCAAATGTATGGGAAGCCAGGTGGGGTTCTTACAGCACTTGCGCTGTCGTCTTCCCCTTCGCCTCTGCAATCTTCTTCAGTGTCTCGTCCTTCGCGAGCGGCGAGTCGGTGGAGCCGAGGCAGGAGTAGGCGGTGCAGTGGATGCCTTTCTCCTTGCAGTAGTCGAGGAGCTTAGGGGAAGGGCAGTTGGGGTGGAGCTGTGCGTTTGTCAGCAGATGCGCAGGTTCCTTTGCTAGGGGGGCAATCGAAAAACAAACCTCGACCTGGTTCACGGCCGGAACGGTCTTGCACGACTCGTCGCTGAGCAGCTTCTCGAGATTCTTGATCGCAAAGTTGGACACGCCGATGTTCTTGACGCGGCCGGATGCAGGCAGCTTCTGCATCTCCTGCCACGTCTTGATGAAGTCCCAGTCTGGGAGGTGCTTGCTCGTGTCGTCCGGGTCGGTGGATGAGGGCCAGTGCTAGTCCCGTCAGCGCTGGTTTCCTCTCGTCTCTCCCATGTATTCCAACCATCTCATACGGACTGTCTTACCACTAAGTAGAGGTCAACGTAGTCCATCCCCAGGCTCTTCAGCGACGTCGAGATTCCCTCCTCGACACGGTGGTGCCATGTGTTATCCAGCTTGGTGGTAACCCAAATCTCCTCGCGCGGGACGCCAGAGTCCTTGATCCCCTGCCCGACCTCCTCTTCGTTGCCATACGCGAGTGCGGTGTCAATGTGACGGTATCCTTTTTGTAACGCTACTTTTACAGCATCACGGACTTGGCCTCTAGAGCTCTGCCAGGTCCCCAGACCGATGGCAGGGATCTTGTCCCCGGTGTTCAGCGTGAAGGTTTTCTTGGTGTGTTCGAGATTGGACGCCATTGTGAAAGGTTCTGTGAGGTCAATTGAACTGCCAGAAAGTGTGATATTGCTGCAATTGGGTATTGCGGAGGAAATCACTGCTTTGCAAACAAATCTGTTTTGTAGTGTTTTTTTGCTGCCACCATCCCGCACAATGACGACCGCGGGGTCGCAGATTCCCATGCGCTCGGGCCCAATACGCCCCCGAACCGACCGCCATGTCCGACCGGGAATCTCTCCGAACGTCACATCTGCCATCCACCCTCGATACCACCTTCCACCACCCGTCCCCAGCGCC
>Ga0181467_101135_pt1 | contig 12013 bp, 12 predicted proteins | sample InSIn5gowninarea_2_FD_119079 | JGI IMG/M metagenome (GOLD analysis project Ga0181467, IMG submission 119079) | Clean room microbial communities from NASA Spacecraft Assembly Facility at Jet Propulsion Laboratory, Pasadena, California, USA -... ... | reverse complement strand
GGTGGGGGTAGTGGTGGTGGTGGTGGGTTGGGTGGTGTGGGTGGTTGTGTTGGGTGCGGCGACGACGATGGGTGGTGAGTGTGTTGTAGTGAGGGCAGGTGTGGAGGCAGTGGCGGGAGTAGTAGCAGTAGTGATCATGCTAGTGGTGCCGTTGGATGTGGCTGACGTGGCGGTTGGTTCGATGACAGCGATGGGTTGTGAGATCGAGTGAGGAGCAGACTGCACAGTCTGAGTGGACTGCACGGGCTGTAGCGATGGTCGGCTGCCGCTCAGCAGGTTGTGTTGACTGCCATTCGCTTGTGTGGCGAGAGAAGACAACAAAGCAGGCTTAGCTGAGAGAGGAGGAGGAGCTGACCCACCTGACATACGAGCAGCCGACGGACTGGACACAGACGCAGTGGTGATACCGCTACTGATCGGTGCTGCCTGAGTAGTAGTCGAACTGACGAGTGCTGGCGACTGTCCAACTTGTCCCTGTCCCTGTCCAACAGTGATCACCTGCTCAACCTTCATCTCTTTCACCAACCCACCACTAGCACTACCCACCAAATACTGTCCACCCACCGCACCCAACCCACCCGCCACAGCCGGCTCAGGCCTCAGCGCAGTGCAGTAATTACTCGGCACCAAGCCCAGCTTCCCCTCACGTCCCACCACACTGCCGGCCCACCAGCCTTTGATTTCTTTGACGACAGCAATCTCGTCGTTTTTGTTGAATGACAGGTTCTCTGCTGTGGTGGAGTGGAAGTCGTACAGTGCAGTGACACGACCGATCACTACACTGGCTTCACTGGCAGCAGTGGTCTGTTGTGTGGTGGCAGTGGTAGAGGTGGTGGGTATGGTGGTGGTAGTGGCAGTGGAGGACAGAGGTGTGTCGAGTGTGGTGTTACGTTGTTGGTAGCGGTACGATTGCTCACTTCCGTTACTGTCATCGTCCACCACCACACTACCCACCTTCCCACTACCACTCTCCTCACCCTTCACTACAGCTGCCGCACTCACCGCCTCACTCTTCTCTATCTTTTGAACATAATTCGCAGGGAAGATACCTAACGCTTCACGTCCTATCTCCTGACCCACATACCACCCATTCAATGTAGCTTTAATCAGCAGCTTAGCATCTTTGTCGAATGACAGCTGATCGTTTGATGTAGCAGTAAAGCGATACAGTGCAATCGCATCCGGCTCCACTCCACCTACTGCCACACCTGCGGCAGGCAGAGAGGGTCGGCCACCGCCGATCGATGTGCGTGGTGTGTCGGGTGCTTGACTGTCGGCTGCCATCTGTGCCAGTGTGGCAACTTCTGCTGCAGCAAAAGCAGTGGATTTAGTACGTGAAACATGTGGTGGAGCGGCCGACAGTGGCATAGCACGCTGATACATGTCATCCCTATCCGACGAGTTGGGTGACACACCACCACCATACATCTTACCACCACTCACCTCTTCGCTGTCAGCGATGCTTTTGTCAGTAGTCGAGTCAGTGCTGGCAGGTTCGACAAAGTTGGATGGGAAGATACCAACCCTGTCACTGCCATCAATGGTGCCAATGTACCAGCCGTTCACTTCACCCGTCTTCCACAGTCGTTGACCGGCGACAAAGCTGATTTCGTCATCGTTCTCACCTGCAAAATCGAACAGTGCTATCACACTCTCACCTTTACCTCGGCCTTTCACTGCTGCACCTGCCTTGCCAGTAGTGGTTGTGGCGGTGGTAGTGGTGGTGGTAGTAGTGAGGGGTGTGAGTGTAGCGATGTTTTCTTTGGTTTCTGTTGTTGCCTCTTTCGTCTCTGCTGCTGCAGTGGTGGCTGTGAGTGGCAGTTGTTCGATGATTTGTATGTAGTTGGATGGCACCAGTCCGACTTTCCCTGTCCGTTCGTGTCGTGCACTCATCCAGCCATTCATTTCACCACTAACCGTAAACACATCCCCCGTCACAAAACTGAGCTCATCATTCGTCTCATCACCATCCAAGTCGTACAGTGCCTTCGCTCGAACGTGCAGCTCTTTCGGTGCCTCGGATGCACCACCGGCTGCTGCCACTGTAGCTGAATGTGACTGTGCTGCAATGACGCCAGCCGAGGCGGCAGCGAGTGCAGCTTCTGTTTCTTTGCGTTTACGTTCATTGGTTTCACGGATCAGTTGTTCTTGTTTTTCACGTTCGAGCCATTCACGCTCCAATCGCTCTTTTTCGGCTTGTTTCGCTACCTTTTCAGCTTCGAGCCGCGCTTCTGTCTCTGCTCTCTCACGTGCTATCCTCTCCTGTTCTGCCTTCTCGAATCGTTCACGCTCCACTCGCTCCTCCTCAAGTCGCACCTTCTCGAGTCTCTCCTTTTCCAGCCTCTCTCGCTCGAGTCTCTCACGTTCCAGTCTCTCTGCCTCTGCTTTGCGTCGTCTCTCTTCTTCTTCCACTCTGATTCTTTCTTCTTCTTCGCGTTGTAGTCGTGCTGTTTCGTCTTTTTCCCAGCCTTGTTTTTTGTGTAGTGTGTCCTCGATCTGTTGTTGGACGGAGGTGGCTTCGGCGGTCAGTCGGCCGATCTCGTCGTGCAGTGAAGTGAGGCGTTGGACGAGAGATGTGTGCTCGGCATCGAAAGGTGATGGACCGAGAGTGAAGTGAGAAGACATGGCTGGGTTGGGAGGGGACAGGAAAGAGAGGACAGAAGGGATGGAGGGCGGGCCGGGCGGCGAGGAACGGAGGCAAGGGCGCGGCTCGAGTAGGTGAACGATGGATGGTTCTAGCCTGCTGCAACCACACAAGGCTCAGTTGACTGCTGTGGCGGATGGGAGGCTTGTGTGTGTTTAGTGGCAGAGAGAAGCAGCCTGATAATTTATCAAAGCGTTGACCGTGTGGTGTGGTGTAGTGGCGCCACGACTGGTATGGTATGGTTGCAATGAACGCTGCAGAGTGGCAGTGTGCGCAGAGTGTGTGATGTGAAGTGGGAAGTGGAGCAGCAGCAATGGGTGAGTCAATAAACAGACGAGTGAATAGAATAGATAGAGAGCTGTTGACTGATGAGTAGAGAGTGTCAAAGCGCAGTGGTTGGGGAGGTTAGAAACTTGGTGGCCACTGTGTGGGAGGTGTGGGTTTGAGCGTCTGGGTTGGTGGGATGGACAGACGATCGTGTCGTGGAATGGACAGCAGCCAGGAGACAGCTGGCAGCATCAGACAACGGCACGCGGCCAGCAGCAGTTTATCACGAATTACTATCAAACGACACACACAGTCAGTCCAACAGCAGCTGTTCAGCCAAAGAAGGTACAAAGCGCAGCTGGGGACTCACTCACTCTCACACAACAGCCTCTTCTCACACTCATTTCATTCATTCGACCCACATACATGACATCGCATACTTTCTCGTGCTTTGTCTCGTGCATTTCATTGCAATGATTGATTGATGCTGAACGCATGCGTGTTGTTTTATAAAGCGTCGGAGACTCAGTTGCCTGAGCATCGTACACTGTCGACAGTCTTTCTGCCTTTGCTGTCCCTGCGCCCGTGCGTCGCCGCCACATCACCTTTGGTGTCGTTGTGCCATTCCTCGCTTTCATAAAGCAGCTGCCCTGCTGGCTCCGCCATGAGTATCATATCACCGGCAGTGAATGGTGTCAATCCACCACTGCGTATCCTGTGCATCCATGGCTTCTGCCAATCCGCTAGCACGTTCAAAGGCAGAACAGCAGCACTCAGGTCCACCACACACTGAAACGAGTTATTTCTCCCTGACTCGGCTCTCGCCATAGCACTCATCTCATTGTGTGTCCTGTGCATACTGTCTCCTCGACCAGGAGCAAGCTAAAGAAGTTGGCTGCTTTCGGTCAGCATACACACTGTTCACACCCTCTGATGTCATATCCACCAACCACTCCCACTCTATCTCAGCTCCTCTCACAACCGCTGCTCATCTGTGCTCACACACCTCCACAGACTACGCCGAAGCGCCCCATCAGCTCCAGCCAGGCGACTCAATCTTCGCAGACGAGTCAAGCACACCCGGTGCAAAGTTCACATGGTGGCGCACAAACCCACCCGGCCAACCCACCGGGCAATACACAGGCCTCCGCCAATCCATTCAACACATCCAACACCTCTGTCTCACAGCACCACAACCCTACAACGGCCTCCTGGGCTTCTCACAGGGCGCCTCATTCACTTCACTCCTCCTCCAACTGCGCACCCTGTGGCAGTCAGCCCAGGCCCACAACAGACCAATGATAGAGCTGGGTGGTGAGGCTGGTAGGTGGAGTGATAGTGAAGTGATGCGCGAGTTGTGTTCTGTTGACTATAGTTTCCTGGGTACCATTCATTTTGCACTGCTCTTCTCTGCTTTCATACCACGTGACCCTATACTGCGCGACACACTGTATCTGTCACGTCGGTGGGTGATAGGTAGGGGTGGTGGTAGTGGTAGTGGTGGTGTGAGAGTGATGCATGTGATGGGTGAGCAGGATAGAGTGATTGCGATTGAGGCGAGTCGTGAGTTGGTTGGATGTTTTGACGAGAGTGCGGTGGAGGTTGTTGTGCACAGTGGTGGCCATCATGTGCCCAGTGGCAAGCCCGACCGACTGAGGTATGGAGAGTTCATACAGCAACAGGTGGAGAGAGGGGTGGGTGCTGGGAATGATGGCAAACAGAATGGTGTGAGTGCAGGTGCGAGAGAAGAGGAGAAGAAGGCCGAAGGTGGAAAGGAAGCAGACGACGAGCCTAGTGGTTGAGCAAGCAAACAATAACTGCATTTGATTTATGCAACTTGCTCTATCTATATACAATAATAGTACAAAACTGTTACACCCGTTGCGGTGATTACGTGCAGCAGCAATGTCTCTATGCATGATGAACTGTGAAAGTGGATGTATTGGAGAGTGCTGATTTCGTGACAGGAACAGTGGTTGTGAGATCGAGAGTACTCGACTTGGTCTCGGACGACTGAAGAGCGGCGTTGAGTGATGACAGTGTATCTTTTAGCACACGTTGAGAGCGAGTCCATCGCTATGCACCGTGAAGCAAACAGCACAACGACAGAGCAGCGGAGTCAGTTTGGTCAGTACGGCCTTGTCACACTACATCGGTGCGTGGTGTGTTTGCGTTTCGCTGACCTGCTCCTCGATGTTGGTGTGTTTGTATGCTGGCAAGGCGATGGCAGCAGGTGGCGGAGCAGGAACAGACACACTGGAAGCAGAAACAAGCCAAACAGTACGCACCATCGCATGAGACAACCGTAACACATAACACATTGCGACAGAGCTACCCTGCGTGTCCTATGATGTGTGTCGTTCTGTTGTGACAGTCCGACGGCACCAGGTTTTGTGTATGGTTGACAGCGCTCGTCGATGCGATAGTCTTCGATGACGGCAGGTGTGGAGAAGGATGTGCGAGCGGGGGTGGGCAGTGTCATGGTGGAGATGGTGGGCAGAGTGGTGGATGACATGGTGGGGATGAGGAGTGAGGTGAATGTTGGATCAGCACGCAGGTGTCCTCGGTTGCAAGGCTGGGTAAGGTGATGGCAGGGCTAGGCAGCGAGTGACGCAAGCACTTGTTGCATCTCGAGAGAAAGTGACGTGTCGTGATGTGCGGCGATGGATGATGGAGGTAAAGTGTGAGACGATGACACGTGGGAGTGAGATGCAGGAATGAAAGGTGGTTTGCAGCATGGCAGTCATTGCCCATGGTCTGACATCGTTTGCACATCGGTCTCAGTTCAGCCGATGAATGGTGGACAGATTGGATGTATGGAGCGTGGACTAACCGCACTCGCACTCGAACGATATATCAGCCGTATGCGTCAGCCGACTGTGAAACCACACAACAACCACTGAAAGGTATCGCCACTCACAACTAACCAACATATCTCATTGTCCACGACTACTGCTAACTCATTCACGCCTTCAACACACCTGACTCTCTCGACAACATGTCTCTTGGACGACATCGTCTGCCACGTCGTCGCTTCATACTCAATTGTTCTACTTAGATTGCTAAGCTTTTTACCTCAACACTTCAATTGTATCATTGCCTATCACTTGCGTTTTTAACTGCCCTCAGCGTACTTCGTTTATCTCCTCTTCTTACCTCGTTTCACGATGAGTCAGCATACAAAACCATGCAATCGATCAGCTATCGAGCGACGTAGCATATGAAGTGTTCGCATTTCACTCACCAGCTGTTCTGTTCTGTTGTTCTGTCCACTCTTTCTGTCACCCCCGCTGCTCGCTTCCCACCTTCGGCCGTCATCCACTCGTCGCTCCCACCTCATCTCTCTGCTTTCTCGACACGCAGGCACCACCACTACTCAACAGACCACAACCACCACCACACAAGTCCCCACCACTCATGCTCACCACAGCGGCGCCCACCACCACACCACCGGCACACACGACAACACACACAAACCAGCCGCCACCACAACAAACGCCAACACAGGCGTCACAGGCGCCGAGGACACAACCGGCACAGACCGCATCGTCAAAACAGGCAACTACGTCACGGGCCTCGAACACCACCTCGTCAACCCCACACCCATCCCAGTCGTGGGGGAGAGCCACCAGAACCGCATAGTGGGGATGGAGGGCGCTGCTGGCCCTGCACCGCGTGTCAATGCTGGACCGCTGCACAGTGGTGTGACGGGTGCACCGACGGGTGTGGGTGGGTCGCTGGGTGGTGCTGTGGTGTTGGGAGGACAGTGCGAGTGTCCGGGTGGTGTGTGCACGGGTAAATGCCGCGGTGCTGCCACGCCTGCCACGACCGTCAACCCTGGACAGAATGTGGGTGTGTCGAACACTGTCGACCACACTGCCACAAACCCTCACCCCATGTAAGGGAGGCCGAGTGCAGAAGGTGGAAGTGGTATGTGGGTTGGCGCTGACGAGGAGGAGGTGAGTGTGTGATTTGGCTGTGTGGACTGTGTGGATTTGGATGTGTCGTTGGTTTTGCAGTGTTGGAGCGGCGGATGGTTGCAAGTGAAATGAGCGCTTGTGCGTCTGTGCTGCGGGGGCGAAGTGTTTGGTTGTTTGTGCTTGTACAGTTTGTGAGCGCTGTAGTGTGCATTTGCTGGTGTAGATCGCTGTCACGCACAGTTGAGTGATACACAGCCAAGCTTACAACATCGTTATTTGTCTCGAGTGCATTGCACACGCAACCGAACCAGCTAGCTACCCAACAATCCAGCCCTGTCTTGACAGACAACGCGTAGGACAAGACGTGAGCATTGTCGAGACGATTCGCCAGATAAGCACTGCCGGTCGTTGATATGGTCGTCTTTGGTGAGCGAGGACGATGCGTTGCTGTGGAGGTGATGTGGCAGAGATCGTTGTCGATGTGGCAGTTGCAAAAGAAGATTGATTGTTGTTGATGTCACACACTTGAACTGCCGACTGTGACGGAAGTACGGTGAAATCAACAGAACTAAAAGGTATCGAACGAGCTGAGCTGAACGTTAGCGTGTGGCCACTACTACCATACTGCTGGATACCATTCACGTTCTGTGCACACTATCTATACAGTCAGTCACCTCTTGTCTCTCCATATACTCAGCACCTGCTATCTATCAACAAACAACTGTCGTACCACAGCCACATCATCAGCACTTTCCACGTACATCGATCAAGCGTCGACGTCGTCTTCTCCTCACTTTTCAATCGTTGCTCAACTTATCGATCCTTTTCGTTCGACAATCAGCTAATCCGCATCGAGTCTATCAGCTTCGCCTTTCACTGTTCTCTGTTTCGTCCCCTCTTCTTTGAGCATGTCTGGTACGCTGCGCTGTCTCACATGACGCCTCTACCATTCCTGGTTCGTCTCGTCGACGTCGCCTCACTTACTCACTCACTCATCAATTTCTGTTGTCTGTTTGTTGTTCCGCTGTCAGACCTTCGCTCGCCCGCCACTACCACCAACCACTACGCCAAGGATGACCCGTCCGCTCCCATCACACACACCAGCGGCCACGTCGCCACACTCGGCCACCCAACCAACGGTGTAACCATCAACGAAGGCACACACTCACACACAACAACAACACATCACGCTCCTATTGCCACCGCCCACACCACCACACACACCACCACCACCACAGCAGCACGACCGGCCGTAGCACCCGTGGCAGCAGCCCACCACACACTACCCAGTGGCGCAACCGGTGACGGACTGGTCGTGGCATCAAACCTCGGTGGACCGCTCGGTGGTACTGTGGTGTTGGGTGGACAGTGCGAGTGCACACGCAACGGTGGCAAGTGCTCACACGGTGCTGGCCAGTGCAGCTGCCGTGGCTGCACCACTGCTGCCACGTCACTTAACCCTGGCATCAACATCGGTGTCTCCACACACCAATACACCGCACCCGTCGGCACTACCGGCATCGGAGGCGGTGTGGCTGACCCGGGTGTGGGCATGGCTGGTATGGTGAACCCTACCAACGCTATCGGTGCACCGGTTACTTCCACGATGCAGAACTGTGGCTGTATTCAGAAGTCTGGTGCGTGTGCGTGTCCACCGGGCCAGTGCACGTGCACCAACTGCACTGCTCACCGCAAGTCGCTGGCAGCCACTCATGCCACTGCTGGCACACACACCACCACTACTCACCACACCACTCACCACACCACTCACCACACTGGTACTGCTTTGGGTGGCAGCGAGTATGTGGGCGGTCAGCACCCCAACTATACGCACAGCAGCACGACTGGTGGTGCACCGGTCAGTGGTGGTATCACTGGCAGTGCAACCAGTACTGTGCCAGTGACCGACAACAGCAACGTGCCGTACAAGGCCAGTGACTACACTGAGGGCAAACCAGTCCACAGCAACAGTGGTGTCATCTAAACAGCAAGCATGGCAATTGAATGGATCAATGAAAGGAGTCAAGTAGGGATGAGATGAGTGTAGATATGTTTGCGAGGTTTGAGTTGACCTGTGGAGAGTGTTGGTAGTGTGTGGTATGAGCGCGAGGAGATGTTGTAAGATACGTCAAATTGTGTGTGTGTTTTGCTTGTTTTTTTGGGGACTGTGCTGCGTGGTGTTGTGATGTGTTTGGTGGTTTGGAGGGGAGTGGTTGGGATGTGTGCATTGACCATCGCCATCACACATACAAACTTGGACGCTTGTTACAACAACTCAGTACTGGCAAAACAGTCGTAAAGCATTCTATGTGACATGCTCACTCCGACCATCCACAACAATCACTGGTGGTACCGCGTCTTGCACGAATGCTGTCGGTGCCGCATCCGCCGTTGTGGCTTCCTTCGCGCTGTCCTCATTCCCATCACTACTGGCCACTTCCCCATGCTCAGCAGCCGCATCTGTCACTGTGTGGTTCACCTCCGCTAATGTCTGTGCTGTCTCCGCTGTCTCCGCCGTCTCCTCCACTGTCTCTACGTGTTTCACTTCCGCACTCTGCTTCACTTCCTCACTACTCTTGGCTGACTCGTCCACTGTCACACTCGCTGCAACTGGTAGCGAAACACCACCGCTCGCTGCGTCAGGTGGTTGCGTCACACCATTCACGATGTTTTCTGTCACGCTGAGTCGATTGCGAGGTGTGGGTGGGTTGCGTGGCAGAGGCGGCGGGGCGGATGGTGGAAGCTTGAGCGCAGGTAGTGTTGGCTCAACGCTGCTATCCTCTGCGTGATTCAGTGTAGTGGTGGGTGTGTCGGGCGAGTCTTCCCTCCTCCTCGTCTCCTCCTCTTTCCTTTCTTCCTGTCCCTCCTCTGCCAGCGGCTTGAAACTAATCAGCTGACTGAGCTGCTGTGCTATCCTCTCCTTCTCTTCCCTCTCTTCCTGTTCGTGCTTCAGTCGTCGCAACCTCTCTATCTCTTCTCTCTTTCTCTTCTCTTCTTCTTCCAGTCTCCTCGCCGCCTGTCGTCGTTCGAACTCTGCTTCCTTCTCATCCACTTGTATCATCTCCTCCAACACATCCATCGCTGCCTGCCTTGCCAGCCCCGGATCCGTCTCTCTCACCGCTCCACTCTGCCACTCTCGTCTGCCTTCTCTCCACCGCTCCTCTCGTCTCACTCCCTCAATACTCGTCCACACCGCCGGTCCATCCTGCTTCCCTTCACGCCACCTCCCTATCAAACAATCTCCGTTTGCATGATAGTATATACCATACCCGTGCATCAACCCACCGCTGTGCTGCCCCTCATACCTGTCCCTGCTGGCATAGCTGTGAATGCCGAACCCGTGCGGCCTGCCACGGTACCACTGCCCTTCATACTTGTCTCCGTTGACGAACAGAAACCAGCCTCTGCCGTGCTTCTCTCCGTCGCACCACTGTCCGTCGTAGGTGCCCGACCAGCCTACCCCGCCGCCGGCTGCTGCTTCTTTGGCGTATGTGAACATTCCGATGCCGTGCCGGTGGTCGTTGTGCCACTGGCCGTCGTATTTGTGTCCGATGTGATGTGTGTAGACGCCCTGGCCGTGGCGGAGGCCGTGAACGAACTCTCCATCGTAAGTGTCGTTGTTGTCGTACGTTTTGGTGTGTCGACCATTGAGGTTTTCGTGTTCGTGGGTTGTGAAGCGATGACGGAGGTTGTTGAGGAAGTTGTACATTGGGGGAGGGGTTGGGAGGAGGGGGTGGAGTGGATGAGTGGTCAGTGGGGTTGTAGTTGGGGATTGGGAGTGGAAGGTGTCAGTGTGGGAAGTTGAGTATCATGGTGTTGTTGAACAAGCCAGGAGACTGCCGGGTCGCCTGGACGCACTCACTCACGACAGACGCTTCACTCGAGCAGTCGATGTGAATCAGTGGAATGGGAACGGGAAGGGGGGAGGGGAGAGGTGGGAGGATGTAATGCTTTTACAACCTAGCAGCAGCAGCAGCAGCAGTAATCAGCGATCGTTGTTGAGATGGCTGCAATCGTCTCGGCCGGCCGTCTCTCTGCTGCTGTGATCGACTGTGATACATCGATTGATCTGATCGAACGTGTACGATGTTTTAGTTGGCTAGCCTACTTTGCTTGTTTCTGCAATTCTTCGTTCTGCTGTTGTTGCTGTGATTGATGCTTGAGGAGGAGTTGATTCACATTTGATACACGGCGCGAATCGCTGTCTCGCAGCCTGAAACACAACCACTCAGCTCAGCTCATCACACTCACACATTCATTCATTCAGCGTCATCATGCTCCACATTCTCCTGCCTCTGTGCCTGCTGCTGTCTGAACTCTGTCTCCTTCTTCTCCGCAAATTCGCCAAGAGGGCTGGGTGCTTCTCTTTCGCATACATCATCGGCTGCTTCTGCTGTAATTTTCTCCGCTCCCTCAATCTCGTCATTTCCTCCTTGTTCTTGCTTGCGAGCTCGACTCACGTCGCTCGACAAACAATTCGCCTGCCAACTTCGTCCCCATTGTATTATAGCAGATCGGCTCTGCGCAACTTCCAATTCCTGGCAGGCTCTCTTCCATGATTACAAGGCAACCTCTACAGCCTTCTCTCCTCGCTTAATCGCCTTTCTCTTCTCTCTCCCAGCATGTCTCTCCCCTTCGATTTGACTTTCGGCTGCTCGGCTGAGCAGTCCTCCACTGCCGCCGCATCCTCATCTCCTTCATCATCCAACTCCTCGACTGCCTCCACCGATTCCGTCACGGCGCCTCCTCTACCACCGCCCGTCCATCCACCATGCGCCAACTATCTCGCACACATCGCCTCATTCGGCCTCCATCCAACCACACCCACCACACCACTCCCACCCAACTGCTCTCGTACCACACTCCACACCTCCACCTCACCAGCCGACATCCGTGCAGCCTTCACTGCCATCGACCGCCTCACCGCACAACACCCACAATACGTCACAGGCCTCGCCGACACACTCCAACACGACATGGCAGTCGCATCAACCGAACTGCACTCCACACAGCCACCACCGCACCCACTCACTCCTTTTACCGACTATTTCATCCACACAGGTTTCAACCAATCCGTCCGCCTCCTCCTGCAGCGCTATGTGGAGCTGACAGGCCTCAATGCTGCCAGTGGTGCAGGGATGGGTGGTGGGTTGGTGCGCAGTAGTGGTGGTGGCGGTGGTGG
>Ga0181467_101132_pt1 | contig 12027 bp, 10 predicted proteins | sample InSIn5gowninarea_2_FD_119079 | JGI IMG/M metagenome (GOLD analysis project Ga0181467, IMG submission 119079) | Clean room microbial communities from NASA Spacecraft Assembly Facility at Jet Propulsion Laboratory, Pasadena, California, USA -... ... | reverse complement strand
AATGCGCAAATAAGGTGCGGAGCAAGGATTTGAACCCCAATTTTCAGATCATGAGTCTGATGTGTTACCTTTACACCACTCCGCATTTTTTTTTTTATCCTGTGATATCAGAAATAGCAGTAAGTAGTTCTTCCAATGCTTTCCACTTAGCGGCTAAACGATCCGGTTCGGATATTTCTTGCAATAGTTTCATCTTTTCTTGCATAAGACTTGGATCGGCTATTTGTTTTATTTCAGACTTCTCTGAATTATATTCCGCTGTTACGGCTTGTCTAATTTCTGCTGGTATTTCCTTTTTAGTTGCTGTAGCTTCCATGTATTTTTTCAGGTATTTAAATATGGGAGAATCTGAATTTAATTGATTGCTACGTTCTATAACACTTTGGTTAAAAGAAGACATGGAATCGTTTAATGGTTCTCATTTCGATCCCCTAAACTCATAATTACCTCAAACATGATCTGAGGATTCTGCTTCCTCTAAACCAGGGAGCCCCTGTATATTTGGAAAAGAAAGCTCCATAACCGCCCCATCTTTACCCATAAATTTACATACATAGTCAGTAGAAGAATCTTGAAAATAAACTTTATGTACTTCCACTACCTTGTTGTTGCCAGCAAATTTATTATCTGTAACTAATTTGTTGTGCATTTGTAACATTTTAAAGCCAAAATGGTTATGGTTAAAGGCTTCCTCGTTTGTCCCCGTGTGGGTTCGTTTTATATTATTATAGGTGTAAAATCACGCCTTTGCCGCCAAGATAGTTCAATTGGTTAGAACATTAACTTCATGCGTTAAATATGAGAATTCGATTTTCTCTCTTGGTTCAAGCGTAAGTATCGCTTGTATCTTTATATAAAAAAAAAAAAAAACACACCACTTTGTAAGTTTACAAAGTGCTTTAAGTAAACATGATAATAGTTAAATAAGCTAAACCTGTACCAATGTAAAACATCCCTATGTTAATTATATATGAAGGTTTCTTTCGTAATACAGATATTAAAATTATAACTTATGATACAAGCAGCAAAAATAATTGGTACAGGTTTAGCCACAACAGGATTAATAGGAGCCGGTGTAGGAATAGGTGTAGTGTTTGGTGCACTAATATTAGGTGTATCTAGAAATCCTTCTTTAAGAGGACAATTATTCTCTTATGCTATACTAGGTTTTGCCTTTTCTGAAGCCACTGGTTTATTTGCATTAATGATGGCTTTCTTACTATTATACGTAGCTTAATCTTAGGTTATTTATATAAAAAAAAGGTAGATATAGTTTAAAGGAAAAACCACTATTTGTGGCATAGTAGATCTTTGTTCAATTCAAAGTATTTACCCAAGGATAAAACCTAGGCAAAAATATATGAGATTCACTAATTTTATTTTTAATGGAAGCCTGTAACATAATTAATCAGCAAAAATATATGAGATTATCACTAATTTTATTTTTAATCGGAACGCTAGGTTTTGTTTTAAATAAAAAAAATATAATATTAATGCTTATTTCAATTGAAATAATGTTATTATCTATAACTTTCTTAATATTGATAAGTAGTTTAAGCTTTGACGATATATTAGGCCAAACCTTTTCCGTATATATAATAGCGATAGCAGGAGCAGAATCCGCTATAGGTTTGGGTCTTTTAGTTGCTTTTTATAGATTGCGTGGATCTATAGCAATAGAGAATAAATAATGTATTTAGTATTAATAGGATTACCAATATTAGGATCAATAATTTCCGGTTTTTTTGGTAGAAAGGTCGGAGTTAGCGGATCACAAATAATAACCTGCACATGTGTTATAACAACAACAATACTAGCCATATTAGCTTTCATAGAAGTAGGATTAAACAAAAGCCCCGTGAAAATACATTTATTCCGGTGAATAGATGCAGAATATTTAAATGTATCTTGAGCATTTAATTTTGATTCTTTAACCGTATCAATGTTAATACCGGTATTAATTATATCCTCTTTAGTACATGTGTATTCTATAGGATACATGAGTCATGACCCCCACAATCAAAGATTTTTCAGTTATTTAAGTTTATTTACTTTTATGATGATAATATTAGTAACGGGGGATAATTTTTTAGTTATGTTCGTGGGTTGAGAAGGTGTTGGAGTTTGTTCTTATTTATTAGTAAGTTTTTGATTTACAAGAATAGCCGCAAATCAAAGTTCTTTAGCCGCTTTTTTTACTAATAGAGTGGGGGATTATGTTTTAACCGTAGGTATGTTTGCTATTTTGTGAGCTTTTGGTAATGTAGATTATACAACTGTATTTTCCCTTTCACCTTATTATAGCGAAAGTGTTATAATATTTGTAGGTGTATGTTTATTAATAGGTGCAATGGCTAAAAGTTCACAAATAGGTTTACATGTATGATTACCAATGGCTATGGAGGGTCCTACCCCTGTTTCAGCCTTAATCCACGCAGCAACAATGGTTACTGCGGGTGTATATCTTTTAATGAGAGCTTCACCTTTAATAGAATATAGCTCAACGGTTTTATTATTATGTTTATGAGTAGGAGCAATTACAACTGTATTTAGTTCACTTATAGGTCTATTTCAACAAGATATAAAAAAAGTTATAGCTTATTCTACTATGAGTCAATTAGGTATGATGGTTATAGCTATTGGTTTATCTTCCTACACAATTGCTTTATTTCATTTAATAAATCATGCTTTTTATAAAGGATTATTATTCTTATGTGCCGGTGCAGTTATACATGCGGTAGCAGATAATCAAGATTTTAGAAAATATGGAGGTTTAGTATCTTATTTACCTTTAACCTATTCACTTATGTTAACTGCTTCACTTAGTTTAGTTGCTTTCCCCTTTATGACCGGTTTCTATTCTAAAGATTTTATTTTAGAATCGGCTTACGGTCAGTATAAATTTTCTAGTATTATTGTATATTTTATTGCTACAATTGGTGCTATGTTTACTACGCTTTATTCTGTTAAAGTTCTTTATTTAACCTTTTTAACTAATCCTAATGGTTCATTAATAAATTATAAACCGGCTAAATCCGCACATGAAGGTGATATTTTTATGAGTACACCTTTAGTTATACTAGGGTTTTTTTCTATATTCTTTGGTTATATAACTAAAGATCTATTTATAGGTTTAGGTTCAGACTTTTTTTCAGATAACGCATTATTTATACATCCTCATCATGAACTTATATTAGATACGGAATTTGCGGTTAATACTATTTATAAATTAATGCCTTTATTTTTTACTATTTTTTTAACTATTTGTTCTATTGTTTTAACGGAGTTTTATCCTAATTTACTTATTAGCTTTAAATTATCTAGATTAGGTTATAATATTTTTAGTTTTTTTAACCAAAGATTTTTAGTGGAAATGTACTATAATCGGTATATTTCTGGTACAGTTCTTAATTTAGGGGCGCAAACAACTAAAGTTTTGGATAAAGGGGCGGTTGAATTATTTGGACCTTTTGGTTTGGAGCAGAAATTTACAGATATTAGTAAAAAAATAGATTCCTTAAGTACTGGTGTAGTTACTAATTATGCCTTGTATATACTTATCGCTTTAATTTCTTATATAAGTATAAGTATATTTGATGAATTTATGATTTTTATAATAATACATGCTTTATTAGTTCTTACAACAGATAATACTAGCAAAAATAAAATCTTGAATAGTAAAACCATAATTAAATAAGGCGCAAATCTGGATGGTATCGTGTTTGGTTTGTTGCAAATATACCTGAATTAGGCCAAGCTACTTTGTTAAAAAAGATAGTTCGAGAGCACTCGAAAGCTCTTTTTCTCCCTATAAAAACAAAGTAATATTATATATGTTCGAAACCTATTAATATTAATAGGTCGAAATTTTTAAAATTTAAGGTGTGTAATATACTTTACAGTAACAAATTTACAATAATTATGCAAAATTATAATAACAAAAACACTAATAAAAAAATTTAATAAGTGATAAAACTTTTATTAGCTTTTTACGAAATAAAGGATAGTCGGGCATGCAATGATTTACACGCTTTTGATAGTCATCGGTGTTCGAATCACCTAATCCTTAGAAAACAAAATACAAGAAATGACAACTTATTTAAACCTAACAATTTAACTTTTATAAAAACTATGACAAACTATAACCTGTTGCATATCGGGGTAATAATTTACTCGTAAATCCAAATAAGCGGGTTTTTTATTAAATTAGAATAAATCATTTTTACTTTTGATCACTACCATTAGTTTGTTAGAAAAACATAACACTGCATCTGACCTTGGGTTAGTTGGAGAAGCGCCTGAACCTACTACGGAAAGAAACTGAACTAGAATTACGCTAGCAAAAGAAAGATGGTTTTTATCAAGTAACGCTAAAGATATAGGAACCTTGTACCTAATATTCGCGCTGTTTGCAGGTCTGGTTGGAACTTCTTTTTCTGTTTTAATCAGATTAGAGTTATCTGGACCCGGTGTTCAATATATCGCGGATAATCAATTATATAATAGTATAATAACTGCACACGCTATAGTGATGATATTCTTTATGGTTATGCCTGCCCTTATAGGTGGGTTCGGTAATTTTTTATTACCATTATTAGTAGGAGGTCCAGATATGGCATTCCCTAGATTAAATAATATAAGTTTCTGATTACTAATCCCTAGTCTTTTATTATTTATTTTTGCAGGAATGATAGAAAATGGAGCTGGTACAGGTTGAACACTGTATCCACCTTTATCTGGTCTTCAAAGTCACAGTGGACCTAGTGTAGATTTAGCCATATTTGCTTTACACTTATCAGGAATAAGTAGTTTATTAGGAGCGATGAATTTCATTACAACAATCTTAAATATGAGAAGCCCCGGTATCAGATTACACAAATTAGCTTTATTTGGATGGGCAGTTGTGATTACAGCCGTTTTATTACTATTATCTTTACCCGTTTTAGCGGGTGCAATAACAATGGTATTAACCGATCGTAACTTTAACACTTCATTTTTTGAAGTAGCCGGTGGTGGAGATCCTATATTATATCAACATTTATTCTGATTTTTCGGTCACCCAGAAGTTTACATATTAATAATACCCGGTTTTGGTATAATAAGTACTACGATTAGTGCAAGTTCTAATAAAAACGTATTCGGGTATCTTGGTATGGTATATGCAATGATGTCAATTGGAGTATTAGGTTTTGTAGTTTGATCTCATCACATGTACAGTGTAGGTCTTGATGTGGATACAAGAGCTTATTTCACCGCGGCAACTTTAATTATTGCAGTACCTACCGGTATTAAAATATTTAGTTGACTTGCTACTACTTATGGTGGATCATTACACTTAACACCATCAATGCTTTTTGCTTTAGGGTTTGTTGTTATGTTTACTATAGGTGGATTAAGTGGTGTAGTTTTAGCAAATGCATCACTAGATATTGCATTCCACGATACTTATTATGTTGTAGCTCATTTCCATTATGTATTAAGTATGGGTGCAGTATTTGCATTATTCAGTGCATGATATTTCTGAATACCAAAAATAACCGGTTTATCATATAATATAATGTTAGGTAAAGTGCATTTCTTAATAATGTTTATTGGAGTAAATGTTACTTTCTTCCCTCAACATTTTTTAGGTTTACAAGGTATGCCTAGAAGAATAAGTGATTATCCCGATGCTTTTGCAGGTTGAAATTATGTAAGTAGTTTTGGTTCAATAATTAGTGTAGTTGCAACAGGATTATTCCTATATATTGTTTTTGTGCAATTAGTAGAAGGTACGGCTACATCAAGATATCCATGAGCAACACCTCAATTCTTCTCCGATTTATTCCAAACACTATTTAATAGAACCTACAGCTCTATAGAATGAAGTTTAAATAGTCCACCAAAACCGCACGCATTTGTCAGTTTACCTTTACAAAGCTAGGTTAGCTGTTTGCTTAAAAAGGGGCTATAAGTTAATGGTAGACTGTTCGTCTTCCAAACGAAGTGTGTCGATTCGATTTCGACTGGCCTCAGGCTTCGGCCGTTAGTTATTTTTTATACCTTTTCTAAGTTAGTTTATGTAAGGCCAGGTTTTTTAATTAAACCTTATCATTAAATGCTTTTCTTAGTTAAGGTAAGTTAGTTTTTTGCTTATCGAAACAGGTTAGTTTTTTTATTCCTTTTTAGCTCAAAAGAGTTAAGTATAAACTTTTAACCAAAACTTAATAATTGGCTTAAAAAAGCAAAAATTTAGTAATTATAATATAATTAGTTTTCTAAAAATATGGCTTAGTTTATATTTTTCTTTATACACCTTACGTATAGTGCGTTATTTTTTTTTTGTAGTAAAAGTTATTTATAATTATTAAATTACATGTTATTATCTACTTTAATATTACTACCCTTATTAGGTACTCTAATGGCTTTAATTTACACAGGTAAAGATAAAATAAAGTTTTTAAAAGTCACCGCTTTAGTTATCACGATAATTGATTTATTTATATCCCTAATAATATGATTTTTATTTGATAACAGTTTTAAACATTTTCAATTTGTGCAAGAGCATTATACAGTTGGTCATTATGATTTTTATTTGGGTTTAGATGGTTTATCTATATACTTCGTGTTATTAACTACTTTGATAGCACCCATATCTATAATATCTAATTGAAAGTCTATAAAAGAACAAGATATGGTTTATTTTTTAGTAATAGTTTTACTCTTAGAATCTGCTTTATTATTAATATATTCTGTGCTAGATATATTAATGTTTTATATTTTTTTTTGAAAGTATTTTGGCTCCTTTATTTATATTAATAGGTTTTTTTGGATCAATAGATAAACTAAGAGCAAGTTTTTATTTTTTCTTATATACCTTTTTAGGGTCTTTGTTTATGTTATTATCTATAATAACCGTTTCATCTTTAATAGGTTGTACAGATATGCAGGTAATTTATAAAATAGATTATACTTATATAACTCAAGTGTTTTTATTTATGGGTATTTTTGTAGCTTTTGCTGTAAAAACCCCGGTTATTTTTTTAAACACTTGGTTATTAAAAGCCCATGTTGAATCTCCTTTATCCGGTAGTGTAATATTGGCGGCAATTGTTTTAAAATTAAGTTTATACGGTGTATTTAGATTAATTTCACCACTAGTGCCTAAAGCTTTAATAAGTTATACGCCTTTAATATTTGTTATATGTGTTATAACTATATTTTACGCGAGCTTTAGTACTATAAGAACTATAGATGTTAAAGAACTTATTGCTTATTCATCTGTTTCACACGCCGCGGTTTATTTTGCTGGTATACTAAGTAATGTGATACAAGGAATAATGGGTGGTATTTTGTTAGGTTTAGCACACGGTTTTGTATCATCCGGATTATTTATTAGTGGAGGTGGTGTGTTGTATGACAGATCTAGTACAAGAACGATAAACTATTATGGTGGATTAGCACAAATAATGCCTATTTTTGCTATATTATTTTTTATATTATGTTTAGGTAATTGTGGGGCTCCACTTACTTTAAATTTTGTAGGTGAATTTATGTCGTTATATGGTATATTTGAAAGATCACCATTAGCGGGTATTTGTGGTTCTTCTTCTATAGTTTTATCTGCGGTTTATACTATTTTTATGTTTAATAGAATAATTTTTGGTGGTAAACTTAAAGGTTGACGTAAATTCTTAGTGGATTTGAATAAAAGAGAATATTTAATCCTTTTAATTTTGGTTATATTTACAGTAATTTTAGGTATAAATCCTTCCATCTTATTAGATGGTTTAAATTATGCAGTATCCACATTATTATACAATTTAGATTATACATTAACCACATTTGATAATGATAATCAGACTGAGTATAATAAGGTTGGATTAACTAAATTGGCTAAATTGTTTTATAATATAGAAAACCTAGAAATAAGGACTAGAATCTACATTAATGATGAAGGTTTAACTATGAAAAGAGAGGATATCAGTTATAATTTGAGACCTAAGGATTGAACTTCTAATGTACCTTCGAAATTAATGACTCTTGTAGATAAGTTTGCAAAAGTGAAATAATAAGCAAACATTTACAGAGTAAGTGCTTGGTTTTTCGGATAGCACTTACAGAGTAATCGCCTTTCTGTTTGTTTTGCTACCGGCTATTTATTTCTTACATATAAACTAATTATACACATTATAAAGATTTATTATTTTTGTGAATATATATATTATTAACCGTTATGATATATATATTCACTGAATATTTATAAGCAAAATATATTTATTTTAAATATTATGCACTTATGTAATAAGTAAGGCGCTTTTTTGTGAAAAGAAAAATACATATAATTTTTTTTACTTTCGAATTTATTAATGATAAATCAGAACAAACTACGGATAATTTGGTATAAATATAAGTTTTTTTATAAAGTAAGGAGTTATTTATATTATGCATGTTAAATATTTTACAATTTTATTTAGTAAATGTTTTTTTTAATACAGCGAATGATGCTCCAGAGCCTTGAGGATTGTTTTTTCAAGATAATGCTACACCACAAATGGAAGGTCTAGAAGAATTACATAATAATATTATGTTTTACTTAGCGATAATTTTATTTGCGGTAAGTTGAATAATGTTAAGTATAATCTTAAATTATAGAAAAGCAAAAATCTCAAACAAATATGTGAACCATGGAACTTTAGTAGAACTAATTTGAACAATAACACCCGCATTAATCTTAGTGTTAATAGCTTTCCCTTCCTTTAAATTGTTATATTTAATGGATGAGGTAATAGATCCCTCATTAGTAATTTATGGAGAAGGACACCAATGATATTGAAGTTACCAGTATCCAGATTTTACAAATAATGATGAAGAATTTGTAGAATTTGATTCTTATATAGTACCAGAAAGTGATCTAGAATTAGGAAAACTTAGAATATTAGAAGTGGACAATAGAGTAATAATACCTGAATTAACTCACACTAGATTTATTGTGGGAGGTGCGGATGTAATACATTCTTACGCTTGTCCATCTTTAGGTATAAAATGTGATGCTTATCCTGGTAGATTGAATCAATCATCTGTTTATTTAAATAGAGAAGGTACTTATTTTGGTCAATGTTCAGAAATATGTGGTATATTACACAGTTCCATGCCAATAGCAATCCAATCCGTAAATTTAGGGAAATTTTTATACTGATTATATGACCAAATAGGTGCTTAATTAGTTAAAAATAAGAAAAAAAAAGGCGGATAAAGCCTAAACAAAAAAAAATGAAAAATACATTGCCTTTATGAACAACTAGCCCCTTAGATCAATTTACTATAAGAAATTTATTTAGTATAAAAGCGGAATTGTTAGGTAATATTGAAATCTCTTTAACAAATATAGGATTATATTTAACAATCGCTACATTAATTGTATTTATGTTATATACTTTAGCAACAAATTATGAATTAACTACACCAAATGGATGATCATTATCAATGGAATCTATTTATTCTACTGTATTTAGCATAGTAACAAATCAAATAAACGCAAACAAAGGTCAAATGTTTTTTCCTTTAATAAGTGCCCTATTTATTTATATTTTAGTAAATAATTTAGTAGGTATGGTACCTTACAGTTTTGCACCTACATCTCATTTTATATTAACTTTTTTCTATAAGTTTTACAATAGTAATTGGTGCAACTATCTTAGGATTCCAAATTCATGGCTTTAAATTTTTTTCTTTACTTGTTCCTTCTGGTTGTCCTTTAGGGCTATTACCTTTACTAGTATTAATAGAATTTATTTCTTATTTATCTAGAAACGTGTCACTAGGTCTAAGATTAGCCGCAAATATTTTAAGTGGTCACATGTTACTAAATATCTTGTCCGGATTTACTTATAACATTATAAATAAAGGGTTTATTTACTTTTTCTTAGGTTTAATACCGTTATTATTTATAATTGCTTTTTCTGGACTAGAAATAGGTATAGCTTTTATACAAGCTCAAGTGTTTGTAGTGTTATCTAGTTCATATATAAAAGATGGTTTAGAGTTACATTAAGGATATTAGGTAAAACCTTATTTCACCCGAAAAAAAAAAATAAACGGGTAAATATACAAAAATATTTATAGGATGATCGCGGCGGGTCCCTCCGATTTGCTTAGGTATAACTATAAAGGTGAAGTATGCATAATAAATAGCTTAGTGGTAGAACCTAAAGCAGATTAAGTGAATAGTAACAAAGCGCGTTTGTTTAAAAATGTTTTAAGCTTTTTGTGTTTTTGTTTTAAAAAGCGGCACTGTAAACGTATTTATCCGAGGCTAAATCTTAAGCTTACAAAAAATAAATTATAAAAAAAAATATTAAATGCTTTTCTTTAAATAGAAAGAAAAATGATCTTAATTTTTTAGTATTAACCCGTTTAGCTTATGGAAAAAACTCACCTGTTTTTCCGGTTTATCCCTTTGTATAAAAACAAAGTGATGGTGCTTTGTTACTGTAACAATAGCACCACTAATGCGCACTAAACGCTTACTTTTTTTTATTTAGGTTTATCTTTTTATACCTTTTTACCTGTAAAAGCGGAAAATAGCTTTTTAGCGTTTGTGTTAACTAAGTACGGCGCGATACAATTACCTTAACATATATGTTGTGTTATATGTTTAACATGAAGTTATTTTAACTTAGGAAAGTCAAGAGCAATGGCTATATATGTTAATATTAATATAACAAAAGAATAATCTTTTTCATTACACAGAAAATAAAATTTTTACAAAGATAAAAATACGAACCAAAAAGGATATAGTTTGCCTTATTTAGAAAGATGTTATTAAACAAGAACTTCCTTATATATAACCAACAAACCATTGTTAAAAAAAAAAGATAGGAATCTAAGTCAGATTCTATAAAAAGCTATAAGCCAAAAAGTTAAAAAGAGTTAGTAGTTTTAATTGGTAAAATGTTTCCTTGTCGAGGAAAATTATGCCGGATCGAAGCCGGCCTAACTCGTATTCATAAAAAAAAGGAAAAGTTGCCATTGGTAAGGCAAGATATTTGCTAAATATTGTGTTTTACACCTAGATGTTCAATTCATCTCTTTTCCGAAAAAAACCGTATGTTTTTTACAGATGTTATTGTAACACACAGTGCTTTGCCTGTATGATACAGTCTGTTTTTTTTTCTAGCAAAGCTTAGTGGGAACTATGTTCTTATATAGGGTTTTTTACTTTTTTTTATAAAAAAAAGAGTATAGTTTAATTGGCAAAATTAGAAGCTTCAAACTTCCAGTTCTCAGTTCAAATCTGAGTGCTCTTGTTAAGGTTCTTTAACTTAAAAGGTAAAGTGCGTTCTTGATAAGGATGTTATTCAAGTTCAAATCTTGGAAGAATCACAAAAAAAGGATAAAGTATCCTTCTAGAGAATTGACCGAGTGGTTTAAGGTGGTAAGCTTGAAACTTATTTGGTTTATAGAATCACATCCGTTCGAATCGGATATTCTCTGTGGCCCTTAGCTTACAATATTTTTTTTGATAATGTAAGTTAAGGTCAGCTAAGGTTATAAGATAATTGGTTAAATAAGTGGTGATTAAATGGTAGAACAAAGGGCTTATGTGTTGCAGTGTTATTCATTTCTTTATAGAAACAATATACCTTTCGTTAAAAAATGCACTATTTATTAAATATAATAAGTTTCAAATAAATTAACTTGTGGTCTACAACAAGCGGATCATTAGACGTTTACAAAAAACTAAAAAGTGGGCTTTTTTGGGTTTATATTGGGGCGATAATTTATTTACCTTTAACCTAAGCAATGCGCAAATAAAAAAACAGCTTAAAAGCTAAGGCTTATTTGTAAAAAGTAGCTGGCCAGGGCTAACCGAGGTTTGCAAGTGTAAACTAGTGCAAAATTTTTACATATAAAATATATAAGGAAGGGTCCGTTTGTTGGTTTACGGGTTGAGCTGTAAACTCAATAGCATTCTGCTGTCGAAGGTTCGAATCCTTTTCTTCCTAATTCTTATTAGCTTAAGGGTAAAGCAGAATACTTCTAATA
>Ga0181467_101131_pt1 | contig 12028 bp, 15 predicted proteins | sample InSIn5gowninarea_2_FD_119079 | JGI IMG/M metagenome (GOLD analysis project Ga0181467, IMG submission 119079) | Clean room microbial communities from NASA Spacecraft Assembly Facility at Jet Propulsion Laboratory, Pasadena, California, USA -... ... | reverse complement strand
GAATGTGAGATAGAAATCCTGCGGCTAGAAATGAAGATGCTAACATTGCAAGAATATCCCTTGAGTTTTATGATCGTGGTAGGAGGAGGAAAAGGAAGGAGAGGATGATTGGCTTGGTGGAGGAAGTTAGATAGTGGTGGTGCTTTGATGCGATATTCTGGGAGATGAAAATGAAGATTGAAGATGGAGATGAAGATGGGTATCGTACGCATCCACATGTCACATCCACATTCCACACCTCCGTTGATACGGTAGTCCTATCGTGGGAAGGGAAAGAAGTGGGAGAGCAAGAGAATCAAAATCAGAAATCAGAGATCTCGAGATTGAGAGTCAGAGATGCAGAAATCCAAACACAGAGACAAGAAATCAGAAACTAGGAACCGGAAACAAAAAACAGACAAATTTCCCCCATCTCGCTCCAGCCTTCAATGATCCTTCATGACCAATCGTCGGGTAAGAAGGTTTGAAAGGAGGAAACGGGATGGATATGAATATGCATATCGCCATGAACAAAAATAATATTCTGGTTAGAGGTGATTGACTTGCTGACCTCTATGACGTGATGATGGTGTAGCGTTTGGACATCTGACTACGGTCGTTGATTGGGGCATGGAATGCGTTGCTGGTGTGCGGGGGAGAATGGTGGAGTGGAGATGGTGGTGATCGAGCATGGCGGTAATCGAGCATGGTGGTGATGGTGAGGAGAGTTGACTGCAATGGAGTGAAGTGGGTTAGTAGGAGTGGATTAGAGTATAAATACTAGAGTATACTATACATCCAAAATTCCACTACCATAACTTCACTTTAACAAACGTATCTAGTGCTTGTTTGATTTCCTTTTAATTGGTCAGTTCCGTTTAGTATGCTATGGGATGAACGCTCTGTAACACTTATTGGTTGTTTCACCATCTTCCCATTTCGCCAGCTCGCAAGGTCGCTATCTCACCATCTCACCATGACACTGTGGCGATAGAGCAAGAAACCAAGGAGAATACAGCAAGATCTAAGCAACACGACAGACTCCTATAACACTAAAGCACTAAAGCACAGTGGAATAGAGATTGAGAGAGCAAAACATCCTTAGCTAATCGCAGAAGATTGAAACACATTAGGAGGGTGTAAGCAGGAGGGTGCAAGCAGGAGGATGTAAGCAGGAGGGTGTAAGCAGGAAGGTGTAAGCAAAACAGCATAAGACGGAAGAAGAGAATGTCAGTAATCGTCAAACTCACAACAGTATAAGTTGATTGTATCAGACATGCAATGCACTTTCTTTCACTAAGCATTTTTTGCAATGTACATTGCATCAAATTGGCAGAGTTCCTTGGGTATATTCCAGCCGCTTCTATCCATCTCTTCCACACTTACCACATCTCCTCCTTCTCCTTCTCCTTCTTCACTCCCTTACTTTTACCCCTGATTCCTCCCTCCTGCTTACTTTCCTCGCCGACTCAATGACCAACCCCATTCGGCTCCCAACTTCTCCCTCCTAGTCCTCACAGCCCCCGCCAACTCCTCCAGCACGTTCAACGTATCCTCCCACCCAATACAAGCATCCGTAATACTAACACCATACTTCAGCTCCTTCTTCCCCCCCGTGCCCATCTTCTGCGCGCCCTCATTGATATGACTTTCAATCATCACACCCATGATAGCGTCTTCTCCGTTAGCGATTTGCTCGGCGAGGACATGTGCGACTTTTGGCTGGTTCTTGTGGTTTTTGAGACTGTTGCCGTGCGAGCAATCGACCATTAGAAGGGGGCGGAGGGATTTTGAAGTCAGGGCGGATTTTGCGGAGGCGATGCTTTCGGCATCCTAAAACAATTGAACAGATGGAGTTAGCGATGTGTTCTCTTCTTGGGAGAGGGAGTATTGGTTTGATTTAGTATACTAGACTCACGTAATTTGTGCCTTTAGTCCCACCTCTCAGAATCACGAAACAGTCTTCATTCCCTGTCGTGCCTACGACAGCAACAACACCCGGTTTCGTCACAGACAGAAAGTGATGCGGATGCTGCACCGCGCCAATCGCATCAATCGCCACACCCAAACTCCCATCCGTGCCGTTCTTAAACCCAACTGGAAAGGACAAGCCAGACGCTAGTTCGCGATGTAGCTGACTTTCCGTCGTGCGTGCGCCTACTGCGCCTACACTGAGCATATCCGCCAGGTATTGCGGGGAGATTGTATCCAGCATCTCGCTGGCCAAGGGCATGCCTTTATCCGTCAGATCGACAAATAACTGCCTACTCGTCCGCAATCCCTTTGTGATGTTGAAGGTATTATCGATATCGGGATCGTTGATCAGCCCCTTCCAGCCGACCGTCGTGCGCGGTTTCTCGAGGTAAGAACGCATCACGATCAATAAATCGTCTTTGTATTTCTCCTTCATTTCGAGCAATCGGTCGCAGTATTCTAGTGCTGAATCTGGGTCGTGGATGCTGCAGGGGCCGATGATGACGAGGAGACGGCGGGAGGAGTCGCGGCCTTGGACGACGGAGACGGATTCGTTGCGGCCGGTTATGACGGTCTGTTTGGAGGAGTCTGTTTGCGGGATTTCGAATTGCAGGAAGTCGGGTGCCGGGAGGGGGTTGAAGCCTTTGACGCGGTGGTCTTCGAGCGAGGCGGGGTCGCCACAGGAGGGATTGGTGATGAAGAAGGACATAGTGGCGGTGTTGTGTGTTGTGTGTTGTGCAAGGAGGGAGGGGATGGATGAAGTTGGTGTTGGTGTTGTATGGCCAAGAGAAAGAGTCACATTGACTCTTGGAAATTCTTACCCCGCCTTGCTTATCGATATGTGGTGGCGAATCTGAAACGAACCTCACTGTTACGCTAAAACGATCACCTTGGCTTACACTGTTGTCAGGGATATATGCAAAATGAGTGACTATATTTCTCTTCTCGAAATCGAGAGCGGCAGATTTGTGAGAGATATGCACAAGCTCCAACTCGCTGCATGCAAGAAGAATATGCAAGAATAAAACATATTCACCATTGTCACCTTCATGTAATCATCACCAATAGCTAGTCATGTCCGTCATTGTCTTTGTGTACATCAGATGTACCACTCCTGTATGAAGATCAGGATGCAAAACCGTACGCCGCCTGCTACCGCCTGATGTGGCGAAGGGAAGGGGTTTGCCGTTGCACCTCATTCAACCATTCCACAGACACACCGTCACGCACGGCAATATAGTCAATCGCAACAGTCATCGACCCAACTCCCTACCCGGGTATTTTGCTATTCCAACAGGCACATCCCATTCCAAAATCCCAGCTTACAACCCTCTCTCAAAAACAGCATCAATCTCCTCTAACCTCAAGCCCTTGACCTCCGGCACAAAACACCACGTCAACGCCCAAGCAACCACATTACCCACCGCATACACCCCAAACGCGCCCTGGGGCTTCAACACTGCTAGTAGATAGGGGAAAGTGAGTGAGAGAACCGACGCGAATGTCGAGGATGTGCTAACACTTAGCGACATGCCGAGTTCGCGGTGGGTGAGCGGGAAGACTTCGGAGGCGTAGGTGAAGGGGACTGGACCCGCGCCGGGCGAGTAGAGGGTTGTGAAGAGGAGGAGCTGGGGCTGTGTTAGTTCTCGTATTATATCTAGAACTGAAAAGTTGTGTTCGACTGCGAGGAGAGGCGAGTGTGAGACGCGAGTGTGAGACGCGAACTTACAAAAATACTCAGACTTGGCAAATACCATGCCGAGTTTACACTAATGTTGAAACACATCCCCGCTGCAGCCATACTAACAGCCATTGGCGGGAAAGTCCACAACAACAAGCTGCGTCGACCGAACTTGTCCATGGCGTAGATGGCAGGGAGGGCGAAGAGTGTGTTCACGAAGCCGAAGACGCAAGAGGCGGTCAAGGCGATAAAGGTCGAGAATCCGGCGGTCGAGAAGATGGTCGAGGAGTAAAATGCTATGATATTGACTGTGCTCGCTCATTAGGATAAAGATAATAGCAAGGCACGAGACAAGATGTTGACGTACTGCCACAGAGCTGTTGACTGAGCATCACAGTGCCAGCGGCGATAGCGGCGCGTCTGATGCGCGGAACTGTATAGAGCTCGACTAGCTTTTTGGTTGTGGATGTTTTTCCTCCTCTACCTTTGTTCCGACTGTGCTGCTGGAGGTAGATGGAATAGACGTCTCGGGCTGCTTGGAGTTCAGTATTACGGAGATGGCGCAGTGAATTGAAGGCGTCGGCGTAGTCGTTCTTGGCTTTGATGAGCCAGCTCGGTGATTCGACGCAGAATGGTATGCATGCTAGTAGTGGCAGAGTCGGGAGGAACGCGGACCCGAGCTGTAGGCGCCATGCTGTTGCGCCGTACTATTTGTGTCACGTTAGCTTGCGACTGAAGTGGTCGCAGGAATCTTATGCGACTTACGTTGACCATTGCGAGATTCTGTGAGATTGATCAGCATTGTCTGCTTGATATGCCAGTGAACTTTGAGGCTTACGGCACAGAATCCTAGGAATATGCCAAATGCGGTGTTCATCTGCCAGCTGACTGCCAAACCACCTCTGATAACTGCTGGAGCACACTCTGCAGCGTAAATTGATGTCGTGGAAGCGTTTAGACCCATGCCTAACCCGAGGACCAGACGTGCTATCAGTAGTTGGGGCCAGCTTCGCGACAAAGCTGATCCAAGTACACCAATAAGTGATAGTATCGCACTTGTGAAGATAGCACCACGTCGGCCAATAGCATCGTTGATAGGCGAGGCAATCCATGCACCACTATATAAAGTCAGTTCTTGACGTGCACCGCGGTTCCAGAAGCCCAAATCCCATTGTCTGAAATCATCGACCTAAAGCATGGATAAGAAACACCTCACTTACAGAACAGCGATACAGACAAACGGTCCAGCATTAATAGCACCAACAATAATCTTTTCTCTCGTACTGTCCCCAGCCACATCAAATGCTACCGGAAAGCCAAGTGTTGCTCCATTGCTCCCGGTCTGACACCACCCTTGCATTACAGCGCCAAGCGAGCATGTCAAGACTGTAAAGTACAGTTGTCGTGGCTGTTGCCAGCGTGACGTGGTTTCAGCATCAAGGGCGGTCTCTTCTTCACGGGTTAGCCCAATGTCAAAGACGTTAGCGTGGTCGAGCAAGAGGGCGGCGTTTCTGAAGGTGGCTAGATAAGAGCTTAGGTTGTGAGTATGGACAAAACCTGCTACGTCTTGTAGAAGCTCGTCTCGGTCAATGATGTCCGGTTGCAAAAGGCTGACGGTCTGTTAGATACTGGGGCTTCAACGTCAGTAAAGAAGGGGATGGTCACCGTTCACGAGCATCTTCGCTGGGACTACTGGGCCGTGGCATGTCCTCGGCGTTGTTATCGTCTACGTGCTCAATGAAGCGAGCCCGACGGAGATGTTTGTCACTGGAGGCACGCGACAATCTTGAGTCAATATCAGCAAGGATTTTGTATGTTTTCGTAGACAATTGCAGTCACGTACACTTCATTCTCAGCAGCTGTCATCGCGTGTTATCATATGATCCAGATAGTTGTGCGGCTGATGTTTCAGAATGCTCCGCTGCTCGGGGCATTGATATGAGGAGTCGGCTCAGGGGGTGGCGAAGACGAGATCGAAAGCCTTCCTCCGACTGGGCTTATCATAGGGGGATTGCTGGACTAGTTTTAGGAAGCGAGAATTATCAGAAGAACTGTTAGGGCCAGTCCGAGGTTCGAGATACATCTGTAGTATATAGACTAACAAAAAGCATTTTAACCACAGTTCGCAAGTGGGCAGGTGGAGACAAAGCGAAGAATGAAATCCAGAAAACGGTTCGCACGTCTAAATGTTGGTCGGGGTTTCGTTCGAGCACTCTTCCACACCATGCAGGTGGCCGCAAATGAATGTAGTCGTGTTGATATACCACGTTGCTTTGCTACGACGATGTGAGTGGCCAAGGGTTCTTGATAAATGAAAGTAGCTGGAGCGGAAGCCGCATGACTAATCACTGAAACCTGTAAACTCCTCCTGCTCTTCCCCCATGTCATCTCCATCGAGGATGGGAGAATTGAAATGCTTCTTCACCCTTTTGACCTAGGTCTCTGTACGTTGCGTCGAGAGATGCGTGGAGAGAAGTTCCACATCGATAGGTCCGAAGAAGGTCTTGAAGACTCGGACGAAGGTGGTGCGAGCTTTGCCAAGACAGACATTGCTGTGGGTGTCGTTTTTGCGGCTTGAGGGTTTCATTTTGAGGTAATGCTCCATGAGCGACTTCTCTTTCTCAGCGTCGAAGGGCTCGGTGCACTCGACGTCGGGACCAAGCTCAGATTTTCCGTCCTCCTCACGTCTCTTACGCCCACGTTCTGTGCGAAGCGCGATCACCTTCTCCTCCTTAGTCCTTCTCCTCAAAGTTGACCCGAGCAATCGTTGTACTTAAGCTAACCCTCAAGCAAAACCTCTTCTTCATCACAACCACAAGGAGCCTTGGTTGGTTCTTCCTCATACGTCACATCGGGAAGCTGCGCGTATTCGAAGTCCTTGCGAGTCTTCTTAGGATCTTGGTTCTTCTTCCAGGCAGCGTCTGCTTCAGCTTTCGGAAGCTTCCTACGATTGGTCTCATTACCTGCTCTACAGGTAACGCACTTCATCTTCACATCCTTGCGAACGCCGTTCTTATCGGGCTTTTCAGCTGTTGTCTCATCTGAAGATAACTATAGCTACACGAATCGAGCAGCTTCGCTTGTGCTGTTCCTTTCTACCCAACTTGATGTTCATACGTAGGGTTGTACACAGTACTGCACTGTTCCGAATAGCTACCATGAGTGGCACATCCAGATTCGTAAGATACCAGAAACAAGGCTGAAGGATATCTGTCCGTGTCAGAGATCTTATGCATATTCAAATACAACTCGCGATGTACCATTCGCATAGAAAGTGAATTAACAATGACAAAATGAAAGGCTAAAGCCTCGCATAAGCAGGTCCGGGGAAGGAATATTTTGTCAATGTAATACCCGTCAACTGTTGTCTCACCTGACAATTAAAGCTACATCCGGCCCGATTTGCTTTTCATACGGCAAGGATGTACACGGGACTGCTCTCAATAGCTACTACGAGGACTGATTCAGGTCTCTTAGGTACCAGAAGCCTGGCAGGAGTGGCAGTATTCCCACTCAAAGTCCTACATATAACGGACACCTGTCTCACGAGGTTAGATGAGGCCTTAGTGGAAAGTGAGGCTGACAGCGACAAGAGTGCAAGGCTGAAGCCTCAAGCAAGCAGCCTCATGCAAATGCCACCTTTCTCTTAGTCAGCTGGTGTCAAGAGGCTGTGGTCAGTCAATTGTTACGAAGGCTTTCGTAACACCTGAAGACAACTAGAGGCATAGAAGTTCAGGATTCTCCCCTAGTTCTGCGTAACTTCTTGTGCCTTTACTTGACACACATCATCACACAATTTTCAAACTCAACATGCTATCCAATGTCTGGCTTTCCACACTACTGCTACTAGCTACTACGGCACAAGCTATCCAATCAAGCGGCTTTGCAGCGAGCTGTCGTGATGAACGTCTTCAATACTGCGAGGACTGCGTAGTTATCCTAAGTCTGGTCCCTTGCTAGTAGCCAAGTATAGGAATAGCAGTGGCGACTACATTTCAGCTCGTGTTAACCTCAACAGCTGCATCAGCAACAAAAATGGCACTCTAGTGTACTCACCGAAGCAAGTTCCGATCATCCAAATGCTAAAAGTACCGCTTAGAAGCAAAGCTTGGTAACTGGGTAACAGGGGTGGTTTTGACAGCAGCTGTAACAATCCCAAGCTTGTGGGTAGCCAGGACACGATCCTGCATGCTACTTGTAGCAATGTTAGGGGAGGATTGGATATCAGCACAATTGATCTGAGTACGTATGAAATTTCTATCCGATTTTATGTGGGCTTAACTGACCTATTGCAGACACTGTTGTGGGTAGTGTCGATGGACATCTGGTCTGTTAGGTGGCTTCGGTCGCAGCTAGCTTGTGTGATCTCGACAGAGGAGAAGTTGAGAGAACAAAGACAAGAGGGCTGAAGGAGACGGGTTTGCTAATGTCCTGGAACGTCTAATGATCTGCTGTAGCTGACAAACTATACTTTCATCTCCCATCTATTTCTTCATGCATGAGAGTTTTAGATCTATTAGCCGAGTTCAGCTATTACAAGAACAATGTCTCGCAAGGTCATCGGTCATGTGCTATAATGTCTGGTGTCTTGTCGCTATTGTCATTAGTGGGCGATGCCTGTCGTGAGCTCCTATATCCAATGAATCACGCATATCCATTTCCTCCTCAGAGTATCGAAGACGAAAATCTCATATTCTGCTATAGCTTCTCCAAGCTCTTCGTTCTTGGTCACACGCTGTTCTGCGCGAGAGGAGATCCAGAGTGCGGCATACTATAGTAATATCAATGTCCGTTGAGTGAGAGACGTACAATACCGTAATCAACGCAAAAACAAGCGACCATGCCTGAGCTAATGATGTGACATCAGTGAGAGACATGATATTTTCCTCTTCTGATTGACATGATGAGTTGGATGTAGTGCAAGAGAGTCCACCAGGTCAGAGGAGTGAGTCGCATGAACTGCGTTGTCGTAAGTTAAAAGTGCTTGTCAGGCTACACATTATCTCAGCTGAAGAGAAGAAGGGTGTTTCCTAAACGAACGAACCCTCCCACCACGATCATAAAACTCAAGGGATATTCTTGCAATGTTAGCATCTTCATTTCTAGCCGCAGGATTTCTATCTCACATTCTACCATTAAAATGCGGCCCAGTTTCGCAGTGTATAGCCCTCATGCCTCGGGCACCAAACGCCTAAGAATGCCACATAAATACTTCGAATACCCAAAACTATACCATTTCCTGAAATCCACATCATCATCATAGATAACCAAAACACATCCATCATCACGCCGTCGTCGGACTAACCAACAGCACCGCCTCCTTCTCCTCCACTCTCCTCTTCCCCATCATCCAATCCACAGCACCCTTCGTAACACTCGCACAAAATGGATCCACAAACAACGTCCATAACCAACTCAGCCAAAGCAACACACCAAAGAAAAGCGGCATTCCCACGCCGAACGCAATCCATCCGCCTCGCTTCAGCTCAACAACCGGGTTCCCTTGCTCATCAAGCAGAGGGATCATGCCACCACGTGCGTAGATTACAGCAGACAACAACGTCTTGATCAACGTGTTATGCAGCAGATAAATCGGGAAACTCAGCGCACCAAGCCAATTCAGGGTCCGATGGCTGAGCAGCTTCCGCGCGTTGCTGCTGAAGAAGATGCCGAAGCAGAGGAACGTAGCGCCCAGAGACGCACAATACCGACTCGGCTCGCCCGCACCTGGCGGCATAAGCGCTCGGATCGACGCGTCTAGATAGCGTGACCAGCCGGCCCAGTTAGCGTTGACTTCAGGGTATGAAGATAGGAGCAGGCCGAGGAGGATCGTGCATGCGGCGATAGGGCGAGGGAGGTAAGAGGGCGCCGACGAGCCGAGGGAGACGTGGAGGTCTGCGAGGAGCATGCCGGGGAGGAAGTTTATTGTTTTGAGGGCGTCGCCGCAGCGCCAGGCGAAGAGGTAGAAGAGTGCTAGGATTAGGCGGCGGGCTGTTGGGGTTGCGAAGGAGGTGGCGAGCAGGAAGAGGTAGACTGCCATGCTTGCTTGGAGGAGGTAGGTTTGCGTCCACTTTGTGGGGGTTAGTTTGTCGTTCTGAATAGATATAAATAGGAAACTGGAGAATCACTATACATACCTGATTCTGATCATACACATCATACCCTTTCGTCCACGTATCGACCTGTGCATGTACCAAATCCGAAATCGCCCTCCAGAAACTCGGACTGGGCGCCACGTACTGGTCGCGAATCCACGATGCATCAGTCCTCTGCGTGATAGCATAGGCATTCAGCTGGCACAGAAACCAAGCGATAGTCGTCAAGATCGCCGTTGGTAGGATGATGCGGAATGGCCGAGCTAAAGCACCCTTGGCTATACTCGATAACATGACTTCCTGGCCGCCTTGCTGGAGTTTGGAAAATGCCGACAGTGAGCTGCCGTAGCCGGTGAAGACGAAGAAGAGCGCTACAGCGGTTTGGCCGCCACCAGGGATGACGCGGAGGATTGGCCCTTGTGTAGCGTTGGTTTCGAGTTTTTCCTTTGTGTTGTGGAAAACAGGACTTACATTGGCCGATATTCGATGGTCCATTTTCGGAGACGGCGGGAGAGAGGACGATAATGTTAAAGGCGCGGTTTAGGTGGAATATCACTACCTCGATGGCTGCTACTCCTCGTAAACCCTATATGTGGCGATTAGCGATGCGATCGGTGCTCAAACATGTCCTTGATCACGAGTGTTGTGGTCGCACTACGATGTGTGTCTTAACCTCTGAAACAGTTTGTACCATACTCAACCCATGAGATAGGACGAGACATGATGAGATCAGCTCAGATGAAACAAGATGTACCCGACATACGCCGCAACATAATCACTTCGGAAATGCGCATATAAGAACTTACATCAACCCAGTTACCTTCCCGACCTCCACTCGCCACCCCAGTATTCTGAAAGGAGAGATACAAAGGTAGTGAGTTACGTATAGGACTCGATATTGACATCAATCGCGGCATCTTGGCTATCTATTTCCAATATTTTCACAAAACCAAAACTTCTTCCAAGGTTTGTAAACAAAGCTGTGGTCGCAATGACGCAATGTTTCAAGTGCAATGTGAGGTCCTTATCACAACCGCATTTAAAAAGAAAGGTGAGAATGAGAGTAAGACAAGAACGAACACGAACAAGAGAGTAAGGTTTTCGCTGATGGAAGGATACTCATGACAGTGTATATATCACTTCTTCTGTAAGGGGTTTGTGTTATGCGCCAAGGGTTAGAACTCTATCCAGGGATTAAAGCGGCGAGCGGCACGGGCGAGTGCGAGAGGGCACATGAAACTCGCAGCTGAAACTCCGATATCCACTCTCGTCGATATTCTCTTTGCAAAACCCTTGTTTCGCTCAAGCTCATACGCGAAGTCGCCGCGCAGATCTGTAGTCTGTAGGCGCCGAAGAAGCGACACCAGCAGATAACCCTTGCGCCAAACACCATTTCACAAAATTTCGCCACGCCATCACGTGACTAATCAGACTACCGTAACGACAGCAACAACAACATCACAGTACTGTATAACTCTAGCGCGTGGCCTGTTTGGTCTCGCTTGAGATTCCTCTGAAGTGTCTGCGAATGTTGATGCCGTCATACAGTAGTCTGTGCACATGCGGTAATTGTCCCCATTTTGGAGAATTTCTAGAGGCGAGATAGATATCGACAAAGCAGCTCGTATTACATTGATTGATCAACGAAGGCATCAGATCCAACAAAAGAACACTAATTGTCACTCACTGTAAGCATGCGTGAAGCATCTACAAGCTCAACTAGTGTACCTTTGCACCACAAATCAAGCATTCACAACATCTCTTTACACCATATGTACATACTACGAACGTCCTTCCCACTCAATCTCCCAATCCCGGCTTACAACCTCCTTGCTCACAACCGTTCCCATCCCTTCTGGACCAGTGCCATACACCTTGACACCAAAATACGGCGTCAAAGACGCACGATCCGCGAAATCATCAACGACTGTGGCAAGATCAGGATGCGCACCATTCAGATATGTGATGCTGAAGTTCGAGGTTGATGCGAGTAGGTCGTCTAGTGTTGTCCTTGTCGAGGAGTAAGACGTTGCCAGCGATGTGATGGTTGTAGTCGCAATGGCTCTCTTCTTCTCATCCATTGGTATGTCGTCTTCGCTTGTTGATTGTGCGCTGGAGTTCTCAGGACCGGCTCCTCTTGTTATGAAGATCCGCACTCTTGTTCCTCCTGCCTCTTTTTCCGCAAGGCGCGACTTTAATTGCTGCACTTCCTCCGCAAGCCAGAGCATATCCCTCGTCCTTCTCATGGGTTGAGTATGGTACAAACTGTTTCAGAGGTTAAGACACACATCGTAGTGCG
>Ga0181467_101129_pt1 | contig 12034 bp, 15 predicted proteins | sample InSIn5gowninarea_2_FD_119079 | JGI IMG/M metagenome (GOLD analysis project Ga0181467, IMG submission 119079) | Clean room microbial communities from NASA Spacecraft Assembly Facility at Jet Propulsion Laboratory, Pasadena, California, USA -... ... | reverse complement strand
GTGATACGCTACTTGCCAAAAGACTTTCTAGCTACCCCAGGCACCGGTAAGACACGCTTGAAAAACGCAGGCCTATCGCCCATAACACCCCCACCATCAAACCGAGACTGACTGAGAACCTCTTCACCGCAAAAAGTCCTAGCAATCGAGATCCTCCGCTCAATGATCGACCACAAAAAAGTGCTCGTACTCGCCCTCAATGGCCCTGCCGTCGGCGGCGGCGCGGCCTGGTTCGAAAGCGTAGCTGACATCATCCTCGCGGCCGAGAACGCCTATCTCCAAGTTCCCTTCAGCGCTCTCGGCCTCGTCCCCGAATACGGCTCCGCCACTAATTTCGCGCAAGCAATTGGTATCCGCCGCGCAAACGACTTCCTGATGTTCGGCCGTAAATTAACAGCCCAGGAACTCGAGCAGTGGGGTCTAATTAACCGTATTTTCCCTGTTGAAGGGTTTCATACTAGAGTTGTTGAGTTTTTGGAAGAGCAGCTTGCTGTTAACGATGGGAAGAGTATGATGGAGGCGAAGAGGTTGGCGAATCTACCGCTGAGACGGGAGAGGATGTTGGCTGTGTATGATGCGGCGGAAGCGTTGGCGGAGAGGTTTGTGGATGATGGGCCGATGCAGAGGTTCAGGGAGAAGGATAAATTGCTCAAAGGTATGTAAAGTGTTCACCATTCTCACCAACCCACGATGATTAAATGAACGACCTGAGAGAGAACCACAGTAACAGAGCAACAGATAGATCGAAAACACGATCAAAACTGTAAGAATGGCATGCGGGTTTAGTATAGCAGACTATACAGTCTTTTGGCAAGTAGCGTATCACTCTATGGCAACATGACTTCTGAGGGGTATGGGGATGCAGAACAAGTACTGAACCAGATGGGTACCGACACAATAAGGGACGGCAATCTTGACATACCTGAGCTCGCTGTCGTTCATTATACGCACGCGAAGCACGAGACACGCAGACAGCAGCGGCCCTGCACCAGAAAAGGCGGGATCTTAGCAAGGCTGGAACGTTCGGTGGCCACCGGTCTGAAGCTGCCTCAGCATACCAATGTCACATATAGGTAGCTACTCGAGTCTCTTCGGGCTTGTAGAAGTGCGTTCAGTCCCTTGTGATACTTGGACGTTACCTCCCGAGGTCTGCTTGTGCTTCGCATTGGCAGGTACGATGGGCGGCAGTTGCTTAGCAATAATATTGCACTATACCTCTTCAGGCATCCAGAAGAATTCCTCTTCGCACAATGATCACCGACTCGTAGATCAAAAAATTATTCCATTTACAGCACCTGTCACTCAGCACATGAAATGAAACAAGGTGCGACCGAATAGTCGACGTGCAGCAAACGCATCTTCACGACGGACAAGAATTTGATGTGTCGCTGCCAAGGCTAGCTGCGATTCATTACGGACGGTGCGATACTTCATTATTCCAGCAGCTACCAAGTACCGATCGACAGCATTACAGTAGTGTGTAAGCTCTCTTGCACCCGATCGGCAGATTTACAATTATTGCTCCGATGGCGTTCATCCGATGCACAGAGACAGCAAGGCAGATCCATGCGTCCCACGGCTGCTCCACAGGCCGCCTTCACCCCCATTGACGTGAAATGAAACATTGGGACCAATCACACCCAGTTTCAGCTTCGTGTCTTTCACACTCCTTCTACGCTAGCTGTGCACCCCCCAAGTCTCTGCACGTCAACACAAAATGAAGTCGTTTGGACTTGCTGAGGAGGGAACTTGGCGTCGGTCTATTGCTGAAGAGACAAAGTTCAACAGATCTGAGGATCTGCATGACCTCGGCGAAGCCGGTACCTTCCAACTTTGAACGCACTTTGACTCAATCATTTGCTGAACACCCCAAACTTTGACGAAAACTACATGAGTCATGGAGCAACGATTTGCTTGTTTGTGTGCCGGCTGGCGGAAATGCTGTGCGAGTTAGGTCATCAGTCGCTTCTCCGAGATCCAGCAGAGATCTGGGTCGACTTCCAGCACGGCGTGCTAAACAAAGTGTGTACCCCGTACTTCGCGCAATCTTGCTGAGATAACTACAGTAGCTTACTGTATTTGTCAAGCTTGAACGTTAATATTTCTACCAACGGTCCGTCGAACGCCCCTGTTCGCTTTTGACAGGGATATGAAAATGCGCTTGTGGACGAGATCGAGCCCACACTCTAGCTGCACGATTCAGACCCACCACGCCAGCTGGGGTAGGGCTTCTGTCCAGATTCCGCTTATCGCCATCACACTTGACTTGGCTCAACCTTCATGATCCCAGACACTTAACGAACTCTATTGTGCGCCTGCCAAGCACGCCAAACTCTTGCTCGGGACCTCCCTGTCCTTGCTCGAAATGGTAGCCACCCACCACTGGCAAAGCCCTGGTACATTGCCGCTGCAGACTTGTTCTTCAGCCTCCAATGACCATGGGTCTTTGACTTGCGTCGTGGCTCCAGTTTGAGGCAGGACCATGCTGTTTGACCATCACCCAGACACACTCTTCCGCGAGAGCCACTCCTGCATTTGGTTGGAACGCCGGTTCAACCCCATTTGACAGTCTTGAAGTCATTCAACACTAGCCAGTCAAAGCTCAAATGTCCTGTGTTGAGTATTCGAACGACCTTCATGCTCTTCTACAGCACACAAACATCAGCTACCAGCACATCGAGTAGTGGGAACCGACATCCTTAAGCCATCCGTATCCAACCTCAAGCCAGATAATGCAACTAACAACTTAAGTCTGATCGAAAACAAACGGCGTACCAACATCCTCTCTGCAAGACTCACTCGACATTCGATTCTGCTGGATGCGTTGGTGCTACTCACGTCTTACGTTGACACTTTACAAGTTGTGGCAGGCATTTTCGAATTGCCGCATTTCTCATTTGACGCTGTCAACCATTTGAGCATATAGCTGATGAGCATTTATCCATCATCTGTCAAAACCACAAGCGCTGTAGCAGGAATGGCCCGTATGTCACGCCGTGGACCATGGCTGCCTGAGGAGGATGGCGCATTGATAGACTTGGTACGGACGCAGGGCCCCAACAACTGGGTTCGGATCTCGCAACAATTACAACATCGTTCACCGAAGCAGTGTCGTGAGCGCTATCACCAAAACTTGAAACCCTCGCTCAATCATGAACCCATCTCTGCTGCTGAAGGCGAAATGATAGAACAGCTGGTTCATGAAAGGGGTAAACGATGGGCGGAGATTGCTCGTCACCTTGGCAACAGAAGCGACAACGCTGTCAAGAACTGGTGGAACGGAAGTATGAATAGGAGAAAACGGAATCCGATGCAGCATAACGGCGTCAGACAAGTCGGTAATCGTCTACATCCCATCTCCAACTCAATGAGTGCAAGATCGCCCTTTGAGCACCATGCCTCCGCCCCAAGCCTACCTCAGAGTCGACACTTGACAAACATATCTGCTGTCCACAAGTTATCGATGCAAAACTCAACTCACGCACCTGAACTCCGTTTGAAAGGCAACTCAGACAGTAATCTTGTAGGACCACTTCCCTACCGGGACTCTTCACTATCACAGAACAGCTCGTCGTACTTTACCAACGTCACACAACATCCGAGTCCCAGCCCTTCACCTTTTCTCCATGAGGAGAGCTCAAAATTGGCTCCCTTACGACTGCCAGGACTATCACTGCCCCAGGGTGCACGGCGTTCTCCATTAAGTTATGAACAGCCATTGCCATCGCCTTCGACAAGCGAATTCTCCTACAGCCTTTCAAGCAAAGAAGTCCCATCGTTGGTATCGGACAGCCAGTCCGCCCAATCCATATCTCCTCGAACCTTTGGTTCGCCAGGTCTGATTACGCCTCCCGAAGAAACAGGACAGCAGGCATTTCGCAGGAGCGATAGTATGACCAACGGTTTTGATTATCGAAGCCCACAAGAAGTAACCGCACCGTCGTACTGGTGTCATCACGATACGATGGCCTTTCCTGGTGCTACAAAATCAAACAATACGGGCACCTTGACTTTACCTCTTGCAAGACTATCACCAATCCACCTCAACAATTCCTTCGACGTGGCCAATACATTCAGGACGGAGTCACGCAAAGACAGTCGTATGAACCTTTCGAGGTTGGTTCAATAGTACATCAATATCTTGACGATGGCATACACGACACAACATGGATAGAAAATGCACAGCGACTATTTCGGGAGTTTTTGGGTAATGTCATTATTGGCGCTATATTCAGCTTGAGTTTTGGGGGGAAGCGAAATGATTTCGATGTGCATGTATATGATACCCAGAGAAAGGCGTCTCAGCGGTTTTGGCACTTATTAGTACTGATACCAGGCAGACATGCCATGTATTTTACAAGCAAATCGATGGACAGCAAGGCTCTGCCTTCGAGTTGTTTCTTAAGTTTGAGAATGCTCCACATTAATTCATTGAAGCACACACGTATGATCGACACAACGTTGAAAAATAACAACCTCATCTGTACGGTACGTATCCTTCACAGCCATCAGTCGCGAAGCCGGTACATTTCGGTGACGATCGGCACAACGACCGTTGCGGACAGTTTGACAACAGCAGCGGACGCAGCCGATAAACGAAGAGCTCTCAATCTTGGCCACAAGCGATTGGTCTCAGGACGACTTTCCGCATCCACTCGTGCGCGCAGGTTGAGGAGCATCTAGACTCGACTCCGGAAAATCAAGTGTGCAGATTGGCGTGCAGCTAGCGAAATGGAAATCTCGGACTTTGGTCGATCCAAAGCAAGTGACACTGCAGTGGAGCATGACTAAGAGCTTGTTGTGGCTTTTGGTGCACCAAGCATCGCTAGCACAAAGGCTCATTATGCGCCGCACCTCCATCTCCTCCAATGCAGTACGTATTGTATTCGTGGCTTCAACAGCGGTCGGTGCTGAAACCAAGGCGCCACCAATGTACCGTACGTCGTCCATCCGAATTATGCTACAACTTGCACACAAGAACATTCTCCACCAAAACATTGCTGTGGGACAGTCTAGCTTATTCCACAAGTAAAGGGCACACCGTGGTTCAAACTGCAGTAACTAACTTTCAATTTGCGTCGTGGCTTGTGTTACCTTACTGTCGGTGCCTTCAACAACAAACGTTGAAAAGGGCTAAGCACGCATACCGTAGACTAGCAACCTGGGGCTTCTGAAGGTGTGCCGTCGCTAGTCATGTAGCGCTAGCATGAATCAAGCACAATCGGCCGCTACACCACACCGTCATATGCCATGTTGAGTTGAGGCTAGTTTTCAGCGCGAACTAGAGCATGCTCGTTCGTGCAAATAAACGGCAGACTCGAACGACGCCCCAAGGAGCGTCAGAAAGCGAAACCAGGAACACTAAAAATGTCCTAGGAAGCTACTATTGGTTTACTTAATCTTTCGTAACTGTTCAGCTACACATCTTAACAACAACGCCAAGCTTCATACCGTGACAGACTGGCTTTCATGAAATTCAATCAGGCGGCAGGTTATAACATTCTCTCCAATCGTTGTACTATGTACGGGTACGTGGCAATCACAGAGTGTTTCCTGCAAGCTACTCGCATGAGGGTGAGCAACCTATACTGCACATGGGTAAGCAAAGTGGTTGTTGATCACACCAAAATTGCGGGGATTGAGGTCCACACTTTAGCATTGTCTTTCAGTTCATCCCTTAGTAAGACGGAAGTGATGAGCATTGGATTTGAGATAAGTGCTATCCTTTTTCCTGGTTTCGTTGGCAAACCAACTGGCCAGGCGCTCCGCCCTGAGGTTTAGCGTGACCACCAGACACCAACGGGCAAATAAGAGAACGCTAGCTTATGCAAGTACCGAGATCTTGTTGAGATTTATGTTCTCCAAGCCCCTGTCGGCCATGCCTGGACTGGACAACGTGTTTTTAGTCACAGACTCAATCCATCACCAGCGGTCTGGTCCGCAACGAGGGGCTCTCTTCCAAACACAAGCCTTTTTGACCTCATCTGACTTGACTCCTGCTGGTAGTACGCTCGCCAAACCTGCAGGAGGATCTGACTTGGCATAGTATACTCGTCTCAGTGGCGTTCGTCAACGAACAGACAAACAATCAGACGAAGAGAATCATCAGCGTTTGGTGTGCCAGTAGCACGTACAGTAGCTTCTGCAAGCATCGTCGATCGACATGACCTCATTCTGTGTAACAAGCGGCTCGCACATCATCCAGGTTATGGAGCTACTGTACAGCACAGGAAGTATCACCATGCCGGAAGGGGCCTAGAAATTTCATTGAGAACTTCGTTGCCATGTGTAATTTGTTCTCTCGAGCTTTTCAGAGGCTAACAAAAGCTTCCTACCACACAAGGATCAGAGACCAGGGGAAAGTACCCATGAAACAAGCTGTGCAAGTAGCAGAACACTTTAGAGCTGAAAAGCACCAAGCCGATCCTCTAGGGATGGCAGATCGACAAGCTACCAGTACAGTGCCAAACACGCCGATTGCTGCTGAGTTTGCGTGGTCGACGGACACTGGGCGGCAGCAAACAGTGGCTCGCATCTGTTGGTATTTGACGCCACTACGAAGGTACCCTTTTGGGTACTAGCAAGTGGACAGTTTGTCATGGGTGAATGCAAATACTGTTGAAGGAAAACGAAGTTCATTGGATCGCTCGTTCGGCAAGATCCAGACCGTTGAAGAAGTGCGGATAATGGAGTTCCTCTTAGTGGGCATGTTGTATCAAGTACAGCAACTCGTGCCAACAGGCATTGGCTTCCTCCAAAGCGCCCTAACAGACGGACTACAGTGTGTTCTTGTAGGGATGACCAATTTTCTTGTCAACATGTCTGTCTTGATTGGTCAAGTCACGCCTCGTGCCGAGTTGTGTCCATTTCTGCGGGAAACTACGCCTGCAGCCTCATGATCCGCTACTGGTCTACTGGTACGAAGTTTGTACAGTACAATTTTGTATTTGTTTTCGCAAATCGTTTCATCCCACTCTCTCGGGAATTTGTCTTGATTTGCATCGCTCCTGTATGGAGCCTCGTTGAGGTTGTGGCTCAGTACGTATCCAAAGTTCTGCGTCACAACCCGACTATGCCACAGAAAAGCTTGAAATCCAGCCTAGTTTCGAAGATTGGCCTTTCTCAGCGAGCTCGACGAACCTTAAAGTGTTCAAAAACTTGGAAACTGGTACATTCAGGGTACAGTTACTGTGCTACAGTATACTGTATTTTACTGTTTGGCTAAACCACGGCATGGCGCCAAACCACGGCGAGTAGCCAAGCAGCAGGGGCTTCGCGGCACATTTTTTGGTTTGAAACGGTGTCGATGGTAGCGAATTCACAGGGATATGACTTGCAAGCCCGCCGCCCTAGCGGATTTTCTACCAACAGCGTGGTTCAACTGTCGTGGTGACGAATGTTTGGCGCCACGAGACATGGAATGAGCTGACAGTAGGCCAATCACACATACAGTTTCGTATATATTAAGTTCCAGTCTCCCCTCGGTGGCGATCAACGATTCGAAAGCTTAATCAAATTTCAATAACGGCTGCTCCGAGAACGCTTTATCCTTCCTAAACTCTCTCTGCCAAAACCACCAGCTTACTCCGTACTTACCACAGTTATGGCACTACGGCACAAACAGTTACCCCGATTTACAGGTCAGGGGACTGCATTGTATCAATTTTCGGTACACTGAGACTAATGTTATCACCGATTAGTTCAGAAGCGCCGTTGCATCAGTGGCAATGAGCCCGGATCCCACGGCTTAAATTGTTCCTTCCTGCTACAGTACAGTAAGTACATCGAGACTTGTCGAGCACCTCCATTATGCAGGTGTTGTCCTTGTAAAACAGGGCAAGCATGTATCGTACTGGGTAATCCTTGATAACGATGCTTCAATGACCTACCAAGTACTTGTCCGACGTCGGACTAAAAGTCCGCCTTGTAAGTACTGTACATACAGTGACAGTTCAAATGCTAATCACATGAACTTTGCTGACTCCAGATGCACCACAGTACAGTACTCGAGTAGGTGCTAGATCCGGCCGGGTATGAACCCAGCGCAAATCCCGACAATTCCCTATGCCCACAGCACAATACTGAGCAGTACAATACATTACAAAGTATAAGGAGCACTCCACACAGCAATTCATGCAGCTTACGTTAACGCTGCTCCTTGCGATCCACCACGCGTCTTCCCTTCGCTTATCTTGTTCTACAGTACTGTACATTTGCAATTGTTTAATCTACTTGTACGGTATCTGCGAGCCACGCAGGGTGTGCTATTTGATCCACCTGCAGTCGATTTGCAAGCAATCTCAAATGAAAACGTCAACCACAAACCCTGCTGTTGTTCATCTCTCCGCTCTACTGTACTCTGTTGTTGTACTAGGCTCTCGGAAGAACTGTTGGTACATCAGTATTCAAACCTTTTGTTCACACACAATGATAGGCTTATGGCTGACTGATGTGGATATGTGAAGACGACTGGCGCTAATGCCTTCAAACGTTCTTCTCCACTGTCTGACAACTGATGTTGTCAAAGTCAGTTGCATTAGTGTGAGTAGATACAGGACACTCCTTCTGGATCGACCTGACACTAGCCTTTCCTAGTGACCCCTATTTTATAACTTTCTGAATGTTTTTTCACACAACACCCGGGTCTTCCAAAAAGTCCAATACATAATACGAAATACAAAGTTTGCCCACTATTGGCACGACAGATTTATAGACATCACCGTGGGGCTTCAAGCATCCTTTGATCGGGAAAAATTGCTGACAATAGCTCTATTCTTGGTCAACCCCTTCATCGTGACGTTTCGGCCTCGCCGATGTCACTTTTTCGACAGCATGCACCGGATATGCTACTTACTCTCATCCGGTATCGGTCGCTCAGGCAGGAGAGAAAAACTGGATCTCATTCACGTCAAAGATGACAAGCTCGTTAACAGCCAAGCATGGTATGGATAAGCTAGGTTCAGGCTGGCTGTCAAGCTCCCAAATCCATGATGACCGTCATGTGTCATGCGACGCAGGTACAGTCAGAACCTCGTCGCTTGATGGGCCCTTTGCTGTTGCTATGGCTAACACATAGCCCTGGCTAGGGTCATGAACGTACAGTACAGTATCTGAACAGGCAAGTCCCTTCGTGAATCTAACTTTATCCTTCCCAGTTTTTCCTGCACGTCTCCTCACACGACTGCCTGTAGCAGCAGTTGCACTGGACTTGAACGTCCTGTTACCTAATCATTTCTTCATTCCCACATCATTGTCCATCAACACGTTGAACCATGGACCTCCCGTACTCGATGTTTCATTTGTTTTGTCTACCGGAGCTGTCACTTCCGTCGCTCCATAAGGACTTCTCCAGATGCAAGGCTGACTGGAGAGTCTCCAATTCGAAGACCTCACAAAATGTAAGTATCAGCAACAAGGCCCGAGGTCGAATATAGTGCTTCCAAGCGCGAATTACCAAGTCTTGCGCTCCCTCCCATTGGAATGTCGACATCCCACAAGAAGAAAAATTTACAGCGGGGCATAAGTTTGTTCCCTATTCCATGGCATTATCGTCTACTCCTGTATTGCACAACAAATCGACCATGGTGGACTACAATCAACTCCATAAGGCTCTCCGCTCGAACGGAGTTCTTGACTACTTGTCAGACCGCAGACACGGAAATGTCTATTTCGCATGCATGTACAAAGGTTAGTTGAGAGGTTGTCACTGCCACTACCATATGTGGGAGAAACCTGTATTGAGGAATGGACTCAGGTAGTATCCGTCAACATGCCTGCACTGGTTTGTCATCTGTCCACAAGTGACACAATCCCGTTTTCATGGACATTCAGACCATTGCAGATGACACCACCAGCAAGCACGTAACAGGATTGTTGTAGGTCATTGTTTCCCGAAACTCGAGATCAGTTCTTTTCTTCTTACACTATCGTCAATCACATTCCTATTCATGAGCGAAACCTAAGACCAAAAATCAACACTTATGGATTAACATTCCTAACTGCTTGGTAATCAACAAATTTTGTCTTCTCCAATGCCTTCCCAACCGTTTTGACTCATTCACGGAGAAGTGTCTTGCGTCCACGTCAATGCCAATATGCAGGTACGATTATTCTTATTTCGAAGGTCAACAATTTCCGGACGTCCTACAGCCTTACACCTCACTCATGACGTGAGCTTGAAAACGCTCAACCTTTCGCAGCTCGCTAGAACTCCCACTCCATCCCCACCCATTCGACTAGTATGTGTCAACTCAAACTTCCAACACACCTTGTCTCCAAAATCCCGCTACTGCTTCTTGGCAACTTGTCATCAGGCAGAAAACAGTTGTTGACAGGTTCAGCTCACGTCAAACACAACTCTAATTCTCCTGAACCTCCCAATAACCCCTGGCAGCCCTATCAAACGCTACCAGCAATATTAATTTCTCCTTAACCACAAAAAGACCATCACGGCATCTTCCATTACCACCGACTAGGTACCCCTTTCAAGTACAGCCGTTCTCTGTTCCGTTGACCAGGCAACAACATCTCCAAGACACACCCAAAGTTTGACACAAACCCGAAGCACCCCGGCTGAATTATTAAACCACCAATCGCCCCTGAGAAGTCTACTCGGAAAACGCAAATGCGAAAGATCATCCTGAACAGCTAATCCCAGCACAGGAGAATAACAAGTCATCCCTATTGACACCCAACCACATTCAAACAACTCTCGTGGTGCTTGCTTACGTACGTTGTTTTTGACATCTCCTGGAAGCAACCTATCCGTGATTGATGCCAACATGATTTGCTCCGCAATGTTAGTAATGGGTAGTGCTTGCTTGCTTGCTTGTAGGTGGCTTGTGCGCTCATTCAATGTTGACACTGTGGGAGGGGAAGGTGCTTCTGTGCAAGGTAACATAACCTCCAAAACTTTCTGTACTAACACTACGTACATACGAAGCTATCAACTACGTACATTCATCTATATCTCGTTCACAATGCACCCTGTCGTTCCCAGACCTGTTGCCAGGAAGGTGTGGTACAATCCCAACTCACTCACTCGCCTGTACCGTCCACTCTTTCCACAGTCTCCAAGTACTTAAATACGTACCAAAGAAAGAACCGCCCATCTTAAATACGTACACGAATAATCGAATAGCTGTTCTCTGTGTACATTGCTCCGTCTCTTTCTTTTTTTCATTACCTCCTCGGTTGTTCCACTTCGACAGATTAAAATTCCGCTCGTCGACGTGTATCTACCATATCTTAAAGCCTCTCAGCTTCACAGTATGTATGTGCAGGTGTTCATGTACATTCCTTACGATTCGGGCTCAACGCTGACTTCACTACTGCTCTGCTTCAGAAACACAATCACTCCTAAGCTACGTACTTAGGTCATATAAACAACACCGCCTTTTACGTACTATCCACCTATACAGCTACTTACGTAGGCCGACCACTCCTCCTCCCTATGTACATGTTCCGTTCCTCCGTTCCTCCAAAACCCGCATTTTCCGAACCGTTCACCCATCCTTAACGAAAAAACTGTCAGTCCAGTACAGTACACCGTTCTCATTATACTACAACTTTACACGTACCTTCTTCTTCTTCTTCTTCGAGATATACAGTGCAGATACCGTTCCCATCTATCCGTCGATCCATCTATCAGCCTAGCCATACATCTACAATAACCCTTCATTCCCTACTCCCCATATACAAGCACAAACCCAAAATAATACGAAACGTTAATGTTGATGGGTATGTCCGAAGAAGAGGGTTACGAGTCTGTAATACATACAACGGACATCACAGCACATACATGCCTACCTACATACCTACGTACCTATATATATATAACCCTGTTGTCGAAGTGTGTGGCTGTTCGCTTGTCCATTTACCTATATACTTATAGTTGGGATGAGTCTACCTCCCTGGGTACCTAGGATACGCAGGTGCCCACGTAAGTACTGTACTGTACTGTACATGCTAGAGGTAAGGTCCGTAGTGGTGATGTGATTCATCTACCTATACACATACAGTACGTACAATCTTG
>Ga0181467_101128_pt1 | contig 12034 bp, 8 predicted proteins | sample InSIn5gowninarea_2_FD_119079 | JGI IMG/M metagenome (GOLD analysis project Ga0181467, IMG submission 119079) | Clean room microbial communities from NASA Spacecraft Assembly Facility at Jet Propulsion Laboratory, Pasadena, California, USA -... ... | reverse complement strand
ATGACTGACGGTCTTGACGACAGTCGTGGCCCGTTCTTCTGTTTCATCGTGAACATGCTTGCTGACGTGTGCTGCTGGACAAATGTTTCTCGGACACGGAGATGTTGTGTAAGTTGCGTTTCCTAATTAACAGAGAGCGTGCTGGAGATACTTAGTGGATGTGGTGTAAATAGCGATAGAGAAGTAGTAGTGGGAGTCGTACGAACAACAGTTAATGGGTGTGATCCTTCTAGTGGTGTAACACGGACGGGAAAGTATTGGGCTAAACTACTAACGAAAAATGTCTGGGCCATAAGACGGGTCTAAAATACGGGGACAGCCGTGGTCTTCTTCCAATCGTGTTGATGGTAACAATGGTGTCGGATGTTATCTTCACTCCGGAGAATCTTAGAACAATCCTTACCGTGATATTAAAATGCGATAATGGGTGCTTTTGATCCGACGATGGGTTCGGTAGCAGATGGTGGTGGTTAAAAGTGCTGGGGCGAGATCACTTCATGGTGCTGGTGCTGGCTAAGAATAAATTTCCGTTGTACAACCGAAAGAGTGTATTCATCTCGTAGATGCCTTCGTAAATTACGAATAGTATAGCCATGGTCGGTATAGATGTACACTCGATAGTTAATATCATATATGACTAACCTAGCGACTTCAGAATAATTATTTGTATTGTTGTTGTTACTGGCGCTTGATAAATCATCTAGTAGTATGGTTAGTGCTAAACGCTGTGTGTCTAGCCCATTTATCGCACTACAACAATTTGAGTCGTCGTTTTCGGAGCGACACCATAGTACCACCCGTGAATGAAATGATCCGAAAACCGTAGGTTAGATTAGTCCTAATGGATACTCGATACGTAAACAGTGCGATAGATGAACAGATCGATAGTCAGGTCGTGAGAAAGATAGAAGTCTACGTGAGAAGTCAACCGTTAAATTACGATATTGGGTTAGCGTGGCAGCGGCACTAAACTCGAAATAGTAGAAGTCCGGTGAACTTCCAGGCCTCCTCTTGGATAGGACGTTAGACTACGCAAAATTGGACGCAGGCGACAGTCAAGAATACAAGAAGGCCAAGGGCAAGCGTTGAATTGGGTTGGGCAGCTTTGTGGATAGCAATTGCATGGATCCATTTATAGATTGAAAGAAACAGGCCTTCTTGACTACGCAGCAGCGAGGTACTACCTAGTGAAGTGGTGAGGTGGTGCGCAGTCAAGCAAGAAAAGCACTGACACCTCGATTTTGTCTATACCAGAATTTTGCTAACAAATTGCGACTTCATTGAGATTAGTATGAAAAATTAACATTGATAGTGCGCAATACGGACCGGCGTACTTACTACCTTGTAAAGGCCATTACCGGTGGAAATTGCACACAGATGACCTTTCCAAACTAGGCTTGTGTTACAAACCAGTAACACATGCGGCCACAAGGTGACCGCATACCAGAAGATATAGGAAAGTCAGGCGATGGCGCCTAGCACGTGAAGATAAGATATAGGAGGTCACGTGATAAGGATGGATCAGTGGATCAGTTGGATCAGTACTGAGCCAACTGAGCCAACTGAGCCAATCATGAAACTAACGAGTATATAGATACGAGTCTCCTATGTAGTTCCTATAGCTTCTGTAGTCAACCTAAGTTATACCCAACCCTCTACCTGTGCATACCAGACTTGCATTGAATACTCCTTCACTATCTGATATCAGTTCTACGAGTGAAACCCTTGTGAGAGTTTCCCCCAGTACCTTTGCGGGTCAAAGAGGAGCTTGGCAATCTACTGTGATAGCCAACTCATAACAGTATTGTCCTCCACGATCTTGACCGAAGCCAAGGTCGGGTTACCATTGGAAATTTCATTCTCTGTAAACGCTTTCTTTTACGACCAGTTCTCGTAGATCACGACCGAGACCTGTAGGTCATACGAGCCAGGCATCAACTTCGGCTATGTCAATCGCAGGCTCAGCCCCTACTCCGTCCCTAAGTAGCACGGGGCAAGGTACCCATATTCCGACTACTCGGTATTTTGGTGGTTGATCAGCCTCTTCATCAAAGATTCTTTGGGTTTCAAAATTCCATACAGTCATCGTATCAGTCAGTCCAGCTCCTGCGGCATGGATTGCGTTATCTGCGACATTTGGATCGGCTCGTTTGTCTCCAGCATCTGAGCTCTGAGTGTGGTGATGGCCTCTGATCAGCCCGATACGGACAGGATCATCAACTGCTATCATTAATTTCAAGCCATGCGAGCGGCACAAATCGTAGTCTAGGTTAAGGACTCTTGCCACGATTTTGTAGATAAGGCTGTGGTGGTCGAGCTCCGGATATTCTCTCCAGTCCTCGGCTATTCTGACATCCTGTGCAGATTCTCCCGCCTTCCAGGATAGCATCGCTTCAAACTGACAAGCTAATGCATCCGCATTCTCGTCTAAGAAACTTTGATCAAAAACTCGAGGACTTGCTGATTCTTGATAGTCAGCATGCAATAAGGAGAAGAGTTCGTAGGCTTTCTCTTCGGTCGCAAAATTGGAAGAATCTCTCGGATCCACTAGAGAGCGAGCACGTTCATCAAAGTTATTGATCGCTCGCCTCATAATACACATCGCTTGGACTGTCGTCCAGTCTCCGCACAATGACTCGTAATATCCAGCACGGCGGCCAATGGATCCTAGAGATCCCGAGACCATTCGCAGAGGGACAGCCCCTTCTACGAGAGGAAGTACACATTCATCAGGGCTCACCGCAAACACGGCATACATGTCCTTAGCACTTGCCAAAACGCTTGATTGAGAAACTGCTAGTGATCTCCAAGATAAACTGGCCTCAGAGTTACTAAAAAGTCCGCTTGGACAAGTGGTCAATGGTGTTATGGAATGATTTCGCTCAAGCTGCTTGATGGCATCTTCCAGGAGGTCGAAAGGCTTCGCGTTTCGATAGTCTGTCGGGATGATGTATCCTGGACAGTCACACCAAACTGCTAGCACGAAATCACGAGGCTTGGTCGCAGTCCGTGTCGAAGTTGCTAAGTTACGCAAGTCGAGAAGGAATTTTTCCAGGGGATCCTCGAAAGTGTGCTTGCTTTCCAGAGGCTTGCCGAGAAGAAATTCAGCGAACAATAGACCAGGATCGTCCGTCTGCGTGTATTGATCGACTGCTGCTCTCCCTGTTGTAAAGAAGTCATGAGTCATGTCCTGCAATCTCAAATCTACAACACCATCCAAATCGTCGTCGGAAGGATAAGAGGAGCGCTCTAATAGCTGGCGCCGAATGTTGGAAGTGGCCAATTGATAGAACGGGTTTATGGCTAAGTTTCTGGTCTCTCTAAAGCCTACATTTGTGCAAGGGTTTTCTGCCGTAGAATTCCATGAAATACTGATGCGATTCGAGTATGCAAACTCCTGTCTGGTCCAGATGCGATTTAGCCATGAGGAAAGCCCGATGGCGTTTTGGCAATCTGTCAAACAGCCCAGTTCGTTTGTGTCGTGATCTGCCCGGATATCGTCTACATTCGTGGTTTCTTCTGAGCCTTCATCAATGCCAAGCTGCCACGAGAAGTTGCTTCGAGGAACGTCTGTCTGGCGCTCTTGCTTGCCTTCTTGGACACCAACTCCATTCATAGTTTCTTCCGAGGCTTCATCCATGCTAGGTAGCCACGAGTAGCTGCTTCGAGGAACATTTGCCTGGCGCTCTTGTACGTGTTCCCGAAAGCAGCGACATGGCGGCGATCCAGGCAAAATGGCAATAACATTCAACGTGCTGTAGATAGCAGGAATCCGTGCGAGATTGAGCTGAATGTCGGCAGTATTCTGGGGGATACATAATTGGTCGATCCAGATGGCATTGTGCTTGTAAGATAGCTCAGCTAGTCTCTGCAAGAGTTCTGGAACGTCCCATTCTTGGCCAAGATTCAGAAACAGTCGAGCAGAGGGTTGCCTTAGGCAATGGCCAATGCACACATCGCGGCGATCGAATACACCCCAGGTGTAAGATATAGCTACGGCGTTTTCGCTCTTTAGCCCTGAATAAGAAAGACTAATGGCAAGGTGAGGCTCGGTGATGCTGCGGCAAGAGCATGACACGCATGTCGCGATCAGAGCACTCATATAGACACTTTGTTCCTGCTCCATGGTTGCGATATCTCACGGGAGCGAGGTTGGACAGGAGCTTAGAACGCTTGGGTAGGGCCAGTTTTGCAAGTAATTGTAAGCGAAGTCTTTGCGCCATGAATAGGCATCGAACAAGCTCTTGATCCTGGCCTAGGCCGCGAGGCCGGCCAAATACTCGGTATTATTTACTGTACGTTTTGCTGCAGCCTGGTAAGCTGACGGCTTTGCTTACTGAGTATGTTGAGGTCCAGCGTTGATTGGCAGCAGCTCGACGGTGGCCGCAGCTGCCAGCCGCCGGAGCTAGTGCAACGTCACACCATCACCACCAATGAGTCCGACTGTGGCTGGATCTTCAAAGCACGCTAGAAGGACGCGTCACGGCCGGATGAGTCGCACATGAGTCGTGCAAGATCAGGGGTGAGGCGTGGGTGAGCAGAGCAGCAGCTCACTAGGCCGGGTGAGGTGCGCGAGCCGGGAGCAGCTGGCAGAGGTAGACGCGGAGCAGATGCAGGTGCAGGTGCGTACAGGTGCGCGGCACTTTCCATTCTCCGCTGCCAAGCATTGACTTTTATCACGTGATACTCTACCACTCTCTCGCGCTTTCTGCTCTATCATTCCACCTGCTTCCTGTATGCTGCGATAAGGATATTTGTTTGCGAAATACTACCTCCATATGCTCAGGGTACCTATGGGCACACTGTGAGGGTGGTGCGTGTCAGAAGGCTGTCACCTCTCCCGAAGTTTTCACTTTTGAAACGACGGATAGTGATTGATACCACTCCATGCATTCTGACTATTCAACCTATTCATGTTTTTTGCTTCGAACGCTGTATCTGAGGTTTCTTCTCGAGCGCAAACGTGACTGGTCCTCCGATAGCGACCTGTGACCTATTTTTGGCCTCATCTGTCACTTTCGAGCAACTGGATCGCAACGACAACCACACTGGGCTTGGCAAGCGCTGTGTAGGATGTTGACGCAACAACAATGTATATTGAGAGGATCTCCGCATGGGAGGTTTAATGCTGCACATCGGCAGAAGCTGACTTTGGTTTGTCTCCCTCTTTTGATGGATTTCAGAAATCCCTTTCTTTTGGCTCCTCCATTTCCAGTCTTCTCAGATGCGAGTTGATTATGGCTCATGGTGTGGCTCTAACGGTATCGTCGAAAATCTGATTAGATCACTTCCTTTTCGCTCAGCTACACACGTGCTTCTCGGACACGTATCTGGCTGGAAGTGGAACAACGTTGATTTGCTCACTGCTCGGTAGGTGCCTGATTCGAGAACATTCCTGGCGGGATTGTCAATAATCTTTAAGATGCTGCCACTGTATCATACCTGCTATGGGAAGAGAAATCAGCAATGTATTTGATCTGTCGTGAAGTTGACGCTGCAGCCTGGACCCCGTCGTGTGTTCACGAAAGTATGGCAAGAACAGCGCGGCTGTTATGCGTATCGGTGGAGTGCTGCACAGTGTCTCCAACATGTGGCACGAACGATGTGCATGGGACTATTTATTACACATGACTGCAGGGAAATGCAAGTTTATGATAACCACTGCGAGTATGCTTTCCTTACTGTGCTTCAGCCATGATAACTTTGAGCATCCCTCGTGGTCTCGCTTAGCAGCTTGGAGCTCCAATCGGGATCTGAGGGTGCACCCGGTCGCACTTCTCACATTTCCTTACTCCATGAGCAACGGTGGAGATGCAACAACGCACTGTCAAATGTACATTCTTTCGTGGGGATGAGAGCATGATGAACCATTTTGTAGGGTGAGAAACACTACTCACGACCCATGTTCACCCCATTGTTGCTTGTTTTAGGTATAAGCTAATTGACGGCATCTAATGCTGGAAAGATGTTGACTGCTGCCTCCACTATTTAGTGTACGACGTCTTCCAAGATTCCGCTCCCCGCCAACTAAAGTGGTGGGCCCTAACTTTTCACCAACTCAGGTGTGTTCGACCTCTTTCGTGCCTCGGGGAGTTCCTAGAAGTCTTGCCAACCGCTCGACTCAAGATCAAATCACGCCGATATGCTACTCCTGCTTGACTTGGTCATTATCACCCAACGCAGCTTCACTACTAAGAAAGTCAAGAACAACAGCTATCAAGTGTGCGATTCTTTTGTCTTTGAGTGCCTGAAAATGAGCAGCAGGGGCTGTCCATCGCCTCTTTTTGTCACTGGCAATATACCGTTTTAGCGCTCGGGCGTTATCGAGTTTGCAACCAGAACAAGCATTTCAGGCATTCACCAATCGCTCGAGCCGAAGCGCCCCCTCATGTCGCCCATCAGCTGCCATGTAGGGGACTGGAGTCCAGTGGGAACGTGAACCCGTGTATTAGCGCTCGCTAGGGGTGTGCTTGATGCATTCCCGGTACTCCAGGTAGGAAAGAATGGGTCATCTTTTTCTGACGGACGATCAATGCTGCTTTTCCGCACGCGAAACCAAGGTAGCAGACTCCAAGCCTAACGAAGCAGTTCTAGATAAACATAAGCAGCCTCGCTGTCGACCTACAAGCGGTGAACTGTCCGCACAGCATTGGAGACAAACGGATTCAGGGCTGTGTTTAGTCTTTGACTATCACTCTTGGTACTGGACTTCTGTCCGCACCATCCACCAAACAGAAAACTAAAAATGAGACTCTCCCAAGGGTCGAAAGATTCCATTACACCGCAGGGCTTCACGAACGTTGTCAAAGCGGGGACGTCATGTCATAGTGCATCATATGAGCACATTGACTACTGTACTCATGAATTTAACTAATGCTAGCACTTTGTAACGCGTATTGCGCATGCTAAATTCGCTCTGTGTTACCCTGACCATTTCATCTATCTTGTCTAGGTATAAAGATGAGAACCGATAACGCGATACAGCTAGCTCTTACTTGCGATGTTTCACGGCGGGCTAAAGCGTGGGTTGCGGGTACCACAAGCGTGTGAAACGTGGGAGACATTCGGTGCATGTAGCAGCGCAGCAGCTGCTTCGGGGTTCGCGCAACGCTCAACACTATGCAATAGCTTTCGACAGATAACAAGAGATACACGGGATGAAAGATATGCGGCCGAACTGTTTCGTTCGTCTCACCTAGCAAGGCTACCACTGCGGAGGTCCTCGCTTATACAGTTCCGTAGACCCTACCTAGAAAAGGTTGCAACTACATGAGGGTGGCGACCGCTTCATCGAATGACAGATGAGTTCCATTCATACACAATCGGAAAACTGACAGATGATTAGCCATGCCTTTTACCCTTTATCCGCACAAAAGAACCATTGTTAATACTAGTCTACCACAACTTGTAAGTCAATACCAACATTTCCCATCGTTCGAATCACGCTCGTTCATTACGTATCGTCAGCTCCATGTCAGTCTACCTGAGATGGCTGAACCCCGGGAATTGGAACTTGAAGCAGACCAGCGATGCTTGTAGTGCTGTCGATGAGGGTCCACCCAAACTGCTTGAATAAACTCTGCACCGCGTATATGTGAGTTGACGCAAGAAGGATTTGTCTCCACAAGGCGTTTTCTGCACCGTTTCGTTCGCGCAACAGAAGGGCTTGCAATCTACAGTACCGTACCAAATCGGCCGGATCAGTCTCCTTGCATCCGTGAATGAATACTCGTTACTCAGCATATTGTCAGTCTTACAGTAGATGATTTCAACGCCAAGTTTCCTCGGTTCCGAGTTAACCGAAGTGTTTGAGTTTACGCTCTGTCAAGAATACCTAGGGTAGGGTTCGCGAACAAATGCTATTCCTGATCGTCCGATTCCACATTCAGCATACCGATCACACTGAACTGCTGGATACGTCTTTGTTGGTTTCTTACATGAGAACTTAAATCTTCCAAACCACCTAGGTACCCAGTCTGTGCTGTATGTGATACAGTCTACGCAGCGAAGTTGACATTACCTATCGGAGTATTAATTACGAACTTTAAATAAGATTAACCGCTATCCTCCATTGCTTGAACGGCCGAAATGCTTATGGTGCAAGAGACAACACAAGGGAGTCCTCGAATGACACCACCTCGACAATATCGGGTCTTCTTCAACGATTACGGAGTACATGCATCTCGAAATGTCAAATAATCGCCGCGGTGACTAAGTCCAATGCACATTCTGCTGTGATGACAAAGGTGGATGTCATATGCCGTATAAAGATGCCAGTTTGGGAGGAGGAAATCAAGGTCAGCCGCCAAGAGTCAGACCACGAGCCGTCGGTAGACGGATGAGAGGTGGCATTTTGCTGCCTTGGCAGCGTCATGAGCGGTATGAAGATGAAATACTTGCAGTATTGTACTTGGTACTCTTCGTCTTCCTCTCGGATACCACGGAAGTCGAAGAGACTGATGCTATACAAACCATAGTCTTGAAACCGGCGATGATGTGGAATTGACAAGGTCAGAAACTTGATCCTGCTACGACTAACTCGGTGCTAGGTACTGGTCGCCCCGTCCGTGTCAATCGGATTGTTTCACCGCAGCAGGTAATAAGCTCGCGCAAGGTTGAGTTCCGCTCTAATGGCAGGTTCGTGCCTTCAACCTTATCTTAGCCTCAGCTCGCTAAGTATGCGGAGCTTTCGCAACAGTCATCCACAGCCGCGATCGTGTACAGAGATTTGTTCTTAATGTCTTGCAAGACAAAGAGACATGACTGCTTCGTCAATGTCAAGTCCTACATCATCGCAGCTTGTCTACATCATAAGGGCCTTCCCGACGGACCGCTTGTGACACCACCTTACCATGTGCTGGGCTCGGATTTCCACTAACACTGACCACTTGACATCAAACAGCACCCTTGACTGGGAGTCAGGCATTCAATGCTAGGCCGCATGAAGCTCCCGCAATCTCCTTTGTTGATCGTGGCTCGACGCCCGAAGGCCCGAAGGGGTTAAATTTACCGTGACGATCACCTCCCGTGTTTCCTGCTCAAGATGTGCTGACCCTAGTGTATCGCTAATATCAACAGACCTGGATCATGGTTTCGTCCATATTCGCAAAGTCGCCGATACACCCGTTGTGGACAGCAACCATAAACTCAGAGAAAGGCCCAACCCGCACCATGGATATTACAGCTTCATTCAAGCCAATTACATCAGCGGTAACAGAATCAACCATACTACTGATAGATTCTATCACGTTTTCATTGTCTTGGATACCTAGCATTGGGCATGGTATAGTCCTTGACCTCAGAGGTCGAAGTTATCGCTAAGTCCTAGTTTGCCAAAGCTAGCACCACTGCACCAACTGCGCAGACCATACACATTGTTGTTTAGGCCCCCATCCCGAAGAGTACGACCTGAACATATTGCAGGTCATTGAATGCATATACATCATGACTTCCATGCCTGACTGACTATCTCCCTTCCTGGATCTCGACCTTACGTACATACGTATACAAATACCAATGGAATCCACCAACATGCCCTGGCGCCTCAGACCAGTCAACTTCAGCCTGACGCCCTGGCCTCCAGTGCACAGAAAGAATTGGCCAATCGATTTTCAGCTTGAATACTCGCCCCAGAGTATTGATTCACTAGCTATGGTGGTGGGAACAGGTAGAGGTAGTGACTACGTGACTTACTTCCATTGTGTGTTGTGATATAAGTAGAGGTTTATTGACACCCCACTTCTACTGTAGTAGCTACTTACTTGCACAATGCAGATGCCACACTTTTCCTAAATCGTTTCAACTGTTGCCCGTTGTGTTTCTCTATGTTGTCGAGCAGCAACATATCCCTCTCGCAACAATCCACACAGGAGGTCAGATTCTTCTACCACTAGCATCGTCCTTCACTGTATTCCATCCCCAAATGCCCTCTCTACCTTCCCTGACAACCAACCTGCTAGGCGCACCACAGAAGTATTCGTACTCGTATTCGTGCGCCGAGAACTTTCACACTCATCAACCCTACATATGCAACTCCCCAGAAGAAATACATCATAAATGCGTGAAACCATACGTATCCTGTCCACCATATCTGTATCCTTCGGACGTATGTATATAGACTTGGGACCCAACTGCATTCAAACCTTGTACAAGACTCATGAATTTATTTACTACTTGCACCATACAGTACGTACTTGTCGCTGTGCTACATCATCGAGAAACACAAACCACCATCTCACTGCGTCTTATTTTGCTTTTTCAATCAATCCACCCCAAAAGCTTGATTAACTCGAATTCAAATTCAAACTCCAAGCGAGCAAAAAGTCTATCTATCTAGGCCGATGTCGTAAACGCCTAAACTAGATATCGAGTAGTGGAGGAGTAGTAGTACCTAAGTAGGAAACAATGAACGACATTGTCTTTGCTGACAGCTAGGTAGGTAGTGCTTACGGGCTGCGTGGACATTTATATTCCGAAAAACGACGACACACCACCTAGGTATACTAATACTAAAGGTAGGGCAGAGGATGTAGATATATCCTTTCCGCACTAGAACAATAAGCCAGCTTGATACTTGATACTTGATGCATACCCCAGTCTGGTGAGTATCACAAGCTGCGTGTACATACCTACAGGCTTCTCTACACGCCAAGCCATGGCGTAACAAATTACGCCGTGTCTCGTTTTGAGGACGCAAGTATAGACAGCCACCTCGACACAATGAGGACAGAAACTACATTCATAAAAATCGACTGTCATGATTCCGCTGGGTAAAGAAATGACACATTGGGTTCAGGTTCGCATTCAAATTCAGCTATGGTTTCTTTACCATCAAAGGTACGTATGGAATAAACAAAGCCCGCCTAACATATACAAAGGAGATGCGTTGGAATGGTTCGTCAATCTGCTGCTCGCACCAGCGCCCCAGTCTCAGGTGAGGATGGGTATGCCTTGATGCTACTATATGTACGTAATCGCTGTACAGTCGATAGTTCGTTTTGTGTAGTAGTGGCTAATTCTGGTGACCGTCATATTGCCCGCTTGCGCTGCTATGAGACAATTGTGCATGCATCGATTTTTTCCTCCTGATATTCTTTAACGCCTCGTGCACCAATTTTGAAAAACGTCACTCAAGCCATGGCAGCAGCTCCTGTATCAGTCGTCGATGTCACGTTCTCAATTTCAATCTTCGGCATCTTCTGCCCGCTGCTCATTCCCAAATCGGTCTGCTTGGCCTTGGGGTTCTTGGTGTAATAATCCTTCACCGCGGACTTGATTGCGTCCTCTGCCAACATGGAGCAATGCAACTTAACGGGCGGTAGGCACAGTTCCTTTGCGATTTCTGTGTTCTTCACTCTGGCCGCTTGATCGAGGGTCATGCCTCGGACCAATTCAGTAAGGTATGATGAGGAGGCGATGGCGGAACCACAACCAAAAGTCTTGAACTTGACGTCTGCGATAGTGTTTGTGTTGGGATCGACACGAATCTGAAGTTTCATTACGTCGCCGCAAGCTGGAGCACCGACTAGTCCGGTGCCGACATCGTTATCTCCTTTGTTCATGCTGCCGACATTTCGGGGGTTGGAGTAGTGGTCGAGAACTCTCTCATGGTAATTTCTTCGCTGAGATGGCTGAATCTGTGATGAGGCGATGATGGCAGGTGCTCTGTTGATGGTTGCGGATGTGGTTGGACGAATAGAGGTTGACGCGAGAGCGCGGGGAAGAGTGGTAAGGATACGACGAGACATCGTGAGTAGTGTAGTTGTACTATTTGCAGAAGTCGAACGTGATGTAAAATGGCGGCGTAGTGGTTTGTAGAGGATAGTGAATCGGTGGTAGGTGTGTGACACGTATTGGTGGATGGACGTTGAATAGAAGGAAGATGCGGCGAAGAAGTTATTATGACGGGAATTGTATGATATCAGACAGTAAAGAATGGAGTGCAGCTTAGCGCAGGGTCCACTGTCGGATCAATGTTGTTGCACGAAGCTTGTGAGAGTTTTTCTTGGTTTTCTGTGCTCCCCCTCGCCAATCA
>Ga0181467_101003_pt2 | contig 12062 bp, 19 predicted proteins | sample InSIn5gowninarea_2_FD_119079 | JGI IMG/M metagenome (GOLD analysis project Ga0181467, IMG submission 119079) | Clean room microbial communities from NASA Spacecraft Assembly Facility at Jet Propulsion Laboratory, Pasadena, California, USA -... ... | reverse complement strand
CCAACTCGCCACCGAATGGCTGTCACTCTCCAAAGACAAACAAGCTGAAATCAGCGACGCCATCGAACTCGAAGATCGCGATGCAAACACAGCATTCGACGACTTCATACTATCACAAATACCACTCAACATGCATCACAAAGCCATCGCTGAATGGCACAAACTATCAGAGGCGGACAAGCGCACTGTGATGGAAGCAGGTCGTGACAACAGAGAGAAGCTGAGGCATTGGATTTGGGATAAGATGTCACAGTACAGTGAAGAGGGTGAGAGCATCGACCCGCTCGGTCAGTACTGGATTGGTGATGAGCCGGACCCGAAGTTGTATGGTGCTGTGGAGGGTGCGTTTTGGCATGTGGGGAGGTGGGGGTTGGATGAGAGGACGGAGGCGGAGAAAAAGCTGAGTGATAGTAAGAGGATTGTGAGACGACATGCACCGCTCACACCCGACACACAGACACTGCTGGATGAGGCAGAGAGAAAGCTGTTTGGTACTGGAGAGTCAGCAGCAGAGGACGAGGAGCATGAGACGAGAGATGTGGACATCGACGTGGAGGAGGACGAGACAACAGAGATGAAGGCCATCGATGCTGGTGAAGCTGCTGAAGCTGAGGAGATCTTCGACACACTGTCGAAGTATCACGATCAACCACCCGCCAAGGCACTTGCATTCGACACCATCAACGAGGATGCAGAGGACCCCGACGATGACGAGCCAGAGTTCAAACGCAGAGATGACGACGAGGATGAGGACGAGTTGGCAGCACGCAACGAAGAGGAGGAGAAGTACATGCGAGTGGAGAATGAGGACGATGCAACAGACGACGACACACGTGAGAGAGATTCGTTCATCGAATACCACGAGGATGCGGACGACGAGCTGCGAGTGAGTGAGGACTCGGTGGATGCAGCAGAGGAGGGTGAGGAAGTGGACGACGACGACGAGGAGGAGGAGGACGACGTCGAGCGTGACATCAGCAATGAGTTGGACGACCCAGACGAGAACCCACGTCTCGTACTACTGAGAGAACAGCAAGAGCAGAGACGTGCAAAGTTCGAAGACCTCGACCCTGTACCCACCGGCGATCAACGAGCCTTCGACGATCAATACTTCCACTACGACGAGGACGAGTGGGCGCTGATGAACAAGATGGACCCCTTCGGTATCGAGACGGGCGCATACGCCATACCACAAAGCCTCGAAACACGAGTCAACGAATACACCACAAACGAAGAGAAAGGCCAACACGTACTCGCCGAAGAAACACGACAAGCCCTCTACATGCTTCACAAGAGCAACCCTGCAGTGTGGACACCGTCCGCCCTCGCACACAAGTTCCGTATGTCCCACGCCCACGTGAAAGGCATCCTGACCATCGAAGCAGCACAGCAGCGACAGATCGACCACGGCTTCGAGGAGGAGGACAGAGAGATGTACCAGTCGGAGGACGACGAGTACGCAGAGGAGGTGGAAGACTACAAAGACATGACAGCAGACCTCCACTTCCGAGAGTCGCTCATACGGCGCGGAGAGAACGGTGAGATGTTCGAGCTGGACGAGGACGAGGGCGACAATGAGGAGATACCAGAGGCCATGTTGCACTATCTGCCGCGCATGGCACATCCACGGGTGCCGGACACGCGGTTTGTGAATGAGAATGATGTGGCGGCCGTGTTGGAGGAGGAGAGGGACGTGGAGGAGAGGTTTCTCAGTCGTGAGGCAAAGTTGGCTAAGAGGGAGTCTGAGCACTATGCGGTGCAGGGTGCGGTGGGTGAGACTACTGCGCCGAAGTATACGAGGAAGAGTGATGTGAATGACAACTATCAGCAGCCGACAGTGCTGGAAGGTGGCAAGCTGCTGCCACCCATACCACATCACTTGGTGATGGTGGATATCAGCGAGAGGAAGCGTGATCGATACAGTATGGCGGTGCGGGATGTGACGGGTTGGTTAAGGACACCGACCCCGATTGAGTTTGTGAATGCGAGACGACGTGAGAGGCCTGAGAAGGCACGGTTCGTGTATGCCGAGTATCGTCAGGAGAAGGACAATCCGCTGTAAGGTGTGGCGGAGGATGGTACGTGGTGTTGTGGATCTTGAGGTGGATGGTAATTTACATATCCTTGTGTAGGTTTTCTGTGCATAAACAATCGAATAAATGTTACATCCAGTAACCCTGTCATCGTGTCCGGCCTTAGAACCAGTAAGCAATGAAATTGCGGATGGCTTGCATGTGCGTAACACATAACACCTCCAAAAGTGAGAGAGAACGTGCTGCTGCGCATACAAGCATTGGTATAAGCTTCAACGTGGCTGTGGGCACTACCCATAGTATGCATACAGTGCAGTCAACCACTCTCTCACAGTCTGCATGATCCGCACACTTGGCATTGGACAGGTCGCGTGTTAGTCTTATCAAGCCTCGCGACGTCGCGTCCAATCTGGTCTCACAACATTCGACAAGCACACAGCACACAGCACTCGCAAGTATTGAAGTAATCTGTGACGGACCGCGAGTGATCCTAACGTGATCGCAAGATTGATGGATACACGATGTCGTGACAGGCACGGTACCACACGCAGAAGCTTCGCCATCATGCAGCTGCCGTATCCACTGTCGTTCATATTCCATCCTCCCAAACGCTCTCAGCGTTGCCATCTCCAGCTAAACAACCCCTGCCGTGGTCTCCCCTCACTCTGCCACAGGCTTCACGCCATGCGTCTCCGCTATCAATCGCGCACTCGGCGAGGAGTGTGTAACACATTGCTCACTCCTACAGCCACCACCCGTCTCGCCTGTTCACCTTCACGATGTTACTCTCCGCTTCTTCCGTCCCACTCCTTCCATGCCATGGCAGTGCCAACCCGCGCTTACCACGTATCGACAGCCCGGCAAACAAGTGATGTGGATCGCCGCACCACCTCACCTCAACTCAATCTCAACACTCAACAACCACTCAAACCCACCAGCACATCTGCGGATAACAACAACAACAACCACACAACCCAAGACAACCCAATCACTCCAACCCACCAACCCAGCACCTCTCTCTACGATGTCATCATCGCAGGCGCCGGCCCTGTCGGCCTCTTCCTTGCCTGCGAACTGCGCCTCCAAAACCTCTCCGTCCTCGTCCTCGAAGCAGCCGCCGATCCGCACTCCTTCTTCAAACAAATGCCATTCGGTATGCGAGGGCTGTGGGGTCCCAGCATAGAAGCCTTCTATCGACGTGGCTTGCTGAATGACATTTCAACACTGCCACAACCACCAGCCAATAGCGCCAAAGCTGCAGGTGGTGCAGGTGGTAAGGGTGGCAAGGGTGGTGGGATACCACAGCCTCGACCTGTTCCGTCCAAGAGTTCACAGCAGCTGAGTGGGCCGGCTGGACACTTTGCTGGCATCACATTCGACTATGACAACATCGACACCACGCGTGCACCGTGGAAACATCGACTGCAGGGGCCCGCCGACACTCAGCTGGGCCTGCCGATGGAGCACATTGAACGTGTACTCACCACACGTGCACTGTCGATGGGAGTGGAGATACGACGTGGTCATGCCATCGACGCCCTCGATGCTTCGACCGAAGATGTCACTGTCTCTGCCGGCGACCAGCACTTCCGATCACGCTGGTTGGTGGGGTGTGATGGCGGCCGCAGCAAAGTGCGCAAGCTGGGTGGATTCGAGTTTGTTGGCACCGAGCCTGAGTTCACTGCTTATTCGATGCAAGTGGAGTTGGCTGATGCAGAGAAGCTGCCCGGTCAGGGTCGGCACTACACGGCGACAGGTGTGTACACGCAGTGGGCGTCGGGCATGATAGCTGTTGTCGACTATGATGGTGGAGTGTTGCATCGGAGCCAGTCGATCGATGTCGAGCACGTGCAAGCGGTGCTACGACGTGTGACGTGCACAGATGTCACAGTCAAAGCACTCAACGCTATCGCAACATGGACAGACCGCTCAAAGCAAGCAACAACCTACCGCAAAGGCCGAATACTACTCGCAGGCGACTCAGCACACATCCACTCACCACTGGGCGGCCAAGGCCTCAACCTCGGCCTGGGCGACGCACTCAACCTCGGATGGAAGCTGGCTGCCACCATACGAGGTGACGCACCTGACGGCTTGCTCGACACGTACACTGCTGAAAGGCATCCGATCGGTGCACGCATCTTGGATTGGACGCGTGCACAAGTGACGCTGATGCGACCCAACCTACACTCACGTGCACTGGCGTCAATAGTACGGGACCTCATGAACACACGTGACGGTGCCGCATACTTCGCTGAACGCCTATGGGGTGTCACACTCCGCTACGACATGAATGGTGGCGGCAGTGGTAGTAGTGACATTGTCAGTGCTGGTAATGAGAAGCACTCGTCGTTTGTTGTCGGACGTACTTGCCCTGATTTCGAGTTCTTGGATGGCACAAGAGTTGGTACGCTGCTGCAGGAGGGAAAGGGGCTGTTGTTGGAGTTTGACAGTTCGAAGGCGTCATTGGGTGCACTGGATGGGTTGTGGGGTGATCGCGTGAAGTATGTGCGTGGCGAGGTGAAGGATAGCTTGGGATTAAGTGCTGTGCTGGTGCGGCCGGATGGGTTTGTTGTGTGGGCGAGTGCAGCGAGTGAAGCGACTCCCAGTGTGGAGGATGTCCAACGTGCTGGGCTGAGATGGTTCGTCGGACGAGAACCACAGATCAGCAGTGGACAGGAAGTGACACCAACACTGAGACACAACCTTTCTATGTCATGACATACATCATATATCTGAAATATGGTCTTGTGATATGACGCTTGCATTAGCGGCTGTGGTGAAACAGAGTGAGCTCCACGGAAAGAGAAGTGAAAGAGACAACAGAAGGTGAAGGGAAAAGTCTAAAGAGGAAGAGCAGAATCATAGTTGTATGAGCAATGAGGACAGGCGATCGCTCCTAAGGAACATGTCCATTGATGAGCTTTACACTTCATGCATGCAACAAAATACAGCGGTGATGAAAAAAATAGGACCTTTCTCGATCTGTAAATGTCATCTTTGCCCAAGGAACATGCTAATCTTCTCTGTATATGTCCAAATTTAATTGATGCCCCGAAGGGCTGACAAATAGCGAGGGTTGATACCTCGTCGACAACATGGCGGTTTGATGTAAATGTCTATATACCGTGAGTTGTGTAGCTTTTTGATTGTTACAACATGACAATCTCAGTCCCTGAGTGTTGTAGTGTGTTTGCTAATAGTAAGGGCATTGTATCAGACACACTACGAGGACACGAGCAGGTCTGTGGAAGGCGTGCCCATCGCTCACATCGCCCCTTATTCAGGTTGCTGGGAGTCGAAGCACGTTGTAAACGTACCACCATTACAGAGTGATACAGCATATTCAAATGATAGTGCAGGCTCTAATTGCAGGCAGACACTAGACGAGCGTGAAATGTCAACAATCGACGAGCGCAACAGGAAGGACTGGGCTAGGGAGTTGGACCATCAAAGCAGGTTGCGGCGTTTGATTGCGAATGTATGAGTGGCCCGGCCCACAGTACAGCAAATGCGTGCTAAGACTGTCTGTGGACACATTACATTCTAGCTGACCACTGCTATCACTGCATCGCTGCCCACGTCCTCTTGTCTCCTGCTCTCTCTGCTCGCTGTCGCCTTGACATCTCCTTGACCCGCAGCCGCCATCAATCGTTTGCATGCAGTGTTGTTGACCTGTCGCTGCTTCTCTCACACTGAGCCTCGCCATCTGTTCATTCACCGCCGTTTCTGACACTCTGCAGCTGACACGCTCCACTGACAGCTATGGCGTCTCCAACCTCGTGTTGAGCTTTGACCCAACGACCGTACCCGCTGACAGCCGAGCAGTACTGCTGACATCTGCCAGTCGCATCTAGGCGCCTGCACGTCAATCATGGAAGTCATAAGCAGCACGCTGCAGCTATTACATCAACCAGCAGTAGCAGCACACGAGGCTGCTTCGAACATCACATCCAACACCACTACTACCGACGTCACAACTCTCACAATCACTAAATCACTTTCACCTTCCACTCCTCTCCACCATGCCGCCTCCATCACCGCCACACCCCTCTCGTCCTCTTCGATCATAAAGTCACCTCACCCCTCCTCCTCCTCTCTCAGCATGGATTACTATAACCTCCAGTCGCCTCCTACTCGCGCCCTCTACCCTCACCACCACCACCTCACACCGTCTCTGTCGTCCGCATATTGCTCGCCGTCTGCCCCGCCGCTGTCACTGCCTCCCTCTCACTACCACTACTACGATGGCGCCTCATACGCCGATGAGAGCGTCGTCTCCAGCGTTGACGACTATGCGCTGCTGTCCTCCGTGCACTCCACAACCTCCGATGAGCAGCTGTCCCACTTCGATCACCACGACCAGCACGGCGACAAGCAGGTTGCTGTGGCGCACGACAAATACGACAGTGTCGCAGTCGACACCACTCATCTGCTCAACTTCACTCCCAGTCTGCAGCCAGTAGCGGCTCCGTCGCGTGTCGAGTACGAGGATGCGTATGGCAGCGAGTCATCGGTCGCTTCGTCGTCCGCCGCGGCGTCACCAGTCTTCCAGCCGTCGGCGCTGCCACCACTGTCCCCGGCACTCGCTGGCCAACTCTCCTCCTCTTCCTCCGTCCACACTGACCTGTCGACAGACGTGCAGTCCACACCACCTCCATCCTGCGATGAGCTGTCACCGCCACCACCCAACACACCCGCATCCATCCATCCGCAATCTCACTCTCACTACCCGCACAACGACACCATCAACGCCTCTTACCCAACCCACCCGCCTCATCCCGCCCATCCTGCTGCATCGTCCATCTTCTACGAACCTCACACCTCTCCTCAGCCACACACCCAGCCACGTCATCTGATGCCTCCTCCACCCAACCCGTCCGTTATGGCGTCCCATGCACCCTTCGGTCGTCTCCCGCATTCGTCGTTCCCTGTCGTTCCACTCACTCCGCCTGACTCGGTGTGCTCGGCTCCGTTCCTTCCGCCTGTGACGGGCTCACCGTTTCCGTTCAGTCCGCCTGTGCCGCTCGGTCAGACTGCGAATGGTGCCAGTGGGATGGCTGCTGCTGATTACGTTGCTGCTTCGTACAGCAAGCTGAAGGCTGCAGCAGCGACAATTGTGCAGACGAGGCCGAATGGTCGACGCAACTGGATGGGATCGAAGATAGAGCTGCCTGCCACCAAGAAAGCAGCTTCCAAGGTCGCAAAAGCAAAGAAGATAGCAGCCACGAAGAAAGACAGAAAACGCAAGAGAGACGAGAGTGACGACAGCGACAGCGACAGTGAATCATCCGACTCCTCGTCCGGCTCGTCATCCTCCTCTGACTCGGACAGCGATGCAGACAACTCGTCCCTCTCCTCCACTCGTCGCCGCACCTCTTCCACCACAACTGCCTCCTCTTCTCATCCGAAGCGTAAACCACTCAGCAAGAAAGAACGCAACAAGATGAGTGCAAGCGCATATCGTAAACGTAAAAAAGCACACATCGACGCACTGCACGGTGTGGCTGATACACTCAAGTCGACGGTGGCACAACAGAGCGATATGATCGATGAGATTACGAACGAGAACAAGGCGTTACGTGAACAGTTGTCGTTTATTCAGAAGTTGTTGGGTAGTTCGTCGGCCTTTCTCATGCCGAAGAAGGAAAAGCCAGGCAGTGGTAAAGGGAAAGAGAAAGAGAAGGTAGTGGAGGAGGTGGAGAAGGTTGTTGTGGCACCGTTGGTTGGAGCACCACTGCCGGTGGCACAGCCTGCTTCACCCAAGCTTGTGGCTGTGGTGGCGCCACCGTGTGCAGTTGCTCCTATCGCGACGGTCAACACAGCTGGTCGGTTGACTGTGTTGTCGCCTGAGGCGGAGAAGCTCGACCTATCCGCACTGCTGCCGAAACCTGCACAACCGGAGCCAGAGGTGACAGTCAAGAAAGAAGGGAGCGAAGAGAAGCCAATGCAAGCAGAGCAGCCCACCATCACCACTACCACCGCTGTCGCACCAAGCAATGTGAGCAGTGCTCAGCGTGCCAGCATCTTCCTCTTTGTCATCTTCACCTGCTTCCTCCTCTTCAACCCTAACTCCCTCCACGCTCCACTGTCCGACCTAGCCTTCACACAGCTGACCGCCTCATTCCTCAACCACCAATACAACGGCGGTGTCGACATACCCTTCGCTACCTTCACCTCCTCTTCCTCACCACTGCATTCACAGTCAGTGTCGCCTCTGTCGTTCCTTTCCTCGTTCACGTCTGCGTCGGCTGCTGCGATGTTGTCCCCTGAGGCTGTGGTACGACAGTTTTTGGATGGTGGGATGGGGGATGAGTCATTTTTCAGCGAAGTGCTGGATCGCACCTACGCACCGCTCGTGCGACTGGTGGGAGAGGAGGCAGCACAGGCGGCTATCATGCGACTGGCGGGTGGCATGCTGACACTGCAGCTCAAGAGACAGCAGTCAGCGACGAAGGAGGCTGGAGGTGGTGTGGTGGAGGGTGTGATGGATGTAGTGAAAGTGGAGAGTGAAGAGGTGGAGGGTGAAGCGGAGAGTGAAGTGCGTGTGATGGCGATGGCAGATGTGCCCATAGCAAGTCAATGAGGGAAAGATTGGTACATTGCGGCTGAGTTTTGATGGAGTTGTAAATAATTTGCTGGGTTGGGGTTAGCTGGCACTGGTTCTGTTGGTTGCTCTCTCGCTCGTGTTGCGGGCTGTTAGGTCATGCGACGGGTGGTTGTTGGATTTGTTGGGTGACGAGGGTGACAGCGCAGGGTTGTTGTGTGTGAGTTGGTGTTGTGTGGCTAAGTGTAGTTACTGCACGTGACTAGCTGCTAGTGGCATGTTAATGATGTATCATGTCTCTCTGATTTTCCTTCTTTCCTTCTTTACTCGCTCATAATGCAATCGTATGTCTTTTCTTGCTAGCTTTGTTGCTGTCTTGTGTTGGTGTTTCGTGGGCACCAACCACGCGACGCAATATCTAATTGCTATACACCAATATCTAATCTGTTTACTCAGGCGTTCCAATGACGCAAATACGAACAATACAGCTGACGGTTGCGCAGACGATTCGTGGGCGAGGTCAACGTAAAAGATATTGTCCATCTATCGGTATGTTCAGACAATGCCGCTCACGTGCGTTGACAAGAGCCAAGCACCCAACAGCTATAAAAAAATAGCGACGACAACACAGTAACAGTGTGTACATTCAGACAACACCTACGCCGCAATAGAAAATTAAATTAACCGCACCAAATCACACAACACAACAAAACCAATACACACAGTGCACAGCAAACTACCACACAACACAAGTCGCACCCTCCACTCCACTCTCGCCCCTCATACCAGCACTGACGCATACACCATCTTCAGCGGCACGTCCTGGTCGTTCACCACCGTGTGCGCTGTGCCCGCCGGTATGGCAACCGTGTCGTCCACCCCCACATTCACATTGTTCTCCCCGCCCCCTCCCACTGCCACGCCAGCACTGTCCGTGGTGGGTGGGGTGCCGAATACAAAGCGTGCTTTGCCTTCTTTGACATGGAATATTTCTGTCATGGACGGGTGGGAGTGTCGTTCGGTGCGGCTGTGTGGCGCGAAGGTGGCGAGGGCGAATTGCTGTATGTTGGGCAGGTGGTCTGTTTCGGCGGAGATGTGGACGCGCTTGGAGAGGGAGGGGTCGTTGTGGGCTGTTCGGGCATCTTGTAGCAGGGTGTTCCAGACGACGATGGGCTCGCCCGGTGGGGTGGTGGTGGGGCGGGTGTTGAAGTAGGGAACGTGCCGGAGGATGGAGTAGAGGAGGATGGCTGCGGCGGCGAGGGCGAGGAGGGCGGCGAGTGGAGAGATGCGATCGAGATAGAGCTTTTGGATGAGGGAGGGTGAGTGGGAGGACGACGAGGAGGATGGATGTGTGCCCTGATTCACTGGACTGTAGCGATACCGATCAACAGGAATGTGGGTGGACATGATGGATGGGTGGGTGTGTGGATGGGTGGATGAATGGATGAGCCGGCGGTGCTTGGCTCTCTAGCGGTCGCAGGTGAAGCAGGGAGAGAATGAGGAAGAGAGCAGCTTGACGAAAATGGTGGAGCGCAGCTGGTGAATGGTTGAAAGAGCGGAGAGCGGAGGGCGGCGTGTCACGGTGTCATTGTCGCACCGCCTGCTGACACATAGGTTTTTAGTGTGGAGACTACATATAGCATGCCTAGGTATCAATTATCCGCACAGCATTGTAGCTAAGGCTAACTAGCTGATGGTGTGGTGGTAGTGTTAGTAGTGTGGTCAAGCGGTCTTTGGTTGACGTCGTGTGAAGGCGGACGTTCGAAGGCCAGCAATCAGTATCAGCAGCCGCGGCTGCCGTACATTGTGAGAGTGAATGTCGGCTGTCTCTCGTCTATGTATGCCTGTCATTGCTGATCAACTTGTCTCCATCAGCACCTCACCTCATACACTGGCATCTCACTCCCATCTCACCTCACCTTTAACTTTTCGCTCACTCACTCCTCCCCTCCATCGTCACCGCATCCTTCACCCTTCCCTCCCTGCCCGTTCCCCACCGTCCACTTTCCCTTGTTCATTGTTTGCTTGGTTATCTGATTCTCGATCGGAATGATTGTGCGGTTACCTCCATAACGCCGCTGCTGTTTTTCCGTTCCTCGCAATGTCTGCAGAAGTTGCCTCCTCATATGCGTCTCACGAAGACCTCACCCTATCCCCCTCACCATCATCCACAGATGTCTCACCCATGCCGTCACCCCACCCAACCTCCTTCCATCTCAGCCGCAATGGCAGTGCGAACATGCCAGATGAGATACCGTCCTCGCCACTGTCCGAGCTGGACCAGCCGGGCAGTGTCATCATATCCACAGCAACAGCGGTAGCATACGGCCAGTCGAGAAAGCGTGCTGAGCCGGACGTGATAGTGGTGGAGGATGATGCGGACAACGATAGCAGCAAGCGGCAGCGCACTGACGCTGCAATCGCATCTGCGGTCGACTCACAAGCTGCAGTGCAGCCTCCACCTGATCTCAACGGACAGTCCCCAGCCGAGCCTCTTTCTGTTCCACAACCCGCCGCGCCCGTCGACACACCCGTACCGAACTCCCACACTGATGTCAGCATGCACTCTTTGGCTGACGCGTCTGCTTCTGCGCAACCGATGTACCAGCAACAGCAGCACGAGCAGCCACATGAGGTGACAACCGCTGCTGCGTCCGATTCCGTCAACACCATCCCCCCTCACTCCGCTCAGCCGCTTCTCCACAATGAGCCCGTTACTGCCACCACAGCCGACGTCGCCTCATCCTCCACTGCTGCCACTGAACATGCAACCGCTCAGCCCGCAACCCTGGATCATGTTGTCACCAGTGACTCTATTCAAGCCGCCACAACATCCGTCCCCGCCGACCACACCACGCAACCCATCGCGACCACTCATCTGTCTGTCGATCAGCCGCATAGTTCAGCGCAGGCTGTCGATACGTCTTCTGCCGTCTATCCAACCACTGACTACTCGTCCGCAGCCGCCACTACCACACCAGACATCGAGTATGCAGCTACTACTGATGCCACTTACACAGCATATAACGGACACAGTAGTACTACCGAATACGCTGCCACAACGAGTACCAGCGATGCTTCCTCTGCGCCCGCATATGCTGCGCAACCAGTAGCAGCAGTCGACCCAGCCGCGAGTGCTGATTACTCCGTCTCTACTGGTTACTCGAATGCGCCGACAGAGCAAAATACATACACTGCAGTTGAGCCGACGAGTGCGTCTGCGTCTGCCGAAACCATCGATGCGAGCACCGCCTCCTATTCTGCAACGTCTTATTACTCTGCGAGCACCGAACAGACTCCTGCAAGCGAATACCACAGCACCAATGAAACAGCCAATCCGCAGTACGATCAATCAGCGGCAGCCTCATCCAACAGCTACCCGCAACACGCAACCTCATCCAATGACACCGAACAACAACCCACAACCGTGGATCCAACGTACACTACCGACTACTCCAACTACACCTACCCACAAGCTAGCA
>Ga0181467_101124_pt1 | contig 12064 bp, 21 predicted proteins | sample InSIn5gowninarea_2_FD_119079 | JGI IMG/M metagenome (GOLD analysis project Ga0181467, IMG submission 119079) | Clean room microbial communities from NASA Spacecraft Assembly Facility at Jet Propulsion Laboratory, Pasadena, California, USA -... ... | reverse complement strand
CCATAGCCAAACATGAATTGGTTGTTGATGGGAGACTGCACAGTTGGAAATGCACGGCGTTGAGGAGACATTGAAGAGATGGAAGCGGATGGTTGTTGAGGAGGCGCAAAGAGAGGAAGTTCCTGCTGTTGCGTTAGTATCTTGATGAACGACTTCATAGAAGCTATATGCTTACTGAACTCTCAAACTTCGCTCGCTTGCGTCTTCCACCTTCGACAATGTTGTCCAAACTGATGTCTGCTGTGGCAAGCTGCTCTCTGCGCGAGCTCGAGACAGAGACGCTGCCATTGTCACTGTCACTCACATCATTGTCATCGTGTGAACCATTTCTGATGCCGACTTTGACCTTTGATTTTGTCGGCGGCCGAGCTGATGTGCTGCGCCTGATAGAAGGAGAAGCACTCCGCTTCTTGCTTGCTCTGGAGTTTGGTCTCGAATATGGTTGTTGAGGTTGTTGTGGTGGCAGCATCTGGAATGGTTCACCAAGACGAGCCTTCCGGGGTGATAGTCCTGTACGTCTGGCGATAGCATCCCCAGCTGTTTCAGGAGTCACACGAACGTGTATGGTAGAGTTGTGCTCGAGGTTCTCATAAGTCGCTATAATCGTAATACCATTGCTGTCCTGGAAACTGACACCTTCTCCTTCGTATAGGCCATAAAAGTTCTTGACCGTGGCAATTATTGAGTCGGTACGATCGGGAACGTTGATGTTCACTTTCAAAGGTAACCTAGCACGATGACGAGGTGCTTCAGATAACAGGAGCTGAAAGTTGACAGTCTTGGGTGGAGCTTTGACGGGAGAGGCGCTCATTGGCGGTAAGCCTGGATACAGTGGATGTTGGACAAACCCAGTAACAGATGGACCAGCCATGGCTGTTTGCAAGGAAGAGCTTGCTCTACGGGTGGAATATGTGACATCTTGTGGTAGTGGTGGGAGCATTTGCGGAATATGCGTCAAATTGCTAGATTGGGGGCTGCCAACGAGAAGATTGGAAATGTCCATGATGATGTTTCCGGAGGACTTTGTGGAGATTCGTCAGTGTTCTTGTACTAATGGACTGGCTGCGCAATTGATGTGAAGTCTTGGGCAACAGAGGCGAGCGAGCAATGGGCGATGTCGCAAGTAACGAGGGTGGGCCGAGGAGGGCGGTGGTGGAGGAAGAACTATCTTTCGAGGGAATGATTGTTAGTCTTATCGGCTTTCAAGAAGCTGTTAAAGCAATATGACGGCACTGGATTATATCGCACAGGCTCTTCGAGCACTCTCAATTTGTCAAGTTGAGGTAGCCGAGCGCTTGTGGTGGGCGACAGCACAGGATGCCACAACAGGGGCAAGGATTTAGTTACTCAAGAACCTGACTTGAGCCAGACCTTCCAGACAGAGTCGCCAGTGATTGATAATGCCATTACTTACTCTCGAAAGGCTCGAAGTTGTGTTGTTGGTAGAAGCGCTCCAAACTTAGCTCGGGATGAGTGTGTTTCAAAGTGGAGATCTAGAACAGCCTTGCGTCTTGTCGCCGACGTCGAGAAGATAATTCCTGACGCCTTAGACGCTTTCGATGGATGATGGAAGCATGTAAGAAGTAGTTTGCAAGTTGAAGAAGGTCAGATGAAGTCAAAAGAAGGAAAGGGAAGAGAAGGGTTGTGGTACTGAGACCGGACTTAGTAGACTAGGGTACGAAAGAGTCAAGCCCCATAGCCAACCTTTGGATTTCACGGCAACATCCATTCCTTGAGATATATGTGCTGAAATATAGTAGTACAAGATGATCTGCACACAATCAATCAATGAAGACATGCTGATATATAAGACTACATACTGCATCGAGACTACCAGAAAAATCATACATCAACGAAATGGTATAAGGTTACACCTCATACCACAATGTAACTAAGCAAGACTAGCCAGAACTGATAAACCACATCTACAATAGCTTGCTATACTTGGACCTAAATGAGCGCAACCAGTCCAGTCTATATAGTCTCTAGAGGCGCTGAGGCATGAACATTGGATGGTGGCGTCTTCAATGCTTCCATGCTCATACAACTCGACATCAACAGATAAAGTGTGCGGCGCATTGTGATCTTGCCACGGATGTATGTATGCATACCGAGTGACTGCGTAAACCTGTAATCTACCCATGTATGTCCGGACAATGGTGGTAATTGACTATGCGCTTGATAAAAGGCTCCAGGATACAAGGTGCCACAAAACCTGCTAATCAATAATCAGCTGCATGCGAACAGCGAAGCTTGTTACCCCCATGCCTCTGTGTGCATCACAATGATACTGATAGTCAATAGCCGAATTAGGCCAGAGTACATCCCCTGGGCACTATCAACAATATGATAAGTATGAATGACATACCTCGTGTTCTGGATTGCAGTCCGAGCCGTCAGCCTTATTAGCGAGCCTATCGGACTAGGAAGCTCGAGCACGACTTCGTACCTCGTATACAGCCTGGCGAGGCAACTTCTAAGGCAGGTGTGTTTCTAACAAGATTGGTGCTTGGTACTATGAACGGGCAGGCTGCTGTCCATAAAAACAAGCGCTTCCAGCGAGTGCTTCATAACGTCTTTTTTGAGCCAAGCTCTGGCAAAATGCCTGTTTAATTAACATACAAGACATTGCTGAATTTCGACTCCGACACGAATACACTGTTAAAACTATGGGTATGGTTGCCCATTAAGTTGTTCTCGATTTAACTCGCTTATATGTCATTATTACGATGCATCAGCTCACCAATAAAGATTGAAGCATAGGACAGGCTTTTACAGCCTTGACAGGCTAGCCATAGTGGCTATACCAAAAGTAGCACCACGCCAAATGCGCAGAAATCTTGGAGTCCATATGGAGAATTCTGTACTATTTTATCGTGATATTTTTTCATGTAGCATAAGAGCCTGGTCACGTGACAAGGTGACTGGTTCGTGCCTGCAGTGATGGAAATACAAATTAAGACGATAGATATGTCAATGCGCAATTTTCTTAGTGCAGAAAGGCCGTGCGTCTATGAGTAACATGTTACTCACATGACGCTCACTTTACGCATGTTGCGGGACATGGACGTGGAAAGAAGAAAATGAGTAGAAAAACAAGCGCAAAACTCTCACGCGGATCAAAACAACAGGCTTCGGAACGGGCCCGACTTGGCACTGAGTCGATCAGCTCACTTTCGTACGAAGTAATGAAAGATGGGAAGGATTATCCTACAGGAGTACAGTATACTTGACAGCTACGAAACTGCCACGAATACCAGAGGGTGCTAATGGTCACGATACTCACTTAGAATACGGAGGATCGGACAAGTTAGAAAAGGTCGAAGGACAGACTGGCACCAGAAGGCAGGTGTTCAGGCAAAGCTTTGCTCGATAATCGGTTTCATGAGATATCAAAATCGCCACACACCAGAGAACACAGCACTTCCTCGCACCATGTTTGTTGGGAGCTTTACTCATCGTAGCACTGTGCGAAATGTGCCCTTTAGGACAACGTCGAAGATCATCTCGAACTGAAAGCTGCCCGGACATAACCTTGCCTGACACTCTATCGTCACCAGCGTCTCACTGTCGACTTGGAAAGAACTCATGCTTTAGTTTCGATTGACGACAGAGCTTGGTATGATTCCGCCAACATCGAAAGTCAGAAGATAGTCTTGACGTTTGGGCGAGCCATACCGACGGCTCTTATAATGTTGAAGTTACAAATACGTGTGCAAGGCTATCGTACGAGAAGACATGGCATTCTTATATGCTCCTCAACGGCAATCATTTCGCGATATAAAGCCTTTTTATCACCAGGACAAAGGTTGTTGATATTGGGGGAAGTGGAACCAGTGCGCGCGTTGTTCGTGGCAATTTAATTTGACCAACAGGTATGTAGACTTCAACGAGCGCGCTGTCCAGACATAACACTTGCAAAGACGAGCACGAACACAGTCGTACGATTTCGAGTGCATTGCACTTCTCGAAGACCGTGTCGAATATTGCAGCGTATACCAAAAATGCCGAATCAGGCATGAGTATGCGAAGTGTGGTTCGAAAAGTTTGGTTCGCTTCCAATGCTGTTGTCCCCAGCAACCGCCCGTTTTATCGCGTCAACAACGATTTAATCTCTTTTGTCAAGCCTCGTCTCGAAAAGCCACAACCTTCCAACGATGCTATACATACTTCAATCTCGCTAGACTAGCCTTTCTCGACAAGGGTTTGCTAGACATAGGACGGTGACGACGACGAACGACGACGACATCTTCATCGACTATCGCTAGGAGAACAAAGCCACGGCCAAGCAGCAGCTGCAGCAGTAAACAACACCACAACGTCGAGCCCTGCATTATTCTCATTCCAACGCCAAAGCATACATACAGTCTTTCTACATCTTCAGCACAATGGACGCAAGGGTATGTTCATAATATTCTCAACTCTATTCTCTAACACTGTGTTGTTATTGGACCACTCAACAACAACATGCTATCTGAGATGATTCCCGAATGGCCCGTCGCAACATTGATTCAATTACTAACGAGCGGTACTCCATTGCAGCCCCAACGACCATTGCGCACTCTTCGTATACGCGACGAGAACCAAGCACCCATTGACGCCGTCCTCGCCGAGAAAACTGTTCACCAGCGCAACAAGTCTTCTCCTGCTCTCACAACCCTCGCACAAGCAGGCGCAATCAAGGCCGCTGGCATGAAAAGGTCAGCATTTGCAGATGTTAGTAATGTGGTCAGACCACTTCAGGTCGCCAGGGATGACTCAGTCCTGGCCGTCAAGTCGAACAATGCGCTTAACATCAAGCCCCAAGAGAATACTAAAGCCACCACCTTTGCAAAGCCAGCACAAAGACCATTGTCTGTTGCAGGCATCAAGGGCTTCCTAAACAATCTGACCTCTAGCAATACATCTACGGCACGAACGAACAGTACGGACAACCAGGAGAATGTGCTGCCACCAGCGAACACTTCCAAGTCCATGGCCAAAAAGAATACCACCGTGTTCAGAGAAACAGAGCCCGCTCAACAACGGCCGTCTATTGCCAATGTTCTAGGTCGATCACAGTCCATCTTCAGCCAAGTAGACCAACAGCAAATAAACATTCCTGCCTCCGTATACGACCCTCGTCTAGATGTACCAAGTCAGGTTCTGTTACCCAATTATCATGACGCCCGATCCGATGGTGCACGGCTCTACGACTCCAATGTCCTTCCGGAGATTCCTACTGACATACCGTCTTTCCTGGACCCACTAGAGGTATACGAAGATGCAGCCTCACACCTACCTCCACCTCACCAGGCACTCATGCCTACGGTATCACACCAATCTGCTCCAGGAGAAGACCAACACATGCTTCCTGTTTCGGAGCTTGAGGGATACTGGGATGAGGAAGGATATGAGGACCAATATGAAGAAGAAGGTTACACCACTGCTAGATCCTTGAGGACACGGAGTGACTTTACAACTGGAGCACCAACTATCGCTCTGGAACCAATTATCACTGCAAGGTCTGAGCAAGAACTCTTCGATGCACATGCTGTCGTCTCCGAACTTCGAGCCGGAAGCGAGCAGGAGGATGATGAGTCTTGGGACACATCAATGGTGGCTGAGTATGGTGAGGAGATTTTCGATTACATGCGCAAACTCGAGGTATGTGTTTCCAAAGGCCTGCATCTACGGTGAGTGCTAATGTGAAGCAGATGAGAATGCGACCAAACCCAAACTACATGGAAAAGCAGACCGAAGTGCAATGGTCTATGCGTTCAGTGCTTATGGACTGGTTGGTTCAGGTACACCATCGCTTCAACCTTCTTCCCGAGACTCTCTTTCTCTGTGTCAACTACATTGACCGCTTCCTATCTTGCAAAGTCGTGTCCCTAGGCAAGCTACAACTAGTTGGAGCCACTGCCATCTTCGTTGCAGCCAAGTACGAAGAGATCAACTGCCCTTCTATTGGTGAAATCGTCTACATGGTAGATGGAGGATACTCGACGGAAGAGATTTTGAAAGCTGAGCGCTTCATGTTAAGCATGCTTCAGTTTGAACTCGGCTGGCCTGGTCCAATGTCCTTTCTGAGGAGAATAAGCAAGGCAGACGACTACGATCTGGAAACCCGGACACTCGCCAAGTACTTCCTTGAGATTACCATCATGGACGAGCGCTTTGTCGGAAGCATTCCAAGTTTTACTGCTGCTGGTGCACACTGCCTAGCTCGTCTGATGCTCAACAAGGGTAGCTGGTCTCATGCTCACGTCTTTTACTCTGGCTATACTTATACCCAGCTTCGACCTCTTATAGCTGCTATGCTGTCATGCTGCGAAGATCCTCAACGTCACCATTCTGCTATTTTCGATAAATATGCCGACAAGCGTTTCCGACGTGCATCTACCTTTGTTGAGTCCATCATGCGCAAAGGCTTTGCGCTACCAGCCACTTCGGGTTCGCGACCGAGTTTGCCCAGCAACGTTGGCAGGACAGAGACTCTGAGAAAACACGTCGATGTGTACGCTTGAATGTGGTCTAACAAAATCGCCTACTTTTGGCTCCTTTCTATTCGCTCGCTCTAACACATTGTTCGGATATATGATTTATAATACATGGCGAAAGCTTTGAGGACGGCATGAACATTGGTGGAGGACTCCCTATTGCGCTTGGGTGCTGGTGTTGTGTGGAATGGTCTTTTGAGGTTGTCATCGCTGGTTTGAGGTTTCTTGGCTGGAGGAGGGAAAGTAGAAGAACGCTGCTTAATCACGATATGACAAAGTGAAAAGTATGCTATGAGAATACGATGTAACGATTGAATGGGGTCTTTGATAGTGGTCGGTGGAGTAGCAGGGTTCAATGGCTTGTCATCGGGGCGGTATAATGAGCAGGTATGAGTGTAGTTTCATAGTGACAAGAAATTATATTGATCAGATGTCTCAATCTCTTAAACTTGTTGTCCTTGTATGGCCGATGATAATTGCTATTTCGAGCTCAGAAGCTACTAGAACAGCTCTCTGGAAGAGACTTTCTGAAACCGCTTGAGCCCTCACAAGTTGGAGCCCGACAGCTATTGTCGAGGCAAGACTAATCAGAATCTTCTCGTTCCCTTTGGCCCGAAGCAGAATATCTTTACTTCGTGGCCCTGCTTCCTCTCCCAGCTGACCTACTTCCCAGCTCTTTGCCGTTTCTGATGGGCTGTCTGTTGCTTCGCTTTGACACGGCCCACACAGCTGGTGCTCTAGCTTTGTGCATCAAGTTATGCGTGTGACACAGAAGCCTCATGTCACCTTCCACATCAGATTCTACTTCCATTGCCTTCGTCGACGTGCCATCACCATCAATGTTTCCGTGTAGTTGAACTTCGATGCATAACTCATCTCTAATCTTCGACATTTTTCGTTGTTCCCCTGCAAGCGCTCACGAAGCATTCGGACTGATCAAAACCACTGAATCGCCTCGAACGAAAAGCATCTCGCTATTCTTCTTCACAATCTAGACATGCCACGACCAATCAGCTTGACGTCCAAATTGCCGAGATGTGGTAGTAGATAATGTTTGAGTGAAGTGGTTAAGACTGACCTTGGGCTCCGCATCGTCATCTTCTTCGTCATCGTCGACTACGTATATCGTCTCTTCTACCTCGCCTAGCACGAGATTGCAATGGGAATCGTATGCCTGTGAGGCGCAAATCGAATCGTGTTAGTCGTGGGCGCATGATCGGTGAAGTGTAATGGTGAGGCTGTCTGGATTGTAGGGATATGGAGGGAGAGATATACATGTAATCGTCCTTTGAGTTCGCGATCACCACGTAGCTTTACGAAGACGACTTCATCGAGGAGGAGGCGCACGAGATCAAGGGGTTCGGCGATGGAGGTGTTGGTGTCTTCTTCTGGTGAGGCCATTGGTTGGGTGATGAGTCGTGATGTTGGTAGAGGGGTGGGGGATGTTGCGACGGGGTGAGCGTTGGTTGTTTGAGGTTGGTTTGAGAGCTGTAGCAGGTTGGACGCTGATCTGCAGGCATTTGATTCCGCCAAGCCTTCTTCTTCTTCTTCTTCCCTTCACCACGTCTCAGCAGACTCAGGTATATTGATCAAAACGATATCATCAGCATGCCAATCATACCAATCAATATACCAGCAATCCTCTCCCTCTTTCGCGTCGTGCGCGACCCGACGCTATGTCTTCCTCATGCGACTGTCTTGACATTTGGAGATCTGCCTATTCCTTTATCTCGAGCCTTTAGACCACCACAGCACAACAACGCTCAGGCAACACGAGAGCAGGTGCGGCCACAAACGCAGGAGCAAAAGCAACACCAAGAGCAGGAGCCAGATATACGTGCCATAGTCCTAGACAAAGACAATTGCTTTGCTGTTCCTCATACCGACACTATTTTCCCTGCTTATAGTGTACGTAGTTCCGCCTACCTACCTCACCATCTTTCCCAGTCACCATTCTATAGTGTCATCAAGTGCCACCAAAGCAATCAATCAATCAATTGGTCGAATGCCACGATTTCCTTCCCCGTTCCACCATTTCCATTGCATTCCCAACTCATTATTCATCCCACTCTCTCGCACCCTCCCACAACACCCATCTTACCCCATCTTCTCCCTCCCATCTCTGCCATGTCCCATTCTCATTTTGGCCCTTCGAAAGGAAAAATTCAAATCCCTACTATCCACCTATAATCCAGCCAACATCCTAATCGTCTCCAACTCCTCCGGCACACTCTCAAAAGACCCCCAAGGCACCGCCGCAGACGCACTGGAACGGAATACAGGCGTCAAGGTGTTACGACATCGGCTTGAGAAACCGGGGTGTGGTGGGGAGATTTGGGCGTATTTTGTGCAACAAGGCCGCGTCATAAAACCAACACAAGCACAAATACAAACGCAAGAAGAAAAAGGAAACCCGCAGACTCAAACCCATAATCGGAACGGTGGCGACATAACACAAGATGACAAAGCAACAGCCTCCACAACTCACAAGCTCATACCGCCACACGACCAACCTGCCAAACTCATAACACACCCCTCCCAAATCGTCATAATAGGCGACCGCCTCTTCACCGACGTCGTAATGGCAAACATGATGGGCGCGCGGGCAATCTGGATCAAGGAGGGTGTTGTGAGGGATACTGGGTTTGTGACGAGGCTGGAGTATGCAGTGGAAGGATGGTTGAGGAGGAGAGGGTGGGGTGCGAGAGATGTTTGATCTGGTGAGGGCGCTGAGTGATGAAACTCGGCTTTGGTGGTTGAGGTAGTTAAGAAAGAGCGAGAGTTGGAGGGAAGGGAGGGGGATTTCGGGATTGTACTTATGTGATTGGGAGTAAGTGAACAAGCAGGCTACTGATATGGTAGCCTACGATCGAGGCTCTCGGGCTGCCGACGGAAGATGGAATATCCTCACTATCAGGCTCAGCCAGTTCGATACACAGGCTGACCTCCAGCTTCATACAACTTGACGATAGGCAATGTCTTACACTGCGTCACCTATTCTCTCCTTACGTCACTCTCATAGGGAAGTAAGAAAAGAGTCTGTCTACTGCATGGCCCTTATTCGCCACAGTGAGGTATAAGCCGAAGCCAAGATCAAGTCAAAACCAAGGAGTCCTGGTAACAGCTGCCAGCGCGAATCTAAGATCTCATATTCTCATGTTCTCATACAACATATACACCATCTAACCGTGCCCACTACCTCTTCAATCTCTATCATCAATTCCCTTTCCTACCTTTCCCAACCAATCCCTCTTCATCACTATCACTAAACCCCCTCACATCATCTGCATCCTCCTCGTCCTCTCCAACACTAAACATCGCTTCTCCATCACCATCTATACTCCTTTTTTCCTGCTGCGTCACAGCTCCTCTTTGCACACTTGCTATCTGCGCCGGTCTTTGTGGTGTCGGTACCGGTAGAGGAAGGTCGTCCTCGTCGTCCGTATCTTCTGCGTCGTGCAATGGTTGTGATTTCGTCATGTTGCCATTGCTATTCGTATTTTGTGCGTTGGGCTTTTTGTTGTTGTTGGTATTTGGTGAAGGGTCGTATGCGGGTGGTTTATTACCACCAGCTTCTTCGTCGTCGTCTAGAGCGTCGAAGTCAAGGGAGTCGCGCATATTCGTGATTTCGAAACCTTCGTCATCTTGTGATATCTGTGTGAACGAGATTAGCCGTGTATTGCAGACTTTGGCCCAGCAGCTTTAGATTGTGACATACCTCTTCACTCATAGCGAATCTCCTGTTGTTTGCAGTTGGTCGCCATATGTAAGCAATAAATGCCACATCAGCCAAATACACCAGATTCAACCAACCATCCAAAACGAACCACCGCGTCTGCCAATGTCTAGGAGTGTAGTTTGGATCGTTTGCGTTGGCGAAAGTAAAGGAGTTGAAGAAGAAGAAAGCAAAGATCACAAGGATCGTTGCAACGATGCAGTACCATAATTTCCGGTACATCTGTGCCTTGACATGCTGCTTTCTCTCTTGCAAGTCCTTCAAGGTCCAAGCAAGGGCGTTGAGCGTCCAGATATAAAAGGCGGTTAAGGAACCAGCAAGTGGAAGAACGACCAGGAGGATCAGTGGACCGACGTCTTCTGGAGCAATGGATAGAGATGCAATAGCATAGATGACACCGAAGATGAAGTGTGTCGCTGCCAAGATCCGTGCCCACAGCATCTTGCGTCCAAGATTTGATTTGACGACACCATAGCCAAGACAGACGATAAGGAGGAGGAAGAAAGATATCGAATTGCGTGCGGCATTGAGGACGGAGTCGAGGATGAGCAGGACCTTTGACATGACATCTGCGCCCTTGCGATTCATATGGTCGTAGTAGCCCCAGGTTGTGATCATCTCGAAGATGAGGAAGACTATTGTCGCAGTGATGTAGTTTTGAACGGGCAGAATATCGTGCCTATTCTGGACATAGAGGAAAGCCCAGTAGAGACCAATGACAGCATAGACGAGGGTCAGACCACCGTAGAAGGGAAGTTTGGCTATTTGCGCTCCTGGCAGCTCTCCGTATGCGTTGCGAAACTCGGCGATAGCGTTGTATTCTAGGTCAGCATTGAGAGCTGCTGTCAGCACACAGTAGTAGCCAGTCTTAGTAATGGGATATTCGATTGGCGTTAGATTGCCTGTAGCAGTATGTATAGCCTTTGTGACAATCATATTGTTTGAAATTGACGACGCATTTGTAGCGAGAATGAAAGAGCCATATCCTTCCACCGAACAATATCCTCCACCTATTGCGCTCTGATCACAAACATATACTCGCTGGAGCAACACGGTCAGCTCTTTTGACGTGAATCTACTTGCTCAATCCAACATACCTGCGTTGGCTCGTCTCTGTTAGGAATACCTATCAGCCCATTGTCCGCCCATTCAAAGAGAATAAAGGCGACCGTGGGATCTGGTATTGGCTCTTGACCTGCTGGAGGGCTGTATGGCAGGAACTTTGTGTCGATGTATGGATCTACATTTCCTCCCCATGATTTCCTACTGTACATGCCTGAGCATTGTTCTTGACTATCTTCTTTCTGGTTCTGGACTTCGCATCAGTATCGATCTACCTTGGGACGACAGGAAGATCCCTACTATTGCTACTTCTGCAGACCTGGCGCACGCCGCGAGGCCCAATGCTATCAGGCCAAATGCAGACCATGTTCTTGTCATCTTGCACGGCTGGTGTTGACACCACGTCCCCCAATCTATCGTTCGCGGTACAAGTTGCGCGTCAAGTCTGAACGAACACCTGGTTTTTGCGAGTTCCGGGGGTGCAATTGGACAGTGGTGGTAACGCGCGGAAGCCTCGACGATGAGATGAAACGAAGCACAAGATAGGAGAAGGTGACGAATGAGCTGAATATATGGGATTAAGATTAAGGCCAAGTAACTGTCACGTGATGCAGATCCCAAAACAATCCGATGCTCTCATGCTCTCATGCTCTCTTTCTCTCATCCTTCTGAAAAAACCATGAAACAAACACGGAGACACCGAATGAAATAGCTGGCTGCCAGTACCTTTGATGGCTTGCCATGACTGCAGTGATGATTTGTGAATGTTGTCACTCACGTATCG
>Ga0181467_101122_pt1 | contig 12093 bp, 12 predicted proteins | sample InSIn5gowninarea_2_FD_119079 | JGI IMG/M metagenome (GOLD analysis project Ga0181467, IMG submission 119079) | Clean room microbial communities from NASA Spacecraft Assembly Facility at Jet Propulsion Laboratory, Pasadena, California, USA -... ... | reverse complement strand
CCATGGCGGGGGTGTTGGGATGGGGTATTCTCAGCATTCCGGAATGGTGATTGTTGCGGACGGTACGAAGGATGCGGAAGTACGGTTAGAACGTGTATTAACAACGGACCCTGGGATGGGGGTAGTTCGTCATGCCGATGCAGGATATGAGATTGCCATTCAAACAGCCAAAGAAAAGGGCATCAAAATGCCTATGCTGCAACAGGACAAAGACTGAGAGGATGATAGATTAATGAGTGCTCCAATTTTTATCAGAAAGGCTTCTCAGCTGGTGACTTTAGAAGGGAGTTCTGCTTCTCCCCTTGTCAAAGGTGCGATGTCTGAGTTGGGTATCATTGAGAATGGCAGTGTTTGGATAGAAGAAGGATTGATTCAAGCGATTGGAACGGATGAAGAACTTGCCCGGAATTATGCGGATCGATTGGGTGAAGCGGAGATCGTGGACGCGAGTGGAAAACTCGTTACTCCAGGACTTGTTGACCCGCATACCCACCTTGTTTTCGCAGGAAGCAGGGAAAATGAGTTTAATATGCGCCTCCAAGGTGCCACTTATATGGAAATCATGAATAGCGGCGGCGGAATCTATGCGACAACGAAACGGACACAATCAGCAACACACGAAGAGCTATTTCAAGAAAGCTATGAGCGCTTAAATCAATTCCTTCGTCATGGTGTCACAACCGTGGAAGCAAAAAGCGGCTATGGGATGGAGTGGGAAACCGAACGGAAACAGCTGGAAGTTGCACGGGAACTGAACAAAAAGCATGCAATTGATGTTGTTTCGACGTTTATGGGGGCACATGCTGTGCCGAAAGAGTATAAACCAAATCCTGATGAATTTGTCAGAAAGCTGATTGATGAGATGATTCCTAAGGTGGCAGAGCTCGGACTGGCGGAATTCAATGATGTCTTCTGCGAACATGGTGTGTTTACTCCGGAGCAGTCCAGGCAGATTCTTGAAGCCGGCCGGCGCTATGGCTTAATTCCGAAGATACATGCGGATGAAATTGAGCCTTATGAAGGGGCTGAATTAGCGGCAGAGGTTGGGGCAATATCGGCTGACCACTTATTAAAAGCATCTGAAAAAGGGATGAAAGCTATGGCTGAAAAAGGGGTAGTTGGCGTATTGCTTCCAGGTACTGCGTACTTTTTAATGGCGGAATCGGCAAATGGACGTAAAATGGTCGATTTAGGGGTGCCTGTGGCCTTGTCAACAGATTGTAACCCTGGTTCATCACCAACCGTTTCCCTGCCATTTATTATGAATCTCGGTTGTTTAAAAATGGGGTTAACTCCTGCTGAAGTCTTAGTTGCGGCGACGATTAATGCGGCCCACGCGATTAATAGAGGGCGTGAGATTGGCAGTCTAGAAGTTGGAAAAAAAGCGGATGTCACGATTTTTAACGTCGGGAATTATATGAAACTGCAATATTCTTATGGCGTGAATCATACCGATACGGTTGTGAAAAATGGCAGGGTGGTGGTCAGGGGAGGTCAGTTAGTTGAAGAATTTTCTCTATCCTAAACTGAACCCTCCCAGCTTTACATGGGTAAGGCCGGATGACGGGGCAGAAGCTGTGAAGGTGCATGAGTGGATCCATCCGCTGACGGCTGCATCTGATCCTGAAATAAGCAAGAACGCCGATTTTGTCGTCGTTGGAGTCCCATTATCGCGCTCATCGATCAGCGCTTCCGGTGCCTCGGAATTTCCTGAGGCATTCCGGCGCGCGTGGAAGGGGTTTACTACCTATAATCTTGACGAGGATATCGATTTAGCGGAAATGACGGCTGTCGATGCTGGTGATGTGCCCATGCATGTGACCGATATCCGCCGATGCCATGACAATATTATCGCTGCGTCAACAGCACTCCACCAGCATTTTCAAACTTCCAAAATCTGTGCGATTGGCGGTGATCATTCGATTACAGCCATGATGGTAAAAGGTTTATATGAGGCGAAGCCGGAGGAGAAAATCGGAATTCTTCAGTTTGATACCCACTTTGATTTACGAGATTTGTCCGATAATGGTCCTTCCAATGGGACACCGATGCGAAATCTGATTGAAAGTGGTGTGGTCGAAGGCAGGAATATGTACAATATCGGTCTGCATGGATTCTTTAACACCAAGGACTTAAAGCAGTATGCCGATGAACAAGGGGTAAATTATTTCACGCTGCGGGAAACTAGGAAGAAAGGAATCGAAGAGACGGTTTCGACATGTTTAGATGAGTTAGCTGCAAAAGTTGATACGATTTATTTAACGGTCGACATGGATGTCCTTGATATTGCCTATGCACCGGGCGTACCTGCATCAACGCCGGGGGGCATGACAACAGCCGAACTGCTAGAAGGGGTCCTTTTAGCCGGACGTCATCCAAAAGTCAAAGCCATGGACATCGTCTGCCTCGACCCCCTAAAAGACAGCAGCGTCCAGCCAACCGTCAAACTCGGCACCCACACCTTTCTTACCTTTTTGACAGGAGTAATGCTTCGAAAAAGTGACAATAAAGGTAAATAAAGGTGACAGGTACCACAAAAGGACAATTCAGAGCCAATGTCCATACCGGATGGACATTGGCTTTCTTATCGACAAAAAACTTAGTCGTTTTTTGTAAGGGGTTTCATGGGAAATAATATTTTGGGGAAATACACTCAATTATTCCTTGGGAAAGCGCATGATTAGACAATTATCGCTACTGTTCTGAGAAAAATGTCGCCTATATTTCCCAAGCATATAGAGTATTTAAAATAAAAACAAGAAACCTAAGAAATGAAAACCCCCATTTTATAGGATATAATTTAATAATAAGTAACCAGTAGGGGTCACAGATATGAAAATAATCGTTCTATCAGATACGCATATGCCAAAAAAGGCAAAAGCCTTACCTCCTAGATTACTGGAAGAACTTAAGGGTGCTGATTTAATCATCCATGCAGGGGATTGGCAAACAGTCGATGTTTATAACCATCTTAAAACCTTTGCAAAAGTAGAAGGGGTTTTCGGGAATGTTGATGGTGAAGACATTAAGGAAATGTTTCCGGAGAAACGAATCGTTGAGGCAGGCAACTATAAAATTGGGATCACTCATGGTCATGGCACCAGAAAAACAACTGAAAAAAGAGCCGTTCAGAAATTTGCGGATGAGAAAGTAGATTGCATCATATTCGGTCATTCACATATTCCAATAAAAAAATACGATCAAGGAATCCTCCTCTTCAATCCTGGTTCGCCAACTGATAAGAGAAGGCAGGAGAAATTTTCATTTGGCGTAATTAATATTGGGGAATCATTAGAGGCCGAGCATATATTTTTCCAAAAAGAGGAATCTGAAAAAAATACAAAAGGGGAAACCACACAATGAACAAAAAGGTAATCGTCTATACTACCAAAGACTGCATCGAGTGCACGATGGTCAAAAAAGTCCTTAGTGAAGAAGAAATCACTTTCGAAACTAGAGACTTGTCGATCAATCCAGAATATCAAAAAGAAGTGGAGAAATATGGATTTCTTGGTGTTCCAGTGACAGTCGTTGGAAATCGAGCGGTCAAAGGATTTACCAATGAACTGAAAGAGTTGATGGAGCTGGCAAAAAGTTAAGGATTCGAAAATATAACAGATAATCTATCAGGCAAAAATAGTAAATGGCTTGAAGGAAAATCCTTCAAGCCATTTTTCCGTATTTAATTATGCACTAATTGATTTATCTGCTTCGGCACCTTGAAGTTCAACAGGCGGATGGAATTCTTTTTCCATCTTGGAAACAACCACCGTTGCCACACCATTCCCGATTAAGTTCGTGATCGCACGGGCTTCAGACATGAAACGGTCAACACCTAGTAATAAGGCAATCCCTTCGACTGGAATGACAGGAAAAGCAGATAGAGTTGCTGCAAGAGTAATAAAACCTGAACCGGTTACGCCAGCTGCACCTTTGGAGGTAAGCATTAAAATTCCTAACAAGGTAATTTGGTGCCAAATGGTAATATCTACATTGTAAGCCTGAGCAATAAAGAGTGCGGCCATCGACAGATAAATAGCGGTGCCGTCCAAATTAAAAGAGTACCCAGTTGGAACAACCAGACCCACCACTGATTTAGAACAACCGTATTTCTCCAGTCTTTCCATCATTCTTGGTAAAGCAGATTCTGAAGAAGACGTACCCAACACCAAGAGAATTTCTTCCTTAATGTAAGCAATGAATTTTAAAATATTAAATCCATATAACTTGGCGATGGCTCCGAGAATAAATACGATGAAAATAAACATGGTGGCATAAACGCTACCCATTAATTTACCAAGAGAAACTAACGAGCCGAGCCCAAAATTACCAATCGTATATGCCATAGCACCAGATGCCGCAATCGGCGAAAACTTCATGACCATATTAACAATTTTAAAGAATATATCCGTAAATTTTTCAAACAAGACAACGACTGGTTTCCCTTTTTCCCCCATTGATGCAAGCGCAATTCCGAAGAGGACGGCAAAGAATAAAATAGGCAGCAGCTCACCCTTCGCCATTGCCCCGACAAAATTATCAGGAATGATTCCTAAAATAAATTCCATCACACCATGACTGGATTCTTTTGCCTGCTCCGTAAATTGCGAGATATCGCCGCCTTTTACGGATTTAGTGTTGAACCCTGATCCGGGCTGGATGATATTAACTAGGATTAACCCAATCGCCAATGCGAACGTCGTTACAATTTCAAAATAGAGGAGCGCTTTTCCGCCAATCCGCCCGACCTTCTTTAAATCCCCCATATTTCCAATTCCGATAACTATTGTTAAAAATACAATTGGTGCAATAACCATTTTAATGAGCTTAATAAAGATATCGGCCAGAACCTTTAATTCTGTACCGAATTTCGGAAAAAGAAATCCGATAACAATCCCAAGTACAATCCCCATTAATACTTGGACAGTCAAATTTTTAAAGTTAATTTTCATTCCCATACACCCCTTTGTTATAAAAAAACTGTTAACGCTTTCACCCATCCAACCACATAATAAATGAAAATTCAGATAATAGTAAGATTTTGGTCATATTGGTCTTATTGTTCCTTTTGATATGAAAATACCGTAATTAACTCCCATTAAAAATCTAATAAATTTAATAACTATGAATTTACTATTTAAAAAAAATAGGCCATGATAATAACTAGTAGGAAATTTACTTGATTTACTGTAAGGGGGAGCCGGGTGATGTTTCCATTAAAAGTAATATTAATAGAAGATGATCCAATGGTTCGAGAGGTCCACCGCCAGTTTATTGATAGAATCGAAGGCTTTACGATTATTGGTGTCGCCGCCAATGGGGTGGAGGGACTAAGATTGGTCAAAGAACTTAGGCCCAATCTTGCCATTATCGATATTTACATGCCCCATATGGGCGGAGTAGAGATGCTCAGAGTACTTCGAACAGAGGCCATTTCTGTCGATGTCATTGCGATCACTGCGGCAAGCGATATTGAAACCATCCATGGTGTTCTGCAACAAGGTGCTTTTGATTACATCATGAAACCATTTACCTTTGACCGAATAAAAAAATCACTAGATACCTATAAACACTATCGACTCAAATTAGGCGAAAAGAAGGTTCTGTTACAAGAGGAACTGGATCAGCTGTTATTTATTGATCATAAAGAAGAAAATGAGAGTGATCGTTTGCCAAAAGGGTTAAACATGAATACCTTAACAAAAATTACCGATTTTATTTCGCATGAGAACGAACCGGTGTCTGCTGAAGAAGTGGCAGAAGGAACCGGCATGGCCCGGGTCACTGCGCGAAGATATCTTGATTATTTGGAAAAGGAAGGAAAAGTAAAAATCCATATCCATTACGGTGGCATTGGGAGGCCAATTAACCGATATGGCGTGTGAAAACATTTCAATGCTGGTGACTTGGGGGGAGAATGGTGCGCTTGAACATTAGCTTTAAAAAACCAAAACTCCGTTTACAAACGACAATTACGCTCCTCGTTTGTATCGTGGTCGTTATGGCATTGTTCGTTACTGAAATTTTAATTACAAACAGAATCTCGAAAGAAACAGAGAAAAGCCAAGCAGAGAAGGCAACGGATATTGCAAGGATTGTCGCCCAATCCCCCCTTGTCATAACAGGGTTACAGAATAAAAAAAACGAGAAGAATATCCAAACCTATGCAAATGAGATCAAACAGTCCACTCATGTTGAATTTATTGTTGTGATGGACATGTATGGAATCAGAAAATCTCATCCTAATCGGAATCTGTTAGGACTCCATTTTGTCGGTGGGGATGAAGGGCCTGTATTAAAGGGGAAAGAGCATATTTCAACGGCCAAAGGGACGTTGGGTCTATCCTTACGCTCGTTTGTGCCCGTGTTTAATGAGAAAAATAAGCAAATAGGCGCCGTTGCAGTAGGAATCTCTTTGGAAAAAGTAAATCAGGAAATCGAACAAAGCAGAAAAATAATTTTAATCGGAGTCGGTGTAGGTATTTTAGTAGGGGTTCTTGGTGCGCTTATTTTAGCAAGAAAAATTAAAACCATTCTCTTTGGTCTTGAACCAAGTGAAATGGCCAAACTGCTTGAAGAGCGTAGTGCCATGCTGCAATCTACTAAGGAAGGGATGCTGGCTGTAGACCAAAATGGGATGACCACGCTTGTCAATAATGAGGGGATTAGACTTCTTCTTAAAGCGGGTATTCGCGGGTCGTATATCGGGGAAAAGGTCGACAATTATCTGCCAAATTCAAAACTAGCCTCCGTCTTAGCAACAGGTGAACCGCAGTTCGATCAAGAACAAGAAGTCAATCTTATTACCATTTTAACCAATCGAGTTCCGGTCATTGTTAATGGAAAAATTGTTGGTGCGATTGCTACCTTCCGTGAAAAGACGGAAATTAAGGAATTAGCTGAACAATTAACTGGCGTGAAATTATATGCCGAGGCACTTAGAACTCAGGCCCATGAATTTATGAACAAACTCCATGTTATTTCAGGATTAATCCAAATGAAGGATTATCAACGGGTCTCCTTGTACATAACCAATATAGTCGATCACCAACAATCAGAGGTTGAATTTGTGGTTAGTCGTTTTAAAGATCCCGTGTTAGCAGGATTTATTTTAGGAAAACTCAGCTTCGCAAGGGAAAGCGGCTGTGAATTTATCATCGAGGGGGAAGGATTTTTACCAGAACCTCACCAGCAGGGAGTCACCCATGAAGTGGTCACAATCCTTGGGAATCTAATAGATAATTCGCTAGATGCTGTTGCAGACCGTCTGCTTAAAAAAATGACCTTAAGGTTTGATTATTTTGATGAATTCCTCGTGTTGGAGATCCATGATACCGGGCCAGGCATTGATGAGGAAGTAATAAATAGCTTATGTGTAAAAGGTTATTCTACCAAGGGTGAAAATCGTGGATTTGGTTTATACTTGGTGCAGCGAAGCTTGGAAACATTAAAAGGACAATTAGAAATTCATTCTCAAAAAGGGAAAGGAACTACTTTCATTGTGACTATTCCATATTTAAGTAAACAATAATTATATTATGTTAACTTAAACTTCCCGAAACTTTATCCTTTACATTCTAGATTGATAGGAATAATATGGAGGTAATTAAATAAAGAAATCGATCTACTAGGGGTGCCCTGTTATCAGGCTGAGAGAAAACGTTTAGTTTTTAACCCTTCGGACCTGATCTGGGTAATACCAGCGTAGGAAAGTAGCCAAGTGAATGTTATATTTTTCTTTTACTACTAACCAACCAGGTCCGTTTATGGATCTGGTTTTTTTATTTTTTAAAAAGAAAAGGGGAGATTAGGATGGAAAAAAATAGTTTGTATGTAACGTTGGAAAAGGTAAGGAAGGTTAACCCGCTTGTCCATAATATCACCAATGTGGTCGTTACAAATTTCACAGCCAATGGGCTTCTCGCATTAGGAGCTTCACCGGTGATGGCCTATGCAGCCGAGGAAGTAGCAGAAATGGCTAAGATTGCGAGTTCACTAGTTTTGAATATAGGCACATTAAACCCGCAGACGGTTGATTCGATGATTATTGCTGGCAAAGCTGCAAATGAATCCAGTGTACCAGTCATCTTTGATCCGGTTGGTGCTGGTGCTACCACTTACCGAACGGAAACGGCCAAAAGAATCATGCGAGAGGTAAAGGTTTCAGCCATTCGCGGAAACGCGGCTGAAATCGCCAATGTCCTTGGTGAAAAATGGGAAATCAAAGGCATTGATGCAGGCGCAACAGTAAACGGGGACTACACCTCCCTAGCGATTACAGCGGCACAAACATGGCATTGTGTTGTTATTATCACCGGTAAAGAGGATGTCGTTACCGATGGAAAAACTACCTATCTTGTTAGCAATGGCCACCCAATCATGACCAAGGTGACTGGCATGGGCTGCCTGTTAACCTCGGTTATTGGGGCATTTGCTGGAGTAGAAAAAGATTTACTCCAAGCTTCACTAGCTGCCTTAACATATTACGGCGTTGCCGCCGAAAAAGCAGCGGCACAAACAGCTGAAAAGGGACCAGGAAGTTTCCAAATCGAATTCTTAAACCAATTATCACTGGTCTCAAATGAGGAAATAAATATTTATAGTTCTTTCAAAAAAGTGAATTAAGAGGGGTTATTTTATGAAAAAGGTATTAACAATTGCAGGTTCCGATAGCGGCGGCGGGGCCGGAATTCAAGCTGACTTAAAGACATTCCAAGAGTTAGGAGTGTTTGGGATGTCAGCCTTAACCGCTGTAACGGCCCAAAATACATTAGGTGTTCATGCGGTTTATCCAATGTCAAGAGAGGCGGTGGTTAAGCAGATTGAGGCGGTTGGCTCGGACATTGGTGCGGATGCAGTGAAAACAGGAATGTTGTTCAATGCAGAAATCATCGAGGCGGTTGCCGCTCAAATCAAAATCTTTAATTGGGAGAATGTAGTGGTTGATCCAGTCATGATTGCCAAAGGGGGCGCCTCACTGCTGCAAATAGAAGCTATTTCTGCTCTGAAAAAATACTTGCTGCCAGTTTCCAAAGTAGTTACCCCGAATATCCCGGAGGCAGAAGTCTTAACGGGCATGACTATTCTGACCTTAGATGATAAACAGAAGGCTGCTAGAAGGCTCCATGATTTAGGCGTGAAAAATGTTGTGATTAAAGGCGGTCACGATGAAAACGAATCCGAGTCTAATGATTTATTGTTTGATGGCAAGGAATTCTACACTTTTACGAGCAGGCGTATCGAGACAAAGAACACTCATGGTACGGGTTGTACTTTTTCCGCAGTGATAACCGCAGAACTAGCTAAAGGTGCGTCTGTTTATGAAGCCGTTGCGACAGCGAAAGAGTTTATTCAGGCCGCGATTGAAGATCAATTGGAGATTGGTCAAGGACATGGACCGACCAATCATTGGGCGTATGGAAAAAGAAACCTTATAAAGGAGTGAGCGAGGTCATGATTGATTTGAGAGAGGCTTTACGTGTTTATTTTATTATGGGCAGCAACAACTGTTTGAAAGAACCTGTTGAAGTATTAAATGAGGCGATTTCAGGTGGGATAACACTTTTTCAATTCCGTGAAAAAGGGGAGAACGCACGAACGGGTTCTGAAAAATATGCTCTGGCTAAAGAACTCCTAACCCTTTGCAGAAACCATCAAATTCCTTTCATTGTGAATGATGATATCGAGTTGGCTGTGGCGATTGATGCAGATGGTGTACATATTGGGCAAGAAGATGAATCGGTAAAAATGGTACGGGAAAAAATCGGCAGGGACAAAATCCTTGGGGTATCCGTCCATACGCCAGAAGAAGTCATGGCTGCGATTCAAGCTGGAGCGGATTATTTTGGGATTGGTCCTGTGTTTCCGACGAAGACTAAAGCGGATGCCAGACAATCGCGAGGGACGACTCTAATTGAACAACTAAGGAAAGATGGCTGTGAAATGCCGATTGTTGGCATCGGCGGGATTACGATCCAAAATGCCCGGTCCGTAATTGATGCGGGGGCGGATGGGGTTTCTGTGATTACGGCCATAAGCCAGGCAGAATCCCCGTTGGCATCGGCGAAAGCTTTAAGAAATAGTGTGATTACTAAAGGAGTGGCCAAATAGTGAAAAAAACCCATAAATTGACGTTGACCGCCATGATGATTGCGATTGGAACCCTATCAAGTAACATATTCTATATTCCAATTGGTTTTACAAAGGTCTTTCCGATCCAACATTTTATGAATGTCTTATCAGCCGTTTTGTTAGGACCTTATTATGCTGTCGCCCAGGCCTTCGGTGTTTCTTTGCTTAGAAATTTAATGGGAACCGGTTCGCTGTTTGCCTTTCCTGGCAGTATGGTCGGAGCCTTGCTTGCCTCACTATTATTCTGGAAAACCAGAAAACTATATCTTGCTTTTATCGGTGAAGTGATTGGGACCGGAATCCTTGGTGCGATGCTTTCTTACCCTTTAGCGACTCTTTTGCTTGGTCAAAAGGCAACCTTATTTGGATTCATTCCATTATTTATCTTCAGCTCATTTGCCGGGGCGCTAATTGGCTTTATTATTTTGACGGTTTTTTTAAGAAAGAAAGTATTAATTGTTAATGAAAATGATACAACCATCAGGAATTAACGATAAGGGTGTGAACAAATGAAAGAGGATTTACTTGGTAGAATCTCACAAGAGGTAGAAGCAAGAGAAGCGGAATTAATCGATTTATTGTCGAAACTCATTGCGTTCCCAACGGTTAGTCCTCCTGCACGGAATACCAATGAGGTGCAAGATTTTATAAAAGGATATTTAGAAAATTTGGGATTTAACACTGATAAGTGGGATGTTTATCCGGGTGATCCTAATGTAGTTGGGGTTTTACCTGGGGAATCTCGTGATCAGTTTAATAGTTTAATAGTAAATGGTCACGTGGACGTTGCTGAAGTTGGGGATACTTCAGCGTGGAAGGAGTCTCCATTTTCGGCATTTTGCGAGGATGGCCATATTTATGGACGTGGTGTCGCTGATATGAAGGGCGGAATAGCGGCATCACTGATAGCGATTAAACTTTTAAAAGAACTGGGAATTTCGCTGCAAGGTGATCTTCAATTTCAATCGGTTATTGGCGAAGAAGTTGGCGAAGCAGGAACACATGCATGCATGGAGAGAGGGTATACAGCTGACTATGCGGTCGTGGTGGATACGAGTGATTTACATATTCAAGGACAGGGCGGCGTTATTACGGGATGGATTACCATTCAAAGCAATGAAACCTACCATGATGGAATCAGGAGGAAGATGATTCATGCAGGTGGAGGCGTTCAGGGGGCTAGCGCGATTGAGAAAATGATGAAGATTATTGCTGGGCTTCAAGAGTTGGAACGTCATTGGGCGATTACGAAGAGTTATCAAGGTTTTCCTCCCGGCACCAATACGATTAATCCCGCGGTGATTGAAGGAGGAAGACATGCTGCATTTGTCGCAGATCGCTGTGCGCTTTGGGTTACGGTTCATTTTTACCCAGATGAAGATTATGAAGAGGTCATCAAAGAAATAGAAGCACATATTGGAGCGGTTGCTGCTGCAGACCCATGGCTGCGTGACAATCCGGCACACTTTGTTTGGGGCGGCAAATCGATGATTGTCGACCGAGGAGAAATTTTCCCCTCATTAGAGATAGATTCTGAACATCCAGGAACGAAGCTTTTAGCGGACTCCTATGAAAAATTATTATCGGCCAAGCCAACGGTTGGGATGTCCACCACTGTTACTGATGCGGGCTGGCTGGGACGTGCCGGTATTCCAACCGCTATTTTTGGACCTGGTAAATTGGAAGACGCCCATGCCGTGAATGAGAAAGTCGAAGTCAGCCAATTATTAGATTTTACAAAAGTGTTAGCTGTATTTATCGCTGAGTGGTGCAACACGAGAAAGGAGGGGCAGGGGAATGAGCTTTACCCAAAGACTTTTTGAAAAAGTAAGTGATATTTGGGGGTAACTACTTTGGAAACTGGCAGCAAGTATTTTTTCAGAGCAGAAATAGCTTCTATTTGCAGCAGTGAGGCGCCCCCTTTGGCAATCATGACTGGATCAACCACTACATTCTCCCAAT
>Ga0181467_101121_pt1 | contig 12093 bp, 11 predicted proteins | sample InSIn5gowninarea_2_FD_119079 | JGI IMG/M metagenome (GOLD analysis project Ga0181467, IMG submission 119079) | Clean room microbial communities from NASA Spacecraft Assembly Facility at Jet Propulsion Laboratory, Pasadena, California, USA -... ... | reverse complement strand
ATGGGATGTTGGTTGGTGGGATCGATGGGCATAGACACGATTTGAGCAGTATGATCATGTTGAAAGATAATCATATTTGGGCGAAAGGGAGTATTACTGCGGCAGTCAAGGCGGCTAAATCAGTTGGGGGTTTTGCGTTGAAGGTGGAGGTTGAGTGTCAGACTGAGGAGGAGGCGGATGAGGCTATTGAGGCGGGGGCTGATGTGGTCATGTTGGACAATTTTGATGGGGAGGGTTTGAAGGTTGCTGCTAGGAGTTTGAAGGATCGGTGGAAGGGCAAGAGGGAGTTCTTGATCGAGAGCAGTGGTGGGCTGACAGAAGAGAATGTGAAGGGTTACATTAACAACGACATTGACATTATTTCGACCAGCTCTGTGCACCAAGGTGTGTCGCACGTGGACTTCTCATTGAAGATTGAGCATGGGACCGAGGTGCCAGCGACATGAGGTCACAAAGTGACACGCCTACTTCCTAAACAACAAATCCAAGTACAATCACTCAGCCTTGAGCGCAGCCAAACGATTCGCCTCCAAGGCATATCCTACCCACACAAAAACAGCATGCAACACGAACACCGGGAGCTGGCCCGGCATGCCCAACAACTTTCCATCGTATTTCGAGTTCACAAACTCAGGATCGATCCACTTCGTACCAGGATAAAAGATTGCGCTCACGCCGCTGATCCAGTACAAACTTCCAATGATTGCAGCGGAAAACATGGAATCCCTGGCCGCTGTCTTTGTGGCGTACAACCCAGTGCCATATACTGCAGACACGAGAGGACGCCAGGTGTAGTAAAGTGTTGCCAGACCCAACAGTAGGCCCATAGACATGGTTTGGCCATTGTGGAATCGAGCATGTGGTGGCCATTTGGGGTTGTATACATGGCTCTCATTGAAGTCGGCAATGTATGGAGAGATTGAGTTAGAGATGGCAGCGAGGGAAGTTATGAGCCGTCCCGCTGTCAAAAATGGTATCGAGGCCATATTGTCTGGTGATGAAAATTGTCAAAGCTGTAGCAAGATGTAGTTCGTCTGCTACTGACGCCGTATCTTTCGTTGCTTGTTTGTTAGTGATCGATTCGTTCGTTCAGGCTTCGCAATGTAGTGAGAAACACAGATGTTTTCCTCAGTCGACAAGCAGAGGTTGCAATGCTCATGTTTAGCAAACACTAGGGGTCGGACTTTGTGCAACATCCACCCACGTCATAACCGGAATACGAACTTCACGCTTGTCTCACGCTGTTGGGAATTCCATTGCTTGTACGGAGTACAGTACGGCAGTAGCCATATGTCGCCGCGACACTGCTACCGCCCTGTGACTAATGTCTCGAGCACCGTGGGTACTAGTATTGAGAGTTCGTCAACCTTCTTGATAGCATCTTACCTTGTTGATGAGCTCATCATGATGTTCTACCCATATGCTTATGTTGTGACTCATCTTGCTTACTTCTAGCAAGCTTGGTCCGATAGCTGTAGTCCAAGATTATACAGACACTGCTGGCATCTTGGAAACGACCTCGCACATCGCACATTCCTCTATCGACAATTCACTGAAGCTTGTTCTAGGTAACATGAGTGGCTCGATGATCCCTGAGGCCAGGCGCGTAGATCCCAACAATGAGGCCTCGCTCACACGGTTTCTCGATGGAGTGGCTGCTGGCTTCGTGAATACAGCGCTTTCGCGAGCTTTCATCTGTGAGATCGATGATACACCACCTCCATACCCGTCTGCCACAATAAACTTCCCTCGCCTCAGACAGCACCTTACTCCAGGCATAACTAATGGTGCCCACGCTGGTGCTGAGCTTGTTGAAGCTGGAGATTTCTCTGCTCTTGCTGTCTGGGAAACAACGACCTACCGAGGCGTCCCCTTCAGTGACACGCTCACAGATGTTGGTCCAATCCGTCAGGAGTGGAGAAACAGGATCAAAGCACTGAAGGAGAAGCACATCGGGACGATCACCAAGGAAGATGGCACGAAAGAACTGAATCCTTTCTACCATCTAGGCTTTCTAGCAAGAAATCCGCTGCAGAAAGACAACGTCAGAGGTGCGATCAGTGCTGTGGTCAACCCTTGGTTGAAGAGGGCGGAAGAAGAGGGTGTGCCCATCTGGTTAGAAGCCACGTACTCTCACGCGGTCGACATTTATCAGCATTACGGCTTTAGGTTAGTTGATGTTATTAGAGTTGGAGTTGGCAAGCGAAATACGCTGGGATGGCCAGAGGAAGGTGGGGAGGGTGTTTGTGCATATGGTATGATATATGATCCACATTTGAACTCTTAGCTGCCTTGGTGAAGCAACTTCCAAAATTGCATTTCAATGGTCTCTACCGTTCTGGGCACATCTCCTCAGACCCGGAATAGCCCGTGCTCTTAGCAACCAGGTTTGCTGGAAGTCAACTGGCGAGAAGTTACCGCCGAAGATGCAAGACGATTGTGAGTGAGGACTTACGACATTGTGATGCGTTACTTAAGACTTGGGGCAGCGCACAAGCCCTTTAGCGAGGCTCCAAACACGATTTGGCAGCTACATGCTCGCGAGGCCCACGTCAATGACCAGCTTGTTCGCAGGTTCGTGATTGAGACAAGTAAAGCTGGTTGAGGATATTACTGGATGGCCAAACATAATAAGGATTGAATCCATTTACCTAGGTATATGCAGCCATGATCGTGCAGGATCGAATGGTGGTTACGAACACGAAAAGGATAAGGAGGGAGACAGACGAGCTGTATCGTCCCTGCTTCAACGAGCTTTCAATTCAGGCGAACACAGAACTAAAAGAACGAGCACAATGGTGCGATGATCACATGGTGAAAGGAATAGTTGCACCTTCAGACATCTATCAACGAGAGTCGCAACGACTGGTCTTGAGGATGTGGTACATAGCAGGTGTTTTAAGCTGCTGAACTACATGATGAGCTGATACATGGCAACGATACACGCTCTCTCCTTCAGCCAGCATTGTCCTGTTTGTAACTCGACTATGTATGTGATTTGGTTTTGTGAACGAGCGACTGACAATACTGACACTTTTCGTCATGAGCTGACCGCTGGTCCAGACCGAAGGCAGGTTGCCTCCAACCACCAGAGCACGTTGTCAGCAAACGAAGCTGACTTGAGCATCACACCAAAGGTCTGTCAAGCTTGCCTGACCCGACCTTCACCGACTGCAAGGGGCATTGTGGAAGATCGCTTCGGATACAACTTTGCACGTGTGGATCGTCCTTTGTGCTTGCTTTACAAAACGACTGCGGAAGTGGAAAACACACAGGGGTAATCCGCGTGGAAGTGAAGTCCCGAAGGCAGCCGAAAGAGAAGCCGTGTGCCTCATTGCCTGAACACTCCGGGTTCAAATAGACTGGAGCATGGAGATGGAACGCTGAGAGACGCACGTGCTTCTTGTGATTCGAGTAGAATGATCTGGCCAAGCTCGACAACGTGTCCGTGCGTGTTTCGAACTTCGTTGCTGTTCATGTCGTTAACCAGTTGTTATGCAAAGCGGTGACAAGGATGAGGAACAGGACTAACGACAATGGGAAAGGGAAATGCGAGAACTTCAGCATTAGGATGATTATGTAAGTTGCTATATTGGGTTAGATTAGCCTGTGAATTTTGACATTCGCTTGCTGAGCTCGACTTGTTTCGTGTGACACTTTGTTGGCACGAGACTCGTTACCCGACACCAACTGGGCAGAAAAAAGCTTGTCAAGCCACCACTGATCAAACATCTGGTCCCCTGCCAGTGTTGTCATGTCATCATCTCCTTTGGGGCCAGCCCGTCGATCTTTTCCGTTGAAACTGTGAAAAATGCTTACAGTACTGTACAGGAAGCTTGCATGGCCCACCTGAATGGATACTGGGTCGTTAAAGAGCTACCATTTTTTCTATCTCCTCGAGATTGGTTGCTCAGTCAAAACGAAGATAGACTTCACATGCAAAACGACCATTCCTAAAAAGCGGTGTAGACAGTATATAATGACTATGGCTCGACATGAGCTGCCATAAAGAACGGCCAACGCTTTCTTCACCACTGTCGCACCGTCCTACCATATTATCCAAGCACACACACAGATACCATGAACGTTACAGCCATTGAGTACCGACAAGAAATTATTCCTCTGGACTTCACTTCGCACAGTTGAACGATACAATCACGTGTGCAACGCTCTATCTCAGGGTTCGAAGCCTGTTCTCACAATGTCAAAATCCCCTTCGCAAGATCGACCGTCCTTTATGCTCTCAGTTGACCCAGCCCCCAAGAAGAGGGCCTCCCACAGCACCCCTTCATCTGCCGCAGCTTCATTCACAGATGAAAAGATGCCTAGCCCAGCTGTCTCAGTTATCAAATCTATTGCTCGACATGCGTTCACGCGTACACGAAGCGCTGTCAAAACACCAACGAGATCACAGCTAAGCGTTGAGGGCCGGCCTCCAAACATGGCAACGATGAGACAAGTCACTCCAGTTTATGACCACGACCTTCAACGCTGGGTCTGGCCTACTCCTCCGATTGAGCCTACCAATAAGCCGTCCAGAGAGCTTTCTAATCTATTGCCAAGACGTAAATCTATTACATGAAAGCCTACTCGTCAAGAGACGATTGTCAATAACGGTACCCTCCAAAAAGTTTTCAAACTCAGTAATTGAAGCACCGTCAAGTTTCAGTGGAATGCCCTGGTTCTGTGTCTGGGGTCAGGCGATGATTATGTCGCGTGAGGACTTGTTGTATCTCGATACGCTACGGTCAGACATATCTGGCCTAAAAATACAAACTCAGCGTGGTTCAACACAACGAAACCACACTACTTGACTATACGGCAGATACATGTTCTGTTGCAAAGTGGTGGAATGCAAAGCTATCGTGGTAAGGGGAGACGCCATGGCTTGCGAAATTAGTGCGAAGGATGATCGACTCTGGAAGATCTTACTAGGGTCTCTCTACTGTTATTTGCTGGAAGGAAATCGTTGTCGACAGGAAATCCGTCAGGTGGGCAACGGTGGAGGGGATAAGCACATCACGTCTTACTCTGCCTGATACGTGGCAGTGTAGGAAGGTTGTGAGTCAGACGGGTAGGAAAGAAGAGGCAGGATTAATATTTATGATCCGTGAGGTTGCGTGGGTGGAATAATCTGAAGCTGTGAACATAGCAATTTCATTGCAAGGATTTAAGTGAAGAGTTCGTGTAGCAGATTCATTCGTTTGAACCGAATCGGAAACTTGTTGAAAGCTTGTTACCCTCTGACAAAATTGTTGAAACCTGTCACGCTCATTGAACGGTTCCTAGTTGACGTGTCTGTTGTTTGTCTCTCCGTCTACCTGTCCAACTAACGAATCGAACTTACGAGGCTATGGCTAGGGATCTTGCCTCGAGTCACGCTGTACTGTTCGATTTTCGATGCTTACTGAAGCCAACGGAGCTTACCGATCGTGTTGATAATCAGATGTGTGATGGTCTTTAGGATCGTATCAGCATGCATCTGTGGGTTAGTAGAGATGACGGCTTCAGAAGTGACAGAAAACTTCCTAGCTAAAAATAGCTACACCTTAACTCAGTAAACTCTGCGATGTTCATGCTTTTCAAATTCTTGGTTACCGCTGTACTGGTAGAGCGTTTTAGCCTTAGCCATCGGCAACAGATGAACAATTTATCAGATGAACGTCGGTAAGGTCTTGTGATGCGTACCACAACGTTTGAAAACTCCTACGGAGTGTGTGCGCATCCACATTATTCGTCCAAAAGTCCGGTTCATGCACCGGTGCGTAATGTTTGGCCACTGATCGAGCGGCAGAAGTCCACGCAATCTATCGTCTCATGCCGTCTACAACAATATCTGCGAAGTCGCTGTTAAGTTCCAGGAGTACCCCATATCCGGTATTTCAATACCGTCGCGTGCCTTGTGTGTTGTGAATGTTGCGAATTTTCCTGCGACCCATTCAACCACCAGTCATCCAGCAATTTACACTACACCTCGAATCGTGGGGAGGTCTTACAATACCCTTAGCCAATATCCCACAGCACCCTCCAGACTCAAAACATAGGACAATGTCCAGCCAACATCAGCAGTTATGAATAACCACATTCCATACGCAAAGATGCAGCCGCAGTCTATGCAAACTCAGCAACAGTCTCATGCTCATATACGCCAACAGCAGCAGCAGCAACGTCCTCAACAGAAATATCAAGCAAATCCACTGCATCCTTCCTTGATCAGTGAACTTGACCCAGCTTTCCTCAAACTGTACAACGACTATATCGCCACCTCTCCACCTCCTTCCACAGATATCAACGTCGTCCGTTCGAATTACTCCGTCCTATATAGTTACGCGACCGCTCCCGCTAGCGGTGTGGGTGGCATCGGTGAAACAACAGTCCCTGGCTGGGCAAAATATCCGGGCGAAATATCTGTTCGAGTCTACGTCCCACCAGGCGAGGAGCCTGGTCAGAGAAAGGTCTGGCCTGTACATTTCAATTTCCATGGTGGTGGTAAGCACAATCTACAAGCATACCCCGAGGGGAAGCGTATATACTGATGCATATGGATGTATAGGCTGGGCCTGCGGTGACCTCGAAACCTCCGCACACATCTGCCACCACATCTGCGCGAACGTTCACTGCTGTGTAATCGACGTCTCCTATCGCTTGATTCCAGAATACCCATTTCCGATCGGCATTTTTGACTCGCTTAGTGCTGTTGCACACATTCTTATTAACCACAGGACGTTCAGCATCGACCCTCATAACATAACTCTTGGAGGAGAATCTTCAGGAGGCACCATCGCCCTCGCGCTAAGTCACATCTTTCGTGATGCTGGAGAACAATGGAGCAAAAGACTCAAGGGTGTGGTGGTTGGCACACCGAGTATATGCGACTTACGACGCATAAGCACAGCTCAAGAAAGTCCGTTCGAAAGCATGCGTGACAGTGAGCGTATGCCACTGCTTAATTGGCAAAAATTGAAATGGTTCGACAGCTTCAAATGGATGAGTTTGACGGCTCAGCCGCCTGGGCTCCTAGTGCCACAGCTGCAGTCCCCGCAAAACGACATTAATTCGAGAAAGGTGGAGAACGTGCCGAGGCCGAATCATAAGCAGATGATGGCGGACGTATCATGGTATGCGAATTTGCTGACAGCACCAAACCACAAGGATTTGGCACCATTGACGTACATCGCGACGGCAGAGTTCGATCCACTACGCGACGAGGGAGAGACTTATGCACAGATATTACGCGAGAATGGAAATAATGTGGTCACAACACGATTCATGGGTGTGCCACATTCGTTCATGCACATGGATGGAGTATTGAGGCAGGGGAAAGAATATTCGGAAGAGGTGATAAACAATATTCGAACTTGCTTGTATCCGCCAGAGGCCAACGAGGGGAGCAATACTGGGAAGGAGAAAGAGGGCCTAAAGCAAAGTAACAATGCTCACGATCAAGGTGAGGACGTGGGAATGGAAGAGTCAGAGTGAGAACCTCTGTTTGACTTGTCATATCTAGACGATGGCCTTGACGAGAGTGGGGCGTCAGCATAGCGATGTCTTTTTCCTTCTTGTCTATGATTCATGCATTTTGGAGGTTGTGATTCAGCATGGTGTTGGGACGGAAGTTATGATTCTTGAGTGCGAGCTGTCACGAGCGAAAAGGCCACTGGAACTGAGCACGACACATTGGCCGGAGTCGAGGTGCATTGCGAAGGTGTTCGCTAACAGTCGTTGGCGTTGGCGGTCTACCTCTACATTGTTCAACATTTTCAAATCACATTGACCATATTCGTTTGAATGGCTGCCAATAGTTCAATTCATTCTTCTGGTACGGGGATAGCCCCGGACAACAGGGAACTCTTCTAAGTGCCAGTGGGTAGGAGAGAGTATGCTGTGTGCTTGGAAAGTAGTAGCTCAACACTGTGATTCATAAGATGCAAGACCTGCAGCAAGTCACGCCGGAGCGTTCTGCTTACTGCTAGCCAAGAGCTGGCCTTCAGTAATTTTCAGACCTTCTTGGCATGCGAATGGTGTTGGCACTCTTCACAAGGCGAGGCTGTGTTAGATAGTCCTCGAGGTATGGAAAGGAGCTGGTGACGCGGCAATTTCATTGGCGGGCTGGCGGAACCACGAGCCTTCAAGATGGACTCTTCTTCTTCTTCTTGTTGTCGTCGCTGATGTCGTATCAAATAAGTTAGGATGAACGGAATAGTTGGTGGTTGACCAAAGTACACTTTCTTGTGTCCGGGTGTTCTCCACAATTCGCATAACGCAGATAAAGTCCAGGCCAGATGTAACCTGATTCTGTGTCGATCACCCGGGTCAAGTGTTCGCGAAATCGCTTCCTTCATTGCCCTCATGGATGAAACATGCCTTTGCAACTCTCGAGAGGAAGAAGTTCGTGAGGCGGATCAGCTCATGGTCAATGAATATTTGTTGTAAAGTAATTGTCCGGCCGACCTTTTGGTACTAATGTGGAGTCGGGATGGGATATTCGCTACTTCAAAGCTGTCACATCAGGATCCTCCTCTATGCGAGAAGGTTTACATCTCTTCAGTGAAATTTACTTTCTGGCTCGTTCGTGAACTTTGACAGGTACATATACAGGTATGCATCCAACCACAATGCTCCTCTCTCGGACACCTACCATCGTATCCGAGCACTTTGGTATCGGTTGAGGCAGCTCTCAGAGAAAGGCTGAAACACCCCTCCGATGAGACGAAAGATAGCATACAATCGACTGCGATGGTTAACCTGACGGCTGATGTGACCCGCGACTTCACCGGGGTGAAGGTATACTCAGCATTCACAGATCCTTCGACCCAGACACCGCTGTTCGTGGCAGAATACATCGCAGCATCGTATCGCATGTCCGATACTTATGCCAACTCTCCACGATATCTATATTACGTCCTTTTAGTTCTGGTATTCTTTACCCAGTGGAATGAATGGCTCGCCAATCTGTTCGTTGGTGTAAGTCAAACCATCCTCATTTTCAACATGAGATTGCTAACAATCTTGAACAGGTCATAGCGACATTTGCCGGAACAGCCGCCATCCAAGCTATGATCCTACTAACATATCAAACCGAGTTGCCACCACCTCAGATAGTCTCAATTCCTTACATAGACCCCGGATCAGTGGCCGGGAACACGACTCTTAGCGCTATAACCAACTTGGTGACGAACATGTCATCGGTCGTTGTACAACCCGCGGCTCTCGACACTGATATTGACGCCCTTCTAGCAGTCACTGTCTCGTCCTTTCTTATGATGCTACCTTACCACACTTGGAGCTCAGCTATTCGGGCTAATAGAGCCCGCCATGTACTGATCTTCATGTGGAATATGCTCATGCTGGGTGGCGCAGTCTGTGCTTTGGTTCTCTGGCCAGCACTCTTTGATGTTCCGTTACAATACCGTTTCTGCTACCCGAGCATGCTCGATAAAGATACCTTCTCAACCGGCAGCTACGCGAGCTCCTTGCCTGGCGAAGACTGGAATAGCACAATCTGGAACACCTTTGCCAACTTCAATCGCGCCAACAACCTCAGCAGCAATTGCATATACCCAAGCTTCAATACTTCTCAGATTTTGCGGCGACCCGGCACGATAGTAGCAACAATAAAACACACCGACTCTGCACGGGCAAATTCAGAGCTCTACTGGGCAGGAATTTTAGCTTTATCGACAAGCCTTACTAACGAAAAGAACCTTGCGAACCTTATGTATATCGCCATCATAATCACAGCCGTCGTCATGGTCATCATACTTGTTTTCGTACTCACCCCTATCCGCCACATCACGCGAGTTCCTGTCCACAAGCCTAAGGAACTGATCCGAGGCAGGAGAGTGTTTCATGTGCTCTTGGGAGAGACCATTAATGGCATTTTGGAAATCGTCAGGGCTATCCGATCGCCATCAAGAACAATTGCTCAAATTAGAAATGCTCCTCACCGCACCCGACGGACCAAGATACTGAGATATGCCCGTTACTGGACAGACATGCTCGCCCTCATAGTCCTGTTTGTAGCCATGATCCTCACCCCCGTCACGATCATCATCTTCGTGGTCTGGATCGAGTGGTACATCGAACGAGACCTCGTCTCCACCGAACTGCCCGCGCAAGTCGGCCAATGGACCACGAGCGTCAGCATCGGTCTAGTCCTTATCAGCGCCCTAGTCCTACGCCTCCGCTACATCATCGCCACCAAAACCGACATCCAAGGCGAGATTGCAGATGCGCAAAAACACCTCGAATTCCTCGAAACTTTGCTCGAAAAGAAGACAAAGACAGAGCACGAGTATCGCATGCGCAGTCGAAGTATAGCGACCATCAGGGAGCTTGAATTAGCAGATGATCATGGCACACCGCGACCGATGACAATGGAAACCGCATCGACATCCATGACTGTCCTGGACAATCTCTCCAAAAGCGCTGAATGTACAGTATCGTCGCCACTAAGTGGAATGAGTTCGTTTTCGTCTCACCACCAACAGCATCCTCCTTGATCGTCCCGGCAGTTTTTGAAGAACATACGTACTTACAAGACTTATCTGCATTCGCAATGCTCCACCTCAAGTCAATGGGCTGACTAATGTCACAAAACAGTGTCACTCAGAACATGATCCTGCGGATCAACAGATCGCCCCTCTTCCAGTCTACTGTACTGTATCTGTATGATCGTCACATGATCCCTGCCAGTTTTATACAGTACTGTAGTGCTATGGAGTCCTCGTGGCTAGAGCCGCCAATCTCGATAACAGATGTGCAGTACAATATTCGATCGCGGAACTAAATATTCCACCCCCGAAACCATAGCAACAACCATAACCTTCGCTTCCATAGGCAATGTGATCCGAGGTTCTCAGAGCACTACATACAATGCTGTAGCGCGTTTTCATCACAGTGCGGTACTGTTACGAAAAACATTGAACATTCCCAGTCCGGCTAGCACGAAGGATCACTACCCAGAATGATCAGGTTCCTCAGTCTGAAGACAGGAAAACATTGTCACATTGTTATTGTAGTTGGCGGGCGGAAAGATAGAAACTGGTATTGGTGCGGAGGCGGGAAGAGCTGACGATGGGGAGGGAGACCGAGGCTACTTACTGTACTGCATTGTTGATTTGTAGATTTGTGGATATGGATATAGATATGGATCGCGGGTTGTAGACTGTGGACACTGGAGACCTGGAGACTGGATTCTGCATTGGGTTCATTTTGCTTAGGGTGTGACATTTTTACGACACGGCGCGATAGAATATGCGTGGTATAAGGTATGCGTGTTGAGGCATTGTTGTGTCGGTTTCGAGTTGGGAGGTTTTATGACGGTGGTCGGGAGGAACTGGCTCTTCAGGTCGATGCGTGAGAGCAAGGAAACAAACAAGCATGAAACAAGACATCCGGAAGGCCAACTTAGCCATGGCAAAATGCCAGTCAGACTCGTATCTTCACATAGCATTATTTCTCATAACCACCGAAAGTCGAATGAAGCTCCATTCCTCTCTCCCACACATGTATTCAACACCATCCTAATTGCAAATACCCATCAATGCATCAACCTAACCTCTTTCCCAACCTCCCACTCCCTCAACGCCCCATCCAAACTCCTCCAATACTTCAACCGCACAGTCTCCACCCTCGCCCCCTCCCCATCCCCCCTCTCAAAAGCCTCACCAACTTTTTGTTCTGTCTCCCGTATCCGCGCACTATTCTCCTCCCTCAACCTCTCCACCGTGCTCTCCGCATTTTGTTCCGTAGCAGTCTCAAGCTCCTCTTGTGCATCCATGACGATTGACAGCGTGTCGGCGTCGGTCGGGTGCGCGGAGTTATCTTCGTTTGTGACGTCGATATTGTACTGGGTTTGGAGGAGGTATTGAGAGCGGAGGAGGGGGTCGGAGAGGGTTAGGTAGGCTGTGTTTAGGAGGGTTGAGAGGGCGTAGGCTTGTTTGTGGGAGGGGGTGGAGGGGGGGGGTTTGTCTGGGTGGTGGAGCGTTTGAAGGTGGAGGAACTCTTGACGCAGGACGCGGGGTGGGATGTGGAATTTTGGTATTGCGGTTTGGGTCTGGTCTTGGTTTTGGCCTTGTGACTGTGGGTTTG
>Ga0181467_100752_pt3 | contig 12109 bp, 16 predicted proteins | sample InSIn5gowninarea_2_FD_119079 | JGI IMG/M metagenome (GOLD analysis project Ga0181467, IMG submission 119079) | Clean room microbial communities from NASA Spacecraft Assembly Facility at Jet Propulsion Laboratory, Pasadena, California, USA -... ... | reverse complement strand
ATTGAGGGGCATGCGACGCCGAGCAAGTATGTGCCGCAGATGATTCAGTGGTATAGGGAAGGGAGGTTTCCGGTGGATAAGTTGGTCAAGACATTTCCGGCCGAGGAGTTTGAGAAGGCGATTCATGAGATGCATGATGCGACGACGGTGAAGCCTGTGATAGTTTGGTAGTGAGGCGTTGGGTGCGAGGGTGGTGGCCGGTTGGCGTGTGGCGTTGGCGGGCTTGATGGCGCCTGATCTGTAGAGTATGACTACCAACAACGAGGTGAAGTCATTGATGATTCAATTCTCGCAAGCACAAGCGTTCTACTCTATGCTTGGTTGGTGACACGATAGCTTTCAAGTCCTCTGTTTGCTGTGGACAACTAAAGATCTGAGTTAGCATTTGCGAGTGAGGGTGATCTCACCCGACCGTCGGGTTCCTCCTCTTGAACCTTCGCTTCACGGGTATGCACCAGAATTCCTCTCTGCTCGTTTAGCAGCATGATATGCAGCATTATGTGCCTTCTTGTTTCCGACCACTCCAGCATGTCCAGGAACCCAGTGGTTTTCCAGAGTCATGCCAGCGGCTGCGATATCTTCTGTGCGTTCAAGGACGTGCCGGGCCAAGCTTTGCCAGACCATGGACGAAATCGCACTTTCGGGCTTCACCAGATCGTGCAGAGCATGTCGGGAGATCGAAAAGATAAGCACCTTGTCCAGCCGAACACCATCCTCCTTCATTTGCAGGGCTGTCTCAAGTGCCAGACCGATCGCCAACAAGTCCGACTCGTTGGCATCGAAGCACTTGGTACGCTGCGAGATGCGAGTCGTTTCTGTCCACGTCGGTGTACCTTTGGCCTTGTACTGGCACACAGCGGCAGAGGCAGCCCAGGAACCGACGCAGGAACCGTCTACCCAGAGACGCGCACGTTGTGGCATTGTGTCGGAGCATACGTCGTGTGCGAAGCGTAGAGCTGCCTCACGGGGACGAAGCACGACCTTACCATATGTTGTTTCCCAGACCTGGTCAGTATTAAAGTCGACAGGCAGCTCATTGCTCAAAAAGCCTTCGAGCGACTCGTTGCCTCCCGGTAGTGATGTTACGGTGGCTGCATACACGGAGATGAAGGCTCATCCAGCATCAGTATCAGAAGAGTCGTGACCAATGTTTCTTTGAAGCCACTTGAGCTTCTTCCTGTATGCTCTCCGAGCATTTACCAGGCCTCGTCAAGGCTGAAGCTTTTGGCTAATTGTGTCCCTTGAGTAAATGTCGCCGGTGTGGTGCATTTTTGCGGATCATGCCATTGAAGGCGATGTCGGCCTCGGTACAGGAGTCGAGGGCATGTATGAGTGCTTGATTTCTTCTCTTGGAGCGTGGCATTATCATTATGACCTACGCTTATTTGAAGTCTTACCTCTTAATTTACATCGAGCGTAGGCTTTCCCAAGAGAAACGGAGAGGATGTAGCGTTGGCGTGGGCGAATCGCTCGTAATACCATGGATACCTACTGCTTTGTACCGTAGGAACAATGAAGCGTTCAACAAGTCCAAGTGTCGGTCATGTTGTTACTCATGTCACCGCTGGGCACAACCCTCCATTTACAGAAAGTCACGAGCAAAGTACGAGGTGAAGAGGTTGGACGAAGCGACGAGCTCCCCAATTGCGTCTTGGAAATTGGGAATAGGACATGGCACCGATTCGGCAGATGCTACGTCCAGCCTGCAATTCTCGCACTGTTGGCTGCTGGAAGCAATTGCCCAGCCCAGCCTTGAGCGAACGGAAGACGGGACGTGCTTTTTGGAATTGTCAGACGTGAAGGCTGGAGTGGAGGCTAGCGTGTTGTTTTTGCGACGCGTCCACTCGCGTAGCAACTGCACGTGATCGGGCGCCCACTTAAAGACGCGCTTCTCGTGCAACCTCTTTGTCTTCACCATCACACTCCAACGATCCAACATTCTCCCACTCCGCAAAATCTTTTGTTCTTAGTTGCAGACTACGCGCATCTGATACTTGCAATTAGTCTATCACAATGGCCACGGAAATTACACCCTCAAAAAAGGTACCGTCGCCACAGAAACCACTATGTCATAGACGCGACTTGACTGACAAGAATTGAGAGCTTCAAGATGAGCGACTCGCCAGCAAAGAAGATCGACTTCACCGTCGAGAACAAGGAGAACATCGAGTATGGTGTCGAGAAGGCTGTACCCATCAAGGGCATACCCGAGCTTGATGACCTGCCAGAGGAGCCCACCAAGCCTTCTGTTGCACCCACGATACATGACGATGAGGCTGTTGAGCCACTACTGCAGGAGAACGCGCAGCGCTTCGTGTTGTTCCCCATCAAGTACCACGAGGTGAGTTGATGCTCTGCACGCGTCCAGGACGCGTAAAGTGGTTGCATTAATGCCAAGAGCTAACGGGCATCTTCGCAACGTAGATCTGGCAGATGTACAAGAAAGCCGAAGCTTCCTTCTGGACTGCTGAGGAAATTGATCTTTCCAAAGATCTGCACGACTGGAACAAGCGTCTCAACGACGACGAGCGCTTCTTCATCTCCCACGTCCTCGCTTTCTTCGCGGCCTCTGATGGCATCGTCAATGAGAACTTGGTCGAGCGCTTCAGCGGCGAGGTGCAGATACCAGAGGCACGATGCTTCTACGGCTTCCAGATCATGATGGAGAACATTCACTCCGAGACATATTCTCTTCTCATCGACACATACATCAGCGAGCCCAAGCAGCGCACATATCTATTCAACGCCATCGACAACAGTAAGCACCATCAATCCATGTTCTGCTGCTCGACTAATACCATTGTAGTACCATGCATTCGCAAGAAGGCTGACTGGGCTCTTCGCTGGATCTCGGACAAGAACTCCACGTTTGCGTCTCGCCTTGTCGCTTTCGCCGCTGTTGAGGGCATCTTCTTCAGCGGCTCCTTCGCCGCCATCTTCTGGCTCAAGAAGCGTGGACTCATGGCTGGCCTGACGTTCTCCAACGAGTTGATCTCTCGTGACGAGGGCATGCACACCGACTTCGCCTGCCTTCTCTTTTCTCACATCAAGAACAAGCCCAGCCAAGAGTCCGTCAAGAAAATCATCGTCGAGGCCGTCACCATTGAGCAGGAATTCTTGACGGATGCTCTGCCTTGCAGACTGCTAGGCATGAACTCGGATCTCATGTGCCAGTACATCGAGTTTGTCGCCGACCGTCTCCTACTCGCTCTTGGCAACACGAAGCACTACAACTCTACAAACCCCTTCGACTTCATGGAGAACATCTCCCTCGCAGGCAAGACCAACTTTTTCGAGAAGCGCGTCGGTGACTACCAGAAGGCCGGTGTCATGGCGAGCACGAAGAAGCACGAGGCGAAGGTAGTAGGCGCCCCGAAGGCGGAAGAGCCCAAGATGACGGGCGACTTCGCCTTCGACGAGGACTTCTAGATGGATGGCACGATTGTTTTTCTCTTCGCTCAACGTTGCATTGGTCACGGCGTTTCATGTCCGATACAATCCATTTCTTGACGCAGCCTGGGTTTACGCATTTTTTCTGGGTGTCTTACGGATGGGTCGGACGGGCACACAGGTAGAGATTCTCCCTCAGTAGGATAATGTTAAGCAATATTACATCAACGTCGATTCTATCGACCTTTTATGATGCCCTTTCTGCGTGACACTGAATTCTTAAGGAAGACGTCCCGTTGCCTGTGATTCCCGTTGTTCTACGCACAAGGCGCAGTATTCGTTCTTTGCAACCCCGGATTAGCGTCTCCAACGATGCGACGTCACCGTTGTGTCTGCGCATTCTCCGCGCGAGCCACAAGGCTTAATTCTCACTTAGCGCCATCTCATTCAACAAACAAACATTGCTAAGGTATTCTTGTAATTACTCAAAGTTCTTATTCATTTATTTGGCGTCCTGTCCTTACTCTATTCCTCGACCACGAAAGCAACCTGCGTGCGCCAAACCGCACGATATACCACCTCTCCACACATGAACCCGGACAAACATCCTTTTAAGATTCGGGCTATTGCATGACAATGGCAGCCACACTACCAAAGATTCGGATCACAGATCCACAGAGCGCGACCGCATCCCCCATCTCGCCAGTGCTATTCCCGCGCGCGGTATCTCCGAACGCTAATGGCGCTACAACGGAGACACATGAGCGGGCGCAAGTTGGCGGGGATGCTTCCGAGACAGCTTCACGAGGTCGGGTCGGAGCGAGTGGTGTAGAGCAGAAGGCGCAGCATGATGAGCATGGCTTGAACGGCACCAGGCCAAAGGTACGATAGCTTGGGGTTTGCGACGTCGGAGCAGTCGGACTGACTGGCAGTTTGCGTCCTTCGCATACAGATACAGAAGCGCTCTTCTACGTCACCGTCTGCTCCGCGCTGGTCTACATCAAGCTTCATGAAGGACTCGTCTTCACATTCAAACGACGACGTTGCCGGCCATCCGGCGCATCCGCGACATGCGGACGGGGGTGCGAACAAGGAGAAGAAGTGAGTCGCAAGCCTCCATCTATAAAATCTGCAGGACAGATCTTCTCACGTCGCTGGCATACCCGCTCTCGCAGCGCTTCTTGCGATTCGCGCGCGGATAGGCTTGGAGCCGGACACCGTGACGCAAGATGGCAAGCGATCAAGTTGGCTGACGTGAACTCGACAGAAAGAGAGTGTCTTTCCTCTCCCGCTTCATAGGCAGCAACAAGAAGAAGAACATCAACAATCTCGACTCTGACGCCTCACAAAACGACCCATCCGAGCATGGCGACCTGCCAGCGCGGCCAGAAGGAACGGACGCGCAACTCTTCACGCAGTCGCATATGGGAGATAATGTTGGCTTCCAGCCGAGGCATCCGAAGCCGCCGTCATACATACGGGTGAAAGCAAAGTTCAAGAAAGAGCAGCAATATGACAAAGTCTTTCTCGCACAAGAATTGAGGGCCGAGCCGACAGTAGGTTTGGAGAGATCGAAGTCGCGGAATTCGGAAGGAGGCGTAGAGAGCAAGGGCAAGGGCAGTAATGCGATCTGGGCGCTTGAGTTTAGCAGGGATGGGAAATATCTCGCTGCGGCTGGCCAGGACGAGATTGTGCGCGTGTGGGCTGTCATCTCATCCCAGGAGGAAAGGCGGGCTCACGAGAAGGAGGAAGAGGAAGCAGCAGCCTCGAATGGGAGCGTGGAGCAGCCGCACCAGCATCTCAGCGCGCCGGTGTTCAAGAAGAAGGTCTTTCGACAGTACGAGGGTCATACATCTACCGTCGTAGACCTGAGTTGGAGCAAAAACAATTTCCTGTTGTCATCATCTTTCGACAAGTCCGTTCGTCTGTGGCACGTAAGTCGAAATGAGTGTCTCTGTACTTTCAAGCACGTGGAGTATGTGCCATCCATACAATTCCATCCCAGGGATGACCGGTTCTTCCTTGCTGGTTCGCTGGATTCAAAGCTGCGTTTGTGGTCTATCCCGGATAAGGCTGTCGCTTACTGGACACCACTACCAGAGATGATCAGTGCTGTGTCCTTTACTCCTGACGGCACGTCTGCCATCGCTGGGACGACTGGCGGCCAGGTCCATTTCTTCCAAACTGAGGGTCTCAAACACGAGAGCCAATTCAGCATTCGGCCGAACGCGCGCGGCAGGAACGCGAAACAGAGTAATCAAATCACCGGTATACGTGCGATTACCATTCCACACGTCAGCGACACCGACAGCGGAAACAGCAAAGCCGACGTCAAACTCCTTATTTCGAGCAAGGATTCGCGGATAAGAATGTACAACACCCATAACTATACCCAAGAGATGAAGTTCAAGGGCCACAAGAACGACGAAACACAGATTCGAGCAACCTTTAGCTCGGACGGTACCGCAGTTATATCTGGATCAGAAGACAAAAAGTGCTATATCTGGTCCACTGGACCCTCGGAGGCGGAAAAGAACCAGCGGCCTCTGGAGTATTTCGAAGCCAACGATAGCATGACACTCTGGGCCATCCTCGCACCCGTCAAGACTCGTCAACTTCTGGGTCAGTCTGAAGACCCCGTTTATGACGTTTGCAATCCGCCGCCTGTCACCCTGATCAGTCGTGCCGAATCCGTCACCTCTTCACAGCAAGTCCACAGCAAGCCAGCTAGTGAGGCTGAGCAACCATCAACAAATGGCACGGGTAGCGTGCAGAACACGCCTCGTGCTACACCCGCCGACTCAACATTCAAGCGTGTCGAACCATCGTCCACATACATATCTCGCTCGACGCACCATGATGGCCAAATTATCGTAACCGCTTCTTTCGACGGCAGCATCAAAATCTTCCGCCAAGACTGCGCCGCTTCGAAGCGGAAACCCGACCAGCGAGACTGGGACACAGCGTCACTCATCTCCAACACGAAATCCCGCCTCTCACGTAGAGGATCACTATCTGCACGGCATTCCGTCACCAGCGTCAGCAGGCGGCGAACAGACAGCACGTCCACGCTCGGCACCCAGCCGCCCAACGAACGCATCATGAGCTGGCGTCAAGGCGTCGGCAGCACGGGCTCCTTCGACAGCGCGCGCATACCTCTCCAACACAGCCGCTCGAATTCCCCGAGAAAGTCAGCGGCGCAGTTGGCGTCGTCGGCTTCTGCTGCGGCGAGCTCACGCACGCAGCTCTACCACAAGGATAGTAACGCTTCGGACGTCCTTACCGCTACGTCGACCACGCACTCTTCGCCTCTGCGGCAGGCGTCTGATGCTACTGATATCACATCCGGCGCTCCTCAACCAGCATCATCATCATCACCAGCAGCAACAGCAGCAGTCTCCGCCTCCGCAGCAGGCAACCCAAAACGCACACCCAGCAACGACGCGGAGGGTGGAGTGGAACCAGCAACGGCAAAAGCTTCGCAGCGCTGCACGGCAGAGGATCCCCTCTGGCTCGCGGGAGGCCAGAGCAACATGTTCTGGAATGCTGCGGCTGGGTTCTGGAACCGTGGACGTTCGCCCTCCGAGCGAAAGAGGCAGGGCTCTGAGCGCTCGCCGGGCAGAGAGGGAGGAGGAGGAGGTGGGGATCTGAGGAAGGCTGCCGGTGGCGGTGGTGCGGACGAGAGCGGGCTGCTCGCGGTGAAGAGGCCGGGGATGGGTGGGGAGAAGAAGAGTTATGTGAGTGCGTTGAGCTCGGAGGAGGCGTCTGAGTATGAGGATGCGGAGGATGGAGGGGAGCAGGGGAAAGGGGAAGGGGAGATACGGGAGAAAGGGAGGGTGTCACGATGTCGGAGGTGTGATGGGAAGGAGTTTAAGGCAAGGCTGGTGGGCGGTGAGCAGAGACTCTGTTGTGCGAGATGTGGGACTGCTGTTGGAGAATGAGGGACGGAAAGTGAAGCTTGGCCGAAGAATCAAAAAGAAGGAAGATAGTCAGATTTCCAAAACCGAGATGAAAAAAGGAAGAAGAACAAAGGTATTCAGGTCCATTTGCCTGGAGTGGTGAACCTTCTCGCTGCTTGAGCTATCAATATAGGGAGATTGATAGTGTCAAGATGTACGCTGGAAAGAGCCTCGAGATACTGTTGTCCACGATCATCCGAAGCAGCGCAGGTCCTTTGCCAACGCACGACTTTTCTCCGCAACTGCGCCTACCTGTGATGAATACCTGAGTGTTCACCAGGATGCTGCGTCTGCGGTAACTGCGGTTTGTACGTTGTAGAGTGGCGGAATCACATACAACTTGTGTGTACGAGGTTTGTGACCGTGGTGATCGATGAAGCAGTATCTTTTACAATATCACGAGAGGCTCTGGTCACCAGCTAAAGGTTTACGTTGGGTAGCCACGCAATGTGCTTCACAATGTCTGCTTCACTCTTCCAGGCCGTTTCTCTCTTAAAGCTCGTATTTCTACCATTCGTTTTCCTCGTCGTCAGTCTTCTACAACAGCATCATCATTCCACCACAAGCTGGAATTAACTGCACTGTCTAAACTTCGAGTACCCTATCTTTCCCTTTCCAAAAGTATTGTCCAAGATGGACCCCCTGCCCCAGCGCCCCGAAACCAACGACTACTACCGCGTCCTCGGCCTCAAATACAACGCCGACGACATCGAAATCGAACGAGCCTTCCGGAAGCGCTCTGCGGCCACGCACCCGGACAGCACAAATCGCGTGCCGGACTACTGTACCTTCAATGAGGTACGTCAATCGTTGGCCCTACCGTTCACGCACCGTGTTGTAGTGTTCGCGTTGGTGGCAGTACTGATCCTCTTTGATGCGAATAGGTAGCTCAAGCCTACAGAAACCTCATCAGCCCCGAACTGCGTGACGCCTACCACGAGGAGCACTGGGACTACGGGCTTGACGACGAGTGGACGCGCTACGAGCAGTACCTGGTCAACACCGCGGGCAGTGCGGCCGCCGGCGCGGAGAGCGAGAGCGCGAGGTATTTTGCTGGACCCAGAAAACTGCCGCATGTGGCTTACGGTGGTGGTGATCATGATGACGATGATGCCACTCCAACGAATGCACTTCAGGACCATGGTGACGAAGGCCATGCAAATCGAAACTCCACCATGTCGGGGAATGTTGGACCGACGGAGAAGACGTCTTTCGACCGTATGGCGGGAGATTTAGGCAAAGAGCTCCCTCCCTCAGAAGACCCCTCTAGCCGCGATCCTACGTTCCGTGACCAGGCTGAGGAACAAGACCACGATGACCGACAGCGGAGGATTTCGGAGCACAAGGAGCGGCTCCTTCGCGAACAGGTCGCAGAGGCTGAGACTGCTGCTGGAGCCGATGACAGCAGGACAAAGTCGGCGGATCGTGCGTCGGTGGAGCCTACTAAGACGGCCGAGGCCTATCCAATGCCAAAGTACACGCCCAAGGCATCGGCGTCCAAATCCGCGAAAGGTGAAGCAGAGCAGCGTTTCATCGACGATACAGTGCATATCCGCGTTCGCGGAAGCGACTATATCACTTCTGATGCTCTCGAGGAAGAGGATACGCTGGGCAATATCGTGGAGTTCACGATGCTGGCTGCGGGCGGAAGGGACAAGTCTAGGAGGCCGCGACCGTACGGAAATGCGCACCAGAGTAAGTTTGCTAGGGAGGGTTTGAGGGCGCCGGTTGAAGGTGCTGTTGGAAAGGGCGAGGGGAAGGGAGAGTAGAAGGGGAATTGATGGGACTAATTTTCGAAGAAGGGAAGGTATGAAGGAGTGGTGGTGATAGAGTATTATGAACGGAATAATCGATCAGGACGATCTCACCAACTAGATCATTACTGTTGCTCAGGAAGCTTGCGTGATCATCACGTATCGCGACCAAGCGCACAGCAATAGACGAACTCTTTTGCGTGTTTAGAGTTTGAGTCGGGTATGGGGCACTTGAAACACTTGTGTGGACCAGCCTGGTAGATTGCCAGATAACAATATGAAAAGACTGCATGGACGAAGCAGATCACGTGCGATTCAGACTCAGGGGTGACAGCCATGATATTCGCCACTCATCATAACTGCACGTGTGTGGTGCAGAAAACTCCGGTAACGAGAGACTAGCGGTTCTGTATATCAAGATGCATACGCCCTTGCCGACTTGGAAGCAGCGCTCAGAGCAGACGCTTAGAGAAAGAAGCAACTTTGCATCTCCTTCGGACACACCACCTATATATACATTCTTGCAGCAGAGCTAGCCCTCAAAGCCAGGGCAAGCCCTAGTCAGTGATGGCTACCTACTGCAGAACGCCACACCAAATGCAAGAACGCCGAAAAGTGCTATCTAAAGGGAACTACGTCTAACTCTACTCACCAACTTCTCCCCCACCTCATCACTGAACCTCACACTCCGCCTCTGCTTCCACTCCACCATGCCCTTCCTCTTCTCCCAACTCTCCGTCTCCACCCCACTAAACCTCACCTCCGACAGACACCCCACCTTCGCGCCCGACCTATAACACCCCCAATGATACCGCTTCAACCCCCTCCTTTTCCTCTTCGCCTCCTCTGTCCACCGCACCTGCCCCTCCATCCCGCCCAGCAACCGCCAATCCGCCTCCTCACCCCACCACTTACCTCCGACCGCTCGCGGGACGAATGCGAATCTGTCGCCGCAGAGACGCCACTCGCCGCGGTCGCCGTGAGTCAGGAGACTCACGAGCTGCGCCCGTCGCGGGCCCCGGGGTTGCCTGCCGCGCCAGTTAGCCAATTTCTTCTCGTCCACCGGCAGAAAGTCTGCTGATCGGTGGTGGTGGTCGGGTTTCAGCAGTTCCCGGATGCTCTTTGGGGGTTTGTCTCGCTGCTGCTCCCACCGCCACTGCACCTCTCGCTGCAACTTTTTGCACGGCATCTTCTCTCTCTCCCCTGTGAATTCGTGATATGTGTATGCGTATGTTTTTTGTGTGTGTGTTTGTATGCTTTGTGAGCATAAGATCAGATCCGCAATGTTTCTGCATAGAATTCAGCACAGAGCTCACATGGAGCACGCCCAGTGCGCGATCACTTGGTTGAAGAAGAAGAGAAGAAGAGCGCGAGGAGCAGAGAAAAGCTATATCCAAGAGACCAGCGTGCCCTTAGCCGCTTTCCATGGCTCAGATGAGGGATTTCTGTGTTGGTAAGCTGAACGTTAAACAAAACAATGAGTATGGTACGGTCCATCCGCAGTCGCCTATGAACCATGGACCGGCCGAAAAACCACAACTTAGCACGCAAACAGCATACAATAATCGTCTAACGACAAATTGGAGGTGGTGAACTGAATACCGCTACGGTCGAGAAAGACCTTTGCTGTAGATACCTAGACTATCCCGTCTGTGCGAGCGCAAAGCACTCGTTCGTTTGTGGCGACCAACCTGTACCGAGTACTGCTGTCACTGGCGAACGGGAGATGTTGCACGTCCAACACTTTGGGAAGGGAATCGGACCCATGGCAGCAGATCATATGAGTTGGAGGAGCGTAGGTCACAGTATCCGAGAAGCTGCGGCAGCACCCGTCTGGCTTGGACATGTTGATTCCGAACCCGTATACTGAAGGTGAAGACGGGCAGATGGAGCCACCTTCCTCAACTGCGTTGCTCCAAGCCATCTTCGTCATGCCGAAGATGGACCGCAGGCGCTTATATTAGCAGCGTCGCTCTCTCAACTGGACTTCTTCTTCTTTTCTCCTCAGACAGGTACGTGGAGGACCCCAACCCCCAATGAGCATGCCCAGTGCGCGATCACGCGGGGAGTCCTGGGATGCGGTCATCAAGAAGACCTTTCCCCAGCCGCAGCGGTGACCTGTCTCCTGTAGGCGGCGGACACAATTTTTGGTTCCCCTTCACCATTACGGTGCACTCTGACTTTCTGGTTCATTACACTGCCGCCAGTCCAGTCAAGGCTTTGGCAAGCCTAGGTCGCTTGACCGGCAGGGTTCACTCTGTTCGCATTCGCTCAGCGAATGCCCAACGACCTCATTTTTCATCGATGTTTCTGCCTTGTGCAAGACATCGAGGGAGAATACAAACATTGAGTCCACATTCTCCATCCGGATCAACGCTTGCTCACCAGCTGAGCAGCCTCAATGGTTACTTGCTCATTGCTGTTTGAGCGTTCCATGAAGCGATTTGTCAATTGCGTCCATGGATGGTCAGAGATCAGATCAGATGTGCATTTCCCATCACCACGTCCTGGCTCTTTCCACGGTACTCGCCACCCTCTGCACTGGCCACAAACTCACTTCGTCTTTCCGACAAGCTAGCAACCGTGACCCAACTCTGTGTACTCGACTCGCTTATATCCCGCTTCCTGTCGTTCATCATCCTCTTCTCTTCTTCTTCTCCACCCGCGTGACGGCGCATGCGGGCTTGCTCAAGGACTGCCGACTCGACCAGCAGCTCTCTAAAAAAGACTACTTCGGTAGCAAACCAATTTTCCAATCTTTGTAACCCGCACACTGTCTCTCTCGCGCCACACTACAGCTTGGTGTGGGCGGTGTGCCTCAACTCTCTTTTTTTCCATCGAACGGTTCGCCTGGCGCGAGCTCTCGAGGGAGAAAGCGTCTTCCATCACAGCAGTCTTTCCAAGACAACAGTCACTTCTCGTCACGCTTTCCCTCGCAGGTTTTGCCTTTCTGTGCCGCCTCATCTATTTCCCGCAACGCACAAACACACACAAAAACACACACAC
>Ga0181467_100818_pt2 | contig 12116 bp, 16 predicted proteins | sample InSIn5gowninarea_2_FD_119079 | JGI IMG/M metagenome (GOLD analysis project Ga0181467, IMG submission 119079) | Clean room microbial communities from NASA Spacecraft Assembly Facility at Jet Propulsion Laboratory, Pasadena, California, USA -... ... | reverse complement strand
AGAGGAAGGTTCGCTCGTTGGCAAAGAAGACTTTGGGTTCTACGCGGGTGGGCAGAGCGATGCGCTTTCCTAGGAGGTGATTTAGTAAGTCTGACGAAGAGGGAACATGGGGAAGCGAAGGTACCAGCGGCGGCTTGGAGGAGTGGTTGATCTGACATATTAACTGCTCGAATGACCCTGTACCCAAGTCTGCAATATCCAGGATCAAAGAAGAAGCAAGACGTTGGTGGATATGAGTCGCAGATTCGCCGATACAATCCACTCCCGTCCGAATACTGTGCGTAGCTTCACTTCCGGCGGTTCCAGGAGCTCACAAGCCTTGTGCCTCTCAACGCCCTGTCGGACAGGCCCTTCGCTTGAGGATGCCTCTCACTCCTTCGCTCAATTCGATCGCAAGCCGAAGGGAAAAGAAAGTGCTTGAAGAAGAAGAAGGTGGAGATCCGGGATCCACACTCCCCAAGATCCCGCCAGCTTTAAATGGTCCCCGTGCTCTGATCTCGGGCTATGATTCGGTTAGACTTGCATCGTGCGTCATGCCGCTCGGCTCTCATGCGCCGCGTGGTGGGGAACTGGTCATGGCCTTGGATTCCGGGCCGGAAGGGAGCTAGGACGACTGGGATTATGTGGAGCAGAGTGTCGCACCGATTCAAGCCGCAGTGGGCCTGTTCTAGACCCTTGCTCGCCTTGGAACTTCACGTCAACAATTCGAACTGTCTCGTTTGTTTACGTTGAGTTCGACAGCTGGCATTGATCTTTCTCTAAAACATCGGGTTCCCACACTGCGGCAATATATAGCGAAGATGGCGACTACGGCCAACTCCCCAGTATGGCCTGATTGACCCTTTCATGTAGGATGTAGCTTCTGCTGACATATCCCACCAGCCAATCTCCTTCACTCGACTCAAGCAAATAGCAAATGATGTAAGCGCTTGGATACGTGTGTGCACTCGCTGTACAATACCTGACAACCAGCATAGGCATGCCAAAGCGCTTTAGGCAATGCAGAATACTACGAACACTCCAAGACCGAGACGTGGAACACCACTATCATCGTGTGCCCCCCCTCCAGTCCTCGAAATCCTTATTAAGTCGATACAGAACTCCATCCTACGCTCCCTTATCTCAGAATCTATCCCTCAAGGCGCCACTAGTCCCTCCTTCAAGTACGCCGTAAATAGCACCATCATCCAGCACCTGGTGCCCACGTCCGCGCTCCAACACAAGAGCAAATCTTTAGGCAGTCCGACTTCCGGAGATTCAGCAGACGCGGAAGCGGGAGATGCTAAGGTCTCAACCAGTTCAGATGTCAAGACCGAGGCCATGAGTACGGATGGAAGACCGCATGTGGGTAGGAGGGGCATGCATAGTGCGACTGGGGCGTATTGGAATGAGAAGACGGATGGGATGTGGAGTTTCAAGTATGAAGGAGGGGAGAACAAAGGGTTGGATGTGGTGATCAGTGTCATTTGGGTGTCTTTGTAAGGGGTGGCCCTGGGTTGGTCAGAGATTGTGGTTTAGGCTTAGGTGGACGGCTTTGACGAAATTTCCGACCTGGACATGACGCGTGGATCCTATCAACTCAATCTCTCAAAAGCTCACTAACCCTTGAGTTGCAGAGATCTAGGGGAATGGATCTAAGAGATACGATGGACGTGGTAAGAAGAAAGAAGAGTCTGTATGAATATGTACTGGAAGACACACGTGAGTATGAATGAAGACGGTTGTTTACTGATCATCTGTCTTAAGTGAACTCTTTTCTGTGTCTGCCATGGGCGGTGAGGCACAAAAGTATAGCTGATCAACTACGTCGACATGGGAGACAGAGGAGGAATATGATGGTGATCTCGTTCTAAAGCATATCACGTTGGTTAAATTCATCTTTACGCTCATGAAATGACCTTCTTTAGCTGTCCAGCCTTCTGTTCATGGTCTGATTAGGCAAAACAAAAGTGATTTCCAGATATCCACATCTTACCAACAATTCACCTTCATTCCACTCAGATCGATTGCCAGCGGCGACTCCTTGTCGCTCCGCAGCACCATCACGCTTTTCTAACAAAGAATGAGGCCGTTCCCACCAAGCTTTCCGCTGCACCCTCCCCCTCCGCCACCGTTCCAGCATCAACCACCTCGTTAGCGACCTCAACCCAGTCCGCATCGCCCACGATGGATCTCATGTGCGTACAGCGAAGCTAATCTCCCCTATCTTCTTAGCTAACTGAGACACCTCACAGCCCCACTGAACTTCGAGATCGCATCTTCAAAGACAACTCAATACAAGATCTCAAAAGTTTCGCTTTGACGTCGAAGAAGGCCCACGCAGCAGTTACGGACTTCTTGGAGCCTAACCGTTCGAACAACGCAGACGACGTAACAGACTCTTCAGCAAATGTCAACAACATTTTATCTCACCGTCGTAGCAATCGCTCTGCTCGCGCTGCTAGTCCTGGCGATCTCGCCATGGCTGGTACAGACAGTCACCGCAGCTCTCCACCCAGAAGGGTCACGCGCCTTGTTCGTGGCTCCCTTAGGAATAGTGACAACGGCATTGCTGGTCGAACTAGTGATGGTATTGGTCGTGATGACGCTTCTGGCAGTGTCGGCGGACTCCATGCCATGGTTCTCGGTTGTGGCAATGCTCGTGGCATTGGCCTTGGGCACTCTCCCCCTGGTCTACGTTATAGGACTACAAATGGATCATCTCGCATCGTACCAACCGAGTTAAATTCCTCCCCTACCAAGATAGTCCGCAGACCGACCACTTCGACGAAGTTTATAGACCGCATCCCAAAACGCAAGAGAACCTCTAGGAGTCCATCCCCCGAAGTTGTGTCTGCCGCTAAGTGGGAATTGGTCGTTCATGGTAAGGAGCGTAAGTATGAACGAGTTCTGCTGGCTAGCAAAGGTGATTACGATCGGAGTTCCTCGTTCGATCCAGACTTCGTCATCAATTCCAGAGATGAAGGGTCCATCAAAGTCAACTCCGAGAAAAGCACCATGGATTACGCACCTGTTTCCAACGCCATCTCTCTGATCAGCCCCGTTACGCTTGCCAACCTCGATGCTATCCTTCCTAAGCTCAAGGCCAAAGCCGATGACACCACTTTTAAGACCACACTCGTCACTCTTCCAAACGAGATAAAGCTCCACATCTTCAGCGACTTGTCTCCCATGGATGCTTGCGCTCTCGGCTTAGCTCACCCCAATCTTTACGCCGTATTCAAGGAAGTCTGGAAGACCAAGATGCCGCTATCCACCCGTCAAGGCTTCGGTGGTATCGGTGGAATTCAAGATGGCGGCAAAGGATATCTGGAACAAGGCGCGCGTGGCTCTACTTCTGGACCTACTTTCGGCAAGGCTTTGATGATGGGGGGAGGTTTTGGAGTCAATCGTGGCATGGGTGGAAGTACGCTTGAGAGTGCGTGGGAGGTGGTTGGGAAGTCTGACTGCGAGAACTCTTGTGGCTCCGGCAGGTGTGCTCTCTGGCGTCATGTCGAGGGGTTCTTCAAGGGCATGGAGTACTGCCGTCAGCGTGGAGTTTTTGTCAAGAAGGCTGACAACAAGAAGGTTGTGCTTGAGACTGTTGAGGATGATGAGGCTGACAGATTCGTGGAGGCTGAAGACGAGGATGGAGATTCAAGGATCTGTGAGAGAAAGGGACCTGGTGGTGACTGTAAGAAGCATCCGAAGCCTGCTAGAGTTTAGGGTATGATGTCTGGGATGACGGTGATGGATGAGGCAGTCTTGCGACTTTGGGTCGGACGGTCAATATTCCATTTGTCTCACATGGATTAATGCTTTTCGAGCATCGCTGAGTCAAGTGTAGATCTCAGAATAGCAGCCCTTGATATAGTGGTGCTTGATAATTGTAGGCACAGATCTGCTCTCTCTATGATCTCTCGAATTAACTTATACCTGGGAGTGGATGTGCAAGTCAAGCGATCAAAATGGTGAAATATGCCTAGAATCTTACATGTTCTTGGCTTGTCATCATAGCTATGGAAGACTAGGTCTGATCAGATCATATGATCAAGAGAAGTGATAGAACGTCGAGGAATTTGCCTTCATGCAAGTGTCCAAACCTTCGGATGCTATCCAAGTCAAGGACAACTGTGTGAGAGCCGGCGTCTTGCCCTGTCATCCAGCCCTGTGCTTCACCCATTATGGTACGATTCCATTTGCGAACTCCCAACCTTCCTCAAGTAGACCACAATGCTCTGGGTACTCATCAATCCTCTTTGTTACAAACGCATCAACGAGTCGGGTCATCTCCAACATCCTATTTTCATCAACAGGGTCGATGATATATTCCGAAGGGGGGTCAAGGAACGGTACTAACACCGATGGTGAATCTCGATCTCCTTCGAAACTGAATATTCGCGCCTTGCAAGACTCATCAGTGGCTACTCGATAATACGACCACGGAGCATGAATTGCTGCAAGTAGCCTCCTACTTCATCTCGGAATCTTGAAAGCTCTCGGCGAAGGGAAGTGCTACAGACATTTCCATGGGTGATTGTAAGCTGCTTGAGTGTTTCCCGGTGACGAAAGCAGAAGCTGCGGACGGACGCTAGTTCGACGCGGCTAAGGTTGAGGACTCGTAGATGATCCAACTGAGGAAAAAAGCTCAGGTATGCGGAGCACTCGAACTTACCCAGCTGAAGATGCTCAAGCTTTGGCATGCGCTCCAAGGTGGGTACCATTTGATGAAATTCATGAAACCTCACCGGAGACTTCATCTGGAATGTCCGGACCTCTGAAAGCACTTCTCTAGATGATGCATCCACCTTACGCCAGTCAAAAAAGAAACCACTCTTGAGCTTTTTATCCTCGAGAATGATAGTTCGGGGACGTAGACGCCGGTCCGCCAGACCTGCTGCACGAATGAAGAATTCCAAATGGTGAACTTCCCAGTCTTGCGGATCTCTGGTAGGCACGTCGTCGCCAAATATGTTCTTCATGAATTCTTTTTCGCCATTTTTGGGCCGTATATTGCGGACCAGTGGAATTGAGTCCAACTTGGGAAGCTTATTGACGATCGAAGCCAAGAGTCGCGGGCCTTCGTCGTACAAGCCATCGGCGATTCTCTGGGTGACGGTGCCTATCATGTTCTCCAACTTGGGGAATTCATGTCTGTGACTATGCTCGTATTCGAACTGCCAGTGTTTGTCGATGGAGACCTCAAGCCCTATTCGCAAAGACGAGATATGCCCAGCGATTTGTGGTTGATCCGCAAGGTGGTTGAGCCTGCATTCCAATGAGTATGTCCTGACGCCTTGTTTTCTAGTGTGAGTAGACTTACCTCTCCAAGCTGGTATGATGCAGCCAGGTGAAAACATGGCGGAATACGAAAGGCGTAACGTGCACTGCGAGCTTCTTATTGACGAGACGGACGCTCTTCAAGTTGTTACTCTCCAATTTCTGAAAGACAAATCGAAGAACTTCAGGTGGTAGGTTATCCATCATAGACGTCAACTTTCAAGGGACTGGTCTCGGAAGATATCAGTGGGAAAGCTGGATGGTATTATATTGTGCGCGACCCGTAATAATGATGGAGGATTCTAGGCTGTCACGTCCCGTGCTCGGCTAATTTCAGGGGCCTTTCTCTGTCACGAGGAGGTCCGCGACTCAGTCTCAAATTTTCTATGTCGTCCAACATAGTTCACTCGCGTGATCTGGTTACTGAGAGACACTTCAAGCCATGGAACCACCATTATTCCCTTGGTATTGGCTCAGGCTACCCACAATGAAAGAAGCTGATTTGATCCCCGCAACTGGTTGATTCCTAGTCGAGAAACGCTCATATGCCGGTGAGACAATGGCATCATCCCCTTGTCGCTCATGAGTCTTGGTCCATATCCATCGGCACCGCACGTACTCAGGCTATAATCCTGTATCACCCTATGCAAGCCAACCGTGGAGCCGCGGTCATGCATCCATCGCCTTTCAGCTTTCATATTCTCGATCCATCCTTCCCTCACCAATTGTGATGTACGTTCAACCGCCGCTGTGGGGTCTCCATATCCTCGCTTTCATAATCGCATAAGGCTAGATCCATACCGACGTCAAGTCCAAATCACAAAAGCTGAATACTCCTACGAATCAGTTGTTACTTTGCCAGATGCTCAAACCTGCTCTATAGTCAACACTGCAGCTGCATCGGTAGAGGATGTACTCACATTGCCAAGCTCTTGTTATGCAACCAGAAAAGAAACATGCTGAAACAGCAGTTTGTGAACTCCTTGCTCACCTGCCAGACGTACCGGAGATCATCGCACTCAAGGTTTTCAAAGAGAAGTTAGAATATCTCGGGAATACTCGATCCATGATGATTGATGTTGACGGAGACGTCTGTCAATGTTTGAAAGTTTTTGTTGACAACGAAAGCTTGTTTTGATGTTTACTCGCACGCTGGCCGAAAGGTGAGTATAAAGTGAAGCGACGTAGTGTTTCTACGCTCCCTTCTGAAGAAGCTCCAAAGATGGCTGAGACTTTAGTTCTGCCCACTCGTGCATAGGATACTTTCAGTGGCAAGCCTTATAGCGTTTGGGGTCTCCCAGATTGATAATTCAGAGTGAGGCGCGAATCAACTGGATAGGGTCTTCTCAGATGTTATGTACCGGCCAACCCTCTGCAATCTATATGAACTCCGGCTTCAGATGTTAGCAGTATGCCTTGGAAGAGCTCTGCACAGTTCAACGTGGCGTACATCATGAAGAGATGATTATAGAGTGAGGGCGTGTCGTGACGAAAGAGACTCCAAGCTAATTTATAGTAAACTGCATTCAAGATCAGAAGTCCTGTTTTCGAGGCGACTGCAGAGCTCGAATCCATGCAAGAGAATACTTGGGACGAGTGTAAAAGAGTGTAAGGGTGCCAAAAGAGACAGACAAATCTTATACATCTTTTATCAGCTCGGAGTATAGTGGTCGTACAAAGGCTTGCATTTGGGCATCAGGGGTATCTCAGCATCGTAAGGTTCATACAAAATAACAAAGTAGAGGAATCGTAGGCTCAAATTTTCCCATCGGACTTATTCGTCTGCCCACTACAGCTTGTATCAGCTTTCACATTCGTACTTCAAGACATCAAGCCAGACTTACCCAAACATACTCCGAAGCTTCTCGATCTTAAACCTCGACAGGTATATCGTCAATGTAGGAACGACTCTGATCTTCGGCTTCCCCTCAATAGCTCTTTCGAAAGGTGTCTTCATTGTCTCAAAGCCTTCCTCCTCCTCATCTTGGCCCGCTGCATCCTGACTCCCTTCCTCGTTGACATCACCCTCTTGAACTGCAGCCATTAGCTTCCTGGTAGGATCCGCTTGCCTCTCGGTTACCAGCTCTCCAATTGCACTATATTGGAACCAAACACCGGCGTCCCTTCCCAGCTCTCGTTTGGCTATTTCGGCAATCGTAATAAGCTTTGAAGCAGGCGCAGCTTTCGAGTGGAGGATTATGACACGAGGTTTCATGTCAACCTCTGATGAGGTAGTCAAAAATTCAAGCACAGCTTTGACCTTCTTCTGTATCTTGGATGATGAAATGATGCTGGTCACCCTCAGCTCGTATGAGCGCGCAAGCTCCTTGGTGATAGCAGGCAAGCTACTCGAATTTGGGGTTAAGCCAGCAATTCCCTTTGTCTGCCTATTATCCTTCGTAGTTTCTCCCAATTGTTCCTTTAGAGCTTCGGTGCAGGTGCCCTCCTCGTCTGGCGATGCTTGACTATATTCTGCATTTGGTCTGCTCCTCTTTGATGGCTGAGTTGGCCCTGTGCTTGTAATAGAAGACTCCTCTGGCTGTTTTCGCTTGCGTAACAGCTTTGAACCTGCTTCGCTCGTGGTCCTACCATTGGGTGCTCTTTGCTTCGCCATGGTCGCGAAGTCCAGGATCAAAAGCTCCTGCTGGTTTACCTCGTTTCTTCCTGCTCTCGTCCAGACATAACACAGCTTCAGACTGTTAGACTAGTCGCAGTTGTGATTGAGAAGCCAGGTGTATCAAGACCAGATGATAAATCTGAAAGGTCTGAAGGAGGGTGGTAGGTTGGTAGACACTGAGGTTCTGAGGGCAGTCCACGCTAGCTAGCGGCCGCTTCCGTGACTGCAAGCCCCACGCACTGGCTCGAGCTCTTCGTTCCTTCATGCAAGGCTATCGATCCCCCACGCCCATACGGAGTACTGTAGATCGAATATTAATGGCGACAAGACGTAGCTAAGGCTATTGATAATGTGGTGAAGACAGCTCGCAAGATGCTTGCCTGATATCCTTTGCTCTGAAGAGCTCTGTTTGGCTCAAGTGAGCAAGTTTCAAACACGCGACAAACGTGGTGACCGTCAATGCATGTATGTCCAATTGGCGCGCGTTGTCTGAGAGTATACCAAGAGATCAGAGCATAACGATGATGTGTACAAGGTGTCCGTGATGAGTCAAGTATGCATCAGGCGTTATGTTGGAGGTGCAAGCCAAGCAGCATATGTTTCGTTTGTCTGGCTGAAGCTTGTGAGCTAGCTGCAGCTTTCCTGGGCAGCTCCCAGAGTCGAAGCTGGTTGGATACTTTGCGTACGGCACAATGCCTCAATGCCACACTGCTCACTGTTCGTGAGGGTGGTGTACTATTTCCGAGGATCTGATATCAGGGGCAGTATTGTCGAATCACTGTGACTATCGCTGAGGACTTCCCCCCCTCTCTACTGGCAAGTCCCCGACAACAAGTGACAACCTCGCACAGGAGGGCAAAGAGCGGCAAAAGAATTGCTCATGGAGAAGATAAGCCTTTCTATCAACCTGGAAGATTCAAGGCCGCCCCTTCTTTGTCTGGGGCGGATTCTCACATAAAGGATATCCGGATCTCTGATGTCTGCTAGTCTCGAACGACTTGCTCTCCATAACAAACACGCACAATGTATGTGCCTCTGTGGTATCAGTTTGAGCTTACCGGTCTGATTTCTGCTTGATATTATTACAGTATATCAAGATCAGAGTACAGTACGGACTAGTTCACAGATGCTTTGGCCAGTAGAGTGTGGTAGCGGCATCTTGCTCAGGCTAAGGCTTTAAGCAGGATGGTGGCGGGGCAATAAGTAATAAGGCCCTTGTGCCTTGTGTGTGCGGATGTGCGGATTTGCGCATTTGTTGCAGCAAAAAGGGGGCTCCACTAATCTTGAAGCCCGGGAAACCTCGTAATCTTGCTTTCGCCCGTTGGGTCCACCAGAAGCCAGAAGCCAGAAGCCAGAAGGCAGAAGCCCTCAAGCCTCAAAGCCTCGAAGCCTCGAAAGCCTTCTTTCTCTTCCTTCCAAGTTCCTTCCTTCTTCGTCTTACCTACATCGTCGCATCTCCGGACCTTTCCTGCCCTCACACCATCATATTGTGCACCACTCGCTCTTCAACCCTTTTTTTGAACATTCCAACTACGACTCCTCCTTGCGGTTACATCTACATTTCAACCAACGAGATTTACGACCTTTGTAATACCACCAACCTCTTCTTTCTCAGCTGGCCTCCTTTTCCAAACACATCTCCTCACGCCTTACTTCGCCATCGCGCTATCCCGTCATCACGACTCATATTTTGCCTGCCCAAACTCCGGCTTCGCACTCACCCAACGCTTGCGACATTTCTCAACGCTCCACCACCGCAGCAAGCCTTTTCCATTCACCACATTCCTTACATCACGACTTTGACCACGATACACTGTTTTAATCTGTTCTATTTTGGGACATGGTCACAGAGGCTGCGGCCGAAGCCAGCCCCATTTCTGACCAATAGGGGTTCGCTTACCTTGACTCAACGTTAGAGCTTGCTTTACTGCGGAGTCGCCCCAGAGCTGTTACGAACTAGCGACAACGTCAACAACAAACACCGGGAAAGCGCAACACAACATTCGCATGATTGCTGTGACTGCCAAAGCAGTCGCGCAACTACTTGGAGTCCAAGTGAACGCAAACGCGCCCTCGGATTTCTAGTTGCCAGCAAGTATTACATGCGAATGTTCCGCCTTCCATCCTGGATCTCTGAGTCTAGGGGCAGTGAGAAGTTGGCCGATGCGGTCGCATATGACAGGATGGCGAATGCCAAAAGATCGCCGATTTCTACAACACCAATGGACTCAGGATTGAAGAGAGATAGGGTTGATGATGAGGATGCGCCAAGCTTGTTGACGAACGGTGTTCCCGACCTCAAACGCAGGAAAACACTGGGTTCAGGATACGAGAATGTTCTAGACGGTATCAGTGACGACGTGCCTCTTCCAAGAGAAGAGCACGGTGATTCAGAGCTGCGAATCGCTCGCGAAGCTATTGAAACACAATTTAGTCTCGAAATCTTACTCAAACATGACGAGTTGCGGCTGATCAACCAAGAACTTGCGAAGTGTCAAGTGGCTCTCGAGCAACTTCGTCGCTGCCATCTTGTTCCTTACCCCACAACGCGAGCTACTGCTGAGTCTATGTTGGATGTCATGCATGGGACTGGACCAGCTGTTGCGCCTAAGTGGGCTCCCCCTTATGGTGTCGTGGATGGTCCATACACAAGACATTATGCTACTTTCCTCAGACCAGATCCTAGGTTTGATGGTGTTCCTATTGAGACAGGCGTTTCTACAAGATCTACACTTGCTGTGGCTGAAGGTCGGTCTACCCGAAACAGCAGTATCGTTGATAGCAATGCGTCCTTCACCAATGCAAGATCGTCAAGAATCTCTGTGGATCATAAGCATCAAGCTTTGCCGCATGGCTATCCTCAACCAAAGCCTAAGGCTGGTCCTTGCATACTCAAACGCGCAGATGGCAAGACCGTCAAGCTCGTGTGTACCGTCTGTCATAGGGAAAACTTTTCAAGTACCCAAGGTTTCATTAATCACTGCCGTATTGGTTGCCATCGAGATTACAAGAGTCATGAGGAAGCTGCTGTAGCCTGTGGCCAGGTCATCGAAGTTGACGAACATGGTGTTGTGATTGGTGAGGAGAGAAGCAATAACGCTAGTGGTCTTGTCCATCCTCTTATCATGAACGCCCCGCCAGAACAAGATGCTTACCGAGCTCTGTTGTCACGCATAGACTCGTCTTTGAATCTCTTCAGCCAAGGGAAGCTGTCTGGCGTGACTGCTATACCAACAAGCGAGGCTTCAGCAAAACCGCAGAATAGCGAAACAAATTTCGTGCCTTCGGAGGATTTGCCACATCTGTCCAAGCTCATGCGGAGTAAAGGATTCGCTGGAAATCTTGGAGATCTTGCCTCTGACGCTAGAACCCGAATCAACCTTGATGACGTACCATCGATTGAGGTATTAGAAGAAAACACACCTGACACGCCGGAAGCAATGCAATCTCGACGACCTTTGGGTGGCCTTGATGGTGCAGACTCCCCTCCAATCGCACGTATACCATCTCGGTCCGCAATGCCTACACTCAGTAGCCGCTCCAATAGCTTCGATTCTAATGTTAAGAGATCCGACTTCACCACCTCAACACGATCTTCATATGCACCTACCATCAACACAGCCACTACCCACTACCGCCCACCTCCAACCTTCATCAACACCTTCTCCTCCCACTCCTCCCGCTCCTCCCGCTCCTCCGACCAAATCATTGACCGTGACGTCGTAATGCACGATACCCCCACCATCGACCTCAGTCCCAATACCATATCTAGCAACAACGCACCCAGTCTCGTCAGCGACGACGGCGAGTACGACGAAGGCTCCGATAACGAAACATCAAGATCGGAAGCACCAGACGATGAGACTGAGGAAGTGGCTGAGATCGCTATCGAGGATGGGGATGAGGTGTCGAGAACCGTGATCAGGAAACCGAATGGTACTTCGAGTGAGGGGTTGAGGAAGGAGGGGAGACATGTCACGTTTGTGAGTCCGATGAAGGAGGGGAAGGGGAGGCGGGAGAGGAGATGATGATGTGGTGGATGCGCAGGGGGAGGAAAAGTTTAGTTCTGATATTGTCTTGCGCTTTGCGGGAGTATGGGTTACCCTTGGTGCAATGGCGAGGAGTGGCTGGTGGTTAGAGCTCATGTGGATGGTTGGGACTAGCTCATCTCCATTTTAGCGAACTGGAGTAGAATCGTTGTATGATAGAGTATTGTATTGAGATTGTAATGAATTAATAC
>Ga0181467_100742_pt2 | contig 12122 bp, 10 predicted proteins | sample InSIn5gowninarea_2_FD_119079 | JGI IMG/M metagenome (GOLD analysis project Ga0181467, IMG submission 119079) | Clean room microbial communities from NASA Spacecraft Assembly Facility at Jet Propulsion Laboratory, Pasadena, California, USA -... ... | reverse complement strand
TGCTTCCTCTCGAAGCAGTTATGCATGAGGGTCTCAGCGCCCTTGAGAACGCTCGGAGTACCGTGTAGTTGCGGACTTGGCGACTGTACCGTAGTCGCTATCTGTGGGGATCCTGATCTTATCCATCTCGTCGAAGATTGCCTGCACCTGGTACCCAATCGTCGTGTCAGCGCTGACAAATTCTCGTCAAAGATCACAGGATACTTGCAAAGTTATGGAGATGATGAAAACAGTGACGTACCGAAGAAGTTCATGGAGCTGGCCGACAACGAAGTCGTGTTAAGCAAAGTCGACGTCAATGCACTGTTTGATTGGGGGTAGGATCGCTCTTATGATGTCGATGCTGAGGCCCGGACGAGGTGATGCTTTTAGAGGAGCTACAGGCACGGACCATTCCCACAAGGTCAGTACGGCGGTGCACAGATTCAGACCTGATGATGCTGGGAAGGGGTTCATGGTCCAGCTCATTTGAGTACTTCGAGGCACAGGTGTGGACAAGTGAGGACAACGAACAAAGGCGGCACCCCCGATCCGGCGCTCATGGCTGTGCGTGGACTCTGTAAAGCAGGACAAAGGGAAGCAATTGTCAGAACTTTTTGATTGCTGCATCCCTCTGGTATCACAGAGCAACTGGTGCTGCTTCCAGCAAGGCATCCGGAGACGCGTGCTCGCACCGCAGATAAGTCACTATGGCAGATGGTCCTTACAGCGCAGCGCCGGGTCCAAAGCGCTTTTTCGCTCTGCATGAACAGCTCTTCGCAAGAGCACCGAATCGGGCAGCGGATGAGAACCACGATAGAATTGAGAAGCAGGGGAACGATGAATACGACTTTGAGACCGATCAAGCAATTGCGGATCATGAGAAAGATTGGATGAGGCTGTTTGTCCATATGCTCGACCCAGAACATGAGTACAATTTCGCTGACGAAGACGCCGTGGACTTGATGCAAAGGGTGCATGAGGTCCGGACCCGCACTGGTTTCGCGATCGAGGCCCCTGCGATTCACGAGGACCAGTCTTGTGAGCAGATCATGGCTGACGCAGAAGGATACGCTGCAGCTGGCGAGCTATATGCTGTGGAGCAAGTTTGGATGCAATATATAGCTCACGAGCTAGATGTCAGAGGCGAAGAAGCTGAAAGCGCGGCCAGAGAACTGCATGATGAAGCTACTGCGAGGATGAAGGGCGGCTCGCCTGTGGTGTGGCCTCCGGACATTCGGCCAGAATCGCCAGCGCGGGAGAAGCCAGAGGATCTATCTGTGGCCGCAAAGGCCTTTGGGTACCGTTCTGAAGACGCCGGACTGCGTGGTTATTGGAACTTTGCCAATACTTTAGGGGAGGGTGGGTACGGACGCGCAGGCCTTTGGGTTCAGAATGACCGGCATTGGAACGTGATCGATGTAGGCACAGGCACCTCTACATCCCTTACCTTTTTGAGTGTCACTGACGTGTCCTTTAGGCGAGCGTTGTCAAGGAAGTCTACCTCAAGACAATCAAGAGGTGGAGCAACCCATTCCACATGCAAGATTTCGCCGGCGAAAAGGTGCCCAAGGAGGCAGTCCTTCACCGTGAAGTGTCTTGGTTGCCGCAGGCGCATAACGGCATTGTTCAGTACAGATCGTACGCAGTGTACAAGTTCAAAAGGGTATTCGGGTTGTTCATGGAGCATTGCCCACACGGCGACTTGCGCCAAACCCTTACGAACACAGGGAACAGGTGCGTGATGAGCACGGAGAGCTATTGAACAAGTATGTGAAGACAAACCAGCATGGTGAACAATGACTGACAAAGTATGATGCTAGCTCGATCCCTGAAGTCGTACTGTGGAGCATTTTCGAGACTGTGGCAGCTGCAGCGTGCTTGATGCACCGGGGTATCCTTCCAGGTAAAGAAAAGGCGGCTGGGTGGAGAGGTGTGATACACATGGACATCAAGCCGGGAAATGGTGAGTGGCACGCTTCCAGTGACAGATTACCGTTCTAACCCGCCTTTACCAGTCTTCCTTGCACAACCTGAGAGTGAGCGGTGGCCCCACATCCCGTCTGCGAAGGTACGCACACTGCATCCTGATGCCATGCACGTTTCGTTTGGCTGATGATCTACAGCTTGGTGATTTTGGCTTAGCATGGTCACTGGGCGATACATGCTTGCAAAACCCGGAACAACTTACTGGTCGAGGCACTACTGGATACATGGCGCCTGTACGTACAGAATCCACCATGAACGGTCATCTTACTAAATCCTACAGGAACAAATCAACAACTACGACAATCCCGTCCTCAACAACCAATATCCCCTAACTTCCGCGACCGATGTTTTCTCGATCGGCAAGACTATGCACGCCTTGATGGAGCTCACGCACTTCGAGTATGACGGCACCGACATAGCCTTCGACGACACCGAGACCGAACATTATCGCCTGTCTGCAGACTCGGCACAACGGTACTCGCCGAAGCTGGTCGACCTCGTGCAGAGGTGCATCGAACTGTACCCGGAAGCGCGTATCACTGCCGAGGACCTGTGGAGCGAGGTCCAATAGCACATCAGTCAGCCTCGGAATGACGGTCGCGGTGGGCAGGCGCCTCTGAAAGAGCAGAGTCTTCTACCTGTTGAGACTATGTGGTACAAGGACGACCATCGGTATTTTCGTTTGAGTCGCAATTGAGCTGGTGCCCTTGTAGCGCTCAGCCTGTGAACACTGTCCACTCGGCCCATATGGAAGGATACCTATGTTGAGCTGGGCTGAGAAAGAGATTGCGCGAAGCAGAACGCACATTGTAGCGCTCTTTGCTCGATGCTGGTCCTTCACCTTTCGCTCTAAAATCCGGATCGAGCCAAGAGTATACCACAACAATCCACTCAAGGCTCTTCTGCTCCCACGCATCCTGATGATCCGAGGTCCCAAGAGCCTTCGGCAGGCACTTCTAGACTCATCAGACGTTCAAGTCATTTGCATTCAACGAATTATGCGGGTCAGCATCGCCTCTCCCAATTGAGGACCCAACAGCAACCCATCGCATAGTAGCGGGCCTTGAAGTTATCCTCCATGGGAGCCAGGCGTAGGTGAGTGACCAGGCGCAGCGTGAGGTTGGAACCATTAGTTCTCGGTCTGAATCTCATTCCGGCCATAGCGAGCGTATCAGATCTCGCGGTAATCGATTGGGGAGAGCAAGCCAGGGGACCTGTAGCACAACGGAAGGGAGACGCGCATAGGAAGTGAACAAGATCTTATCCTGTCTATCCATGCACCCTGTGCATGGATAGACAAGGATTTAGGTTAAGCTAGGAGGATCAGATTTGTGTGAGAACGCGGTACTGCAGTCTATCTGACTACGTAACCAAAGCAAAAGCAAAGCGCAAAAGAGTAAACACCACCCGCTAACCCAACCCCATCCGTCATTCTGAGAGCCATCGAGAGTACGAAAAGCGCCCGGCAAGTCAACCACAGCCAGCGTCCACGAGCCGCACACCAAAACCATCACCCACATCGATAAAACCACCAACTCACAGTCAATCGTCTACCGAATAGTAGTAGCCTTGGTAAGTCCAGCCTTCACGCTCGCACTGCCGCCCGCAGCCAAGGAAGCAGCGCCCGCCTTCTTCTCAAACACCTTCCAGAACTTCAGACTCTCGTCCGCAGCAGCGGTGGCAAGCATCTGGCCATCTGGGCTGAGAGCGCTGTGCAGAACGCGAGACTCGTGGGCGGGGATCTCGATGTTCTTGACCAGGGTTGGGTAGGACCAGATAGACAGGCTGTTGTCAGGGAAGCCAGAGGAAGAGACGAGCTCCTTGTAGGCGGTCGACCAGCGGAGGGAGGTCACTTGGCTGCCAGTGTCGATCGAGTTGACGCGTGCACCGGAGGTAGTGTTCCAGAAGTGAATATTGCGATCGTGGGACCCGCCGCCGGTGGCAAGGAGGTTAGATTGCCAAGGGCACCAGGCGAGAGCCTTAATCGCAGCCTTGTGGTTCGTCTTCTGGAATTTGGGCGCATTGAGAGAACGCGCGTCCCAGATGCTGACCAAGTTGTCGTTACCGCCGGTCGCGAGCTGAGCGCCATCGGCACGCCATTCGAGACCGCAGACCTCGGAAGTGTGGGAGACGAGTTCAGCGACTTTGTGGTTGGCAATGCGGACGTCGTGGTTGAAGACTAGGCCGGAGCGGGCACCGGTGGAGAGGAGGTGCTTGTTCCAGCCCATGACGCCGACGCGAGATTCGTGACCGAACATGCTGCGGAGCTTGGTCTGCTCCTCGACGTCCCAGATCTGCACCTCACCCGTGCCCAGGCCAGCGGCGACGTACGCGCCGTCACCGGACCACTTGACGGAGGCGATGTAGGTGTCTGCGGGGCACTCGAGGAGAGAGGAGACGGAACCGGACTCGGCGGACCAGACGTAGACGTTGCGCTCGAGGCCGATGGCGACTTGGTTGCCGGAGGACCAGTCGAGGAGGTTGAGGTAGTAGTCGTCGACGAGTCCCGGGGCGTCGAGGACACGCTCAGGTGCCGTAAGGACACGGCGGCGGAACTGGGAGGCTGAGGCCGCAACGGGCTTAAGAGGGCGGTTGTATTGGCTGCGGAGGTCGATTGGGCGGGAGGACTCTGGGGCGGCGGGCTTGAAGGCCAGGATGCGTTGCTTGATGCTGACGCCGCACGCCTCAGCCACGGAGTGCTGGTAAGCGACGGTGTTCGGGCTGGCCTTGTGCTTCGGCGCCTCGTCCTCGTCATCCTCGTTGTTGTCGTTCAGGCTGAGACCTTCGAGGGAGAGGGTTGCGGTGTTGTCGGAAGAAGAAGAATGACGACCCAAGTCGAAAGCGCTGGTGGCTAGTGCCGCCGACCCATCGCTTGCGCTTGATCTTGGGCGCCTGCCGGGAGTCTGCTCGCTGTCGAGCTTGACTGCTGCGCCGGTAGAAGTAATCGCCTCGCTGGCGTTGCGGTTCGGGATGAAGCGGTCCGCTGCTGTGTAGTTGACCTTGCTCTGTGTCCGCTTGGGCGTCCTGTGCACTGACCCTGTCCTCGCAGTCCTCGACCGGGAAGGTGTGTTCTTGGCTGAAGTGACAGTGCTGGGTCTCGGGCCGGTACCAGTCAAGGTGTAGTCACTGACACCAGTCTCGAGTCTCCGAGGAGAGTCGTGTGACCGACGACCAGCAATGTTTGACTTGGGCGAGTCCCGGACGTTGGTCTTGGAGACGGAGCGAGAGAAGCGGGAGAAGAGGTTGGCGTTGCCGTGGTGTATGCTTTCCGTCGGGCCTTGCTCTTGGATCACCTGGGTGCGTGGTGTCTTGGGCGAAGGGGTGAGGGGGACACGGCCGCCGGCGAGGCGGGTGGAGAAGATGCCATCACGGCGCTTGAGGGGGGTTTGTACTGATGCAGTTGCCATATCCGCAGATAAGTTGTGTTGTTAGTGTCGATGTTCCTGTACTGTAGAAGTCATTGCGTCAGTATTAGTTGGCTTAGGATTGGTGATGAATTGATGACTTACGATGGCCCAGTCAAGGGATCCTGTTAGTATTGATCGCAGATATTTGCAGTACGCCGGTGATGTTTGTTTGGTAAGAGAGCTGAAGCTCTAAAGAGCTTGTGAGAGCGCTTTTTGGTAGATGTATGTGTGGGTGAAGAGGGAAGAGAACATCTCTTACAGCTTTCGAGCTCGTAGTTTTGACTGACTGTTTGGCGCTTGCGTCTCGCCAGCAACCGGAAGCCACCGAAAACCTGTTTCCTCGCAAAGGGAAGGTCGGCCGGGTCGCAGTTTCCTGCCAAGGCCGAACGCCGTCATTGGCCGAGCGCATCTTCACGTTCACTTCGAAACGGTCCTCACTCTCCATGTCAAGACACCAGAGCATGATCGATCGGTAAGCAACACGCCTTTCATGGCCTACTACACCCCGTACGTGCCGCCTCACATCCCGCCCTCCTACCAGTACTACACCCACGTCCCGCAACCAGCCCAGCCTCCAGCACCTCCGGCACCGGCGGGGCCCTCTAACAGCACTGCTCGCGTGTCCAGCATGTCCAACAACACTTTCGTCATGTCCGGCTCGCCTGTAAAGAACGCACGAAGACGGACCGGAGAGCCTTACTCCCCCAAGATCATCACCACGGTCGGGCAGCGGCCGGCATGCCTGGTCAATGCATCGGTCACGTACGTTGGCAACGACCTGATATATGCTTTTGGTGGCTTCGACCAGTACACCGATGAGGTCTACAATCATGTGTTGAAGCTGAACCTCTCGATACGGCAGTGGAGCTTGGTGGACAACTATGGCGACATACCTGGTGTGCGGATGGGTCATACTTCGTGCCTGTGGCAGGATGATAAGCTGTTGGTGTACGGTGGGGAGAATGAGCACCGGATACATCTCTCAGATGTGGTCATCTTCGACATCAAGACCGCGCACTGGACACAGCCAGACATCAACGGGCCCATACCGAGAGGCAGGGCAAGACATTCAGCGGTGATCCACGATGACAAGCTGTTCGTGTGCGGTGGTATGAGTGGTGACCAGAATGGTGTGCTGGACGACATATGCTTCCTCGACCTCAAGACGTGGACATGGAGTCGCAGCTGGCGCTTTGTACCCCGCTACGACCACTCCACCTGGGTATGGGGCGGCAAGATCTGGGTTAGCGGTGGTATGGGCGAAGAGATGGAGCGCACCAACGAGATCTGGTGGCTGGACTTCAGAGGCACACCCGCATTCGAAGGCGGAAGCGGAAGACCTAGCTGGGGCGTGATGGGCTCGGAGGAAGCGCGACCGCTGAACATCGATCTGGCGAGGTACGGCATCACGGCTGCACAGGTGCAAGGCTTGACCGCGAACGGCGCGTACACTGCGAACACTTCAGTACAGTCGAACTCCGCGACGGTGATACAACGTGCTCCGCCAGTAGCGCCAGGCGCCATTAGCTCCGTCAAGTTCATCTCCTCCCCGAACCTACCGATACACAACGTCGGCACGCACTTCCATGTTTTTAGTTCGGGCAACATGCTCGACTTCGTCACACCAGCCTCCAACATGCCGCTCGAGACTTCGCTCTCAGCGCTCGATCTCGACACGCTGCGCTGGCAGAAGCTAGCAGACGGCAAGGACCTCTTCTCCCCGACTTACCGCTGGCACTATTGCTGTCTCGACGCCGACGGTACCCACGCCTGGTTGCTAGGATGTCCACGGGAAGTCCGGGCGGGTGGCAACAATAACGAAGCCGAAGAATACCTCAGCGATGTCCTCCCCATCGATCTCCGCAAATTCGGCTTACTAGGCAACAAAATGAGCCAAGAAGCGCGTAACGAGCAGAAACTTCCGACCTCAGATACCTACACAGGCTCCTCCCACCTTTCAGCCATTGGCGCAGATCTCGCTCGGACCTTCAATCAACCACCAGAAAGTGGTTCCGGGACAGACTTCACCATCACAGCCCTACGCGACGATGACTACGACACTATCTCCGAGGACGGCAGCTCACCGACCGCTACTCTAACCGCTCCAGCCTCCCTCCCGGGTCCTCCAGGATCAAGCTCAGGCGACTCAACGAGCAGTAACCCCAACACCTCTCCACCCATCCACGTCCACCGCCTCATCCTCTCCGCCCGCTGGCCACACTTCGCCCGCCTCTACAACGCCCAGATGTCCGAATTCCATACCCGTCGAATGCACATACCTGAACCCTACCCAGCGGTCAAAGCCTTCCTCTACTACCTCTACACTGACTCGATATCCTCTCCCGCCTCACCCGACAGCACTTCTGCCTCTGCTGGTAGTGAGGCCGGGTCGACGTTGGAGGATGTAGCGAATTTGCTAGTAATGTCCAATATCTACGATATGCCGAGGCTAAGACATCTCTGCGTCAACCGGTTGGTGCGGGATCTAGATGTGCAGCACGCGGCTCTCATCTTCGACCGTGCCAGCACTGCACAAGAAGACTGGCTCAAACGCAGAGCGGCGGGGTATTGTATGACGCATTGGGGGCGTATTGTTCGGACGTCCGGGTTCCGGAACCTCAAGCGTTCCGCAATGCTGGAATTGTGTGAAGGAGTGGACTCAGAGGGCCGCGTGGTTGGTGGTGATGAGTTAGAGGCGGTTGGCGGGCTCGGAGGGGCGAGGTTAGGGAGTGGAATGCAGGGAGCTTTATGGGGTGGGGGTGGGAGGAAGAGGGGAAGGCTGGGTAGCGCGGGGGGTGCGACGTTAGATGGTGTGGACGATGACGATGCTATTGATGACGGGGACGAGGGTATGGACATTGCTTAGGCGAGTGCGCGACATGGTGACGGTAGTCCGTGATGAGTTGCGGCGTTGTGAGGTTGATATGAGGCATTTGCTAGGCGTACAGCGTGAAATGGCTGGGGTGCAAGGTGCTATGGCGTATGACATCGGGATGGTGAAGAAGGGCGTTTACTGGCCGGCAAGGGTGAAGGCAATGATGTTTATGGGAGTGGACCTTTCCAATTTTTGTTGACGATATGTGTAGTAGTGGTAGATACCCGATAGCTGGCGGACGGCATAAAATTCTGATATGAAGGACCTATCATCCACTTTAGCGATTGATGGGTTAGATGACATCTCAAACAGGAGCATCTTAAGGACGAGGTCAAATGTCGCCAGTCCAAACACGATGCTCCAATGACCACCTGTGAGAAAGTTCTGGCCGCGCCTGCTGTCGGATTGCCAATTTCACAGAGCCACGTATCTGGTGATCGACTTGCAAAACGCTTTCTGTCCTTGCCACTGTGAGGCGCCTGGACTACTGCGTTGCTCAGAGTATGGCAACGGATAGCTTCCGGCGTGGCATGCATTCGATGAATATCTTCTACCGCATCCACCATCCCCGCTCCCACAGACACCTGAGCAATTGCTATTGTTACGCGGGTCCAAGCAAGTTGACAAGAGAGGTGCTCGGCCAGCTCTCTTGCTCCACAACACCTTCTACGTGATGCCACCAATACTGGAAATTGCCGTTCCGAGAGTACCTTTGCAATTTCCGACTGCTACGGCTCGTTGACGAAGCCACCTGGTTTTAAGCTTAGCGCTGCCTCTACTACGAGACAGTTGGACTTCGAGGCTTTTCTACGCTGACAGATTCGCTCAGGTTCATGGAGAATATGCATTGAAGGCCGGCTAGTCGAAGAAGCTGTATGATGCCGGATCACTGCCTGGAAAGCCGTGCGGGAGGATGATTCTTGAAGCGGCTGCGTAAACAGTAGAGGTTCTCGTAGTGGACTTCATAGAGCTACAGAAAGGTCATCGATATGCGACGCTTATGCTAGGCGCTGGAACATCTCTACACGAGGAAGCACGCCAAGCTGGTCGCTGGCGGAAGCCGCAGTACTGATGAGCGTGAACACTCCACCAGAGGATGGCCCAGTCACTGGAAAGCGTTAGACCCGCGTGCCGAGAAGAAGGCCCTTGTGGCAATATGCGCGATCGATATATGGGCGGATATGGACCGGGACCGTAGTGACGATCCGAGCCCTGGGCGATGCGCGGCGAGACTTCTTGCTTTGCTCGCGCAAGCAGCACAGCTCTGATGCTACGCCGCCCTTCCAGTCACCCTATGGCCGAAGCGTAGCAGAGCAGTCGAATGTGTTGTTCTTGCTGTTTCCATGCGGTCGTTGCTCACCGTGCCCGAATCGACCAGCCTTGCGGCCAAGTTTACCGTGCAGCATGACGCGTACATTTCCTACCGGCGTCCACAGTGTCCATCACGAACACAGCGTTTGCTTTCACCGTTTTCTCTTGATATCCCTTCTGTAAAACGCTCTGTTGTGTAGAATGTCGTCTCTTTAAAGCTCGGACTTTCGTGTCATTGCCTCGGCGATCGGCGGATGGCAGAGACACATCCCTGCAATCGATAAGGTGCCTAGCGCTGACCTTCATGTCGTCACTTTGTGGGCTTTCGAGCTTCAGGAAGGAGCGAATAAGACGGTAGCTTTTACTAGAGCTGTTTGTTGATCTCATCGACTTGATCTTGAGGAAGCTGTAACATCTTCGTCCCACAATCATTCCACTGGCAATTACATGTCCTTCCTACGGTCCTTCGCATCTTCAGTATTACGGCAACAAGTTGCAGCACGACCAACCATATCAAGTAGTCAACGAGCCTTTTCCACGAGCATCCGAGCCATGGCGACCGAGTTCAAGCTCAAGGGCTTGACCAGCATCGATCTCAAGAACGGCCAGAAACAAGAATGCGAAGTAGAAGGCATTGAGGGTGGCAAGGTCCTCCTCGTCAAGGTCGAGGGTGAAGTCCACGCCATGAATGCCAACTGCACGCACTACGGTGCTCCATTGGTCAAGGGCGTCGTTACGGGAGATGGAAGGTTAACCTGCCCATGGCACGGCGCTTGCTTCAAGGTCTCGACTGGTGATGTCGAAGACGCACCGGCGTTGGATCCGCTGAACAAGTTCGATGTGGTTAGCAAGGACGGTGGGGTATACATTAAGGGTCAGGAGAAGCAGATCAAGGACGGCAGACGCTTCCTAAACATCAAGTGCAAGTCTAGTGGGTCAGAGAAAGTCGTCATCGTCGGGCGTGGCAGCGGCGCATTGGGTGCTATGGAGGCACTCCGGGGTGGTGGCTTCAAGGGCAGTATCACCACCATTGCAACAGAAGACTACCAACCCATCGACCGGACGAAGCTGTCCAAGGCTCTCATAACCGATCTGTCGAAGGTCGCTTGGCGGACACCGGACTTCTACAAGGAGGGCGACATTGACATGGTTACCGACACTGTCACCTCCATAGACACCAACGGCAAGAAGGTGAAGACACAGAGCGGCAAAGAGTACCCCTACACCAAACTCATCCTCGCATCCGGTGGAACACCGAAGTACCTCCCTATCGACGGCCTGAAAGGTGACCTCGGCAATGTCTTCCTCCTCCGCCAGCTTGCCGACGCCCAAAGCATCATGAACGCCGCCGGCTCCGAAGGCGGCAAGAAGATCGTCGTGATCGGTAGCTCCTTCATCGGCATGGAAGTCGCCAATTGCCTCGCCAGCCAGAAGCACGACGTTTCCTGTATCGGCATGGAAAGCATGCCCCTCGAGCACGTCATGGGCACCGAAGTCGGCAAGATCTTCAAAGCCCTGCTCGAGAAGAACGGCGTGAAATTCTACCTCGGCGCCAACGTCGACAAAGGCTCTCCCTCATCTTCCGACAGCAGCAAGATCGGCAAAGTGCACCTCAAAGACGGCACGGAGCTCGAAACCGATGTCGTTGTCGAGGGCGTGGGCATCAAGCCAGCGACCGAATACATCAAGGACAACCAGTCCATCAAGCTAAACGACAAAGACGGCTCCCTTATGGTCGACGACTCCTTTGCCGTCCAAGGCCTCAAAGATGTCTGGGCCATCGGCGACATCGCCACATACCCCTACCATGGCCCTGGAGGCCACGGCAACCCCATTCGCATCGAGCACTGGAACGTAGCACAAAACATGGGCCGCTCGGTCGCGAACTCCATCAACAACCCTGGCAGTAAGCCCAAACCCTTTATACCCGTCTTCTGGTCCGCAGTCGGTTCGCAGCTGAGGTACTGCGGTAACACGGTCGGAGGGTACGATGACGTGATTATCAACGGCGAGACGGATGTCAGTGAGGGCAAGCAGAGTTGGGTGGCGTACTACACTCAAGGCGATGAGGTGGTGGCTGTAGCGAGTATGATGAAGGATCCTTATATGACGCAGAGCGCGGAGCTCATGCGCAGAGGCAAGATGCCGAAGAAGGGGGAGTTGCAGAAGGGGGTGGATATTCTGGAGATTAGTGTGCCGGCGGAGGTGAAGATATGATGGGGCTGGGAAAGATCAGCATGATGAGTCTACACGACGTTCTGTACATGATGTAATGTTCCGCTTGCAAGCTGCGGTTTACATTGATTCAAGTATCTGGGTCCAGCCTCCAGAAAAAGCGAAGTTCCCCTGCACGCTGAGCTTGGCCCCGTTACACGCGAACTTAAATCCACTAATCAGCTTTCTTATGCATGCTCACCTTCCCGTCCCTGCGGAGCCCTTCATCGTCACGATCTCGCAAGCTCAAGTTGATAAAAGTTCCAGCGGCCTTCTGTCACCGAACCAACCACCTACAGTTCTCTCGTCATCTCCTCCTCAAATGCCCTATCGTTCACCTCCCGGTT
>Ga0181467_101113_pt1 | contig 12147 bp, 14 predicted proteins | sample InSIn5gowninarea_2_FD_119079 | JGI IMG/M metagenome (GOLD analysis project Ga0181467, IMG submission 119079) | Clean room microbial communities from NASA Spacecraft Assembly Facility at Jet Propulsion Laboratory, Pasadena, California, USA -... ... | reverse complement strand
GTAATTGCTATTGATATCACGACTTCATTGACATAATTATCACCGCCCACTCCGGCAGATTGGAATATAGCTAACAAAGAGATAATGAGAATATCTTCTATGATAGCCGTACCTAGTATCAAAGTAGCATCTTCATCTTTGATCAAATTAAGTTCTCCTAAAACTCTCATCACGATTACTGTACAGGTTACTGATATTGCAAACGCTACGAACCAACTATCATAGAATCCAAGTCCCAGTGCCTGTGCAGTAAAGAATCCTATTGCTAGTGTTCCGAAGGCCTCGCTAGTAGCGATGATAATTGCTTTCCTTCCTATTCTTCTTAGTTTCTGTATGGGAAATTCCATGCCTACTGAAAAGAGTAACAAGATTACACCCATTTCAGCAAATAAATTAAGGACATCTGAATTATGAATTAAGCTAAAAGGTGGAGTATAAGGACCGATGATAATACCCGCAACTATAAAACCAATAACCACAGGTTGTTTTAGTCTGTAAAAAATCAGAGTCATTACAGAGGCAATTATCATTATAACTGCAAAATCTTGTAAAATTTGTTCAATCGGTATTTCCACAAAATAAGTTGTCGTTTACGTTATTTAAATAGTCACGCTAAAGCTCAGATTTCCCATTCTTACCAAAAAGTTGATTTCAGCTTCCTGTTTTTTCAAATCATGTAATTCTTAAACTAGTCAGTTATCTATTCTAAGGAACATGACAAAACAAAAAATACCTACACCTTATTCACTGCATAATTAGTTCAAAAATATACAACAGGAATCTTTTGATCGTAGATTAATCATAGCATTAAAGTTTAAAGTTCTCTCATTTTCTCCTATCGTCTTTGACCAGTTTTTTTATATCTTATCTGAATCTACCATTAAATTCTAAAACTATTCTGGTAAAAAAACATAATTAACATCGAAAGCAATCTATCTATCTTACTGATGCCGTATAAAATTTCTTGTTTCCTATGGGAGGAAAAGGTTGATTTGGCTATACCCAATCATATTTTTCAATAAAATAATATATTTTGAATGAAAATGGTTGGTTTAATATTTTGATAGTTATTTATTATTCCAAATTGGCTGCTAGACTGTACAATCTCTTATCTATAAAGTCCTTGGTTATCATTGTAGGCGAGTCTATCTTTAAATCCCTTGGGAGAATTTTATTTATTTTGATAAATAATTTAATTTTATCATCCGTATCTTCCTCGTAAATACATTTCATAATCATGCGTTTAACCGTATTTACATTAATCATATTATACTAATAATAACAATGTTTATATTCATATCTATTACTTTGATTTGTTTACATCTGTTCTTAATTCTTTAAATTCAGTTAAACGTATAATTAATCAAATTGGATGTGGTTGATTGTTCTTCTTTAGATGAGATTAGGAAAAATATTGATGCAATAGACATGGAAATTGTCTCATTATTGGTTAGACGAGGTAAATATGTGCAGCAAGCCGTGAAATTCAAGAGTAATTATTCCAATATAGAAGACAAAAAAAGGGTAGAAGAAATTATTGACAAAGTTACAAGCTATTCGCGAGAATTGAATTTTGATCCTACGGTGATCGAAAAAATATACTCTTTCCTAATTGAGGTATATATTCAATTTGAAAAGAAAAAGTTTCTGAATCCTTAGCATCATCTCTTTTATTCTTTGATGTAAATCCTGTCCATTCCATTCAACTTAATATCTCAGAGAATCTTGCTTGAAGCTTCAAAAGTTCCCTTTGTATAATAAAACTCATTAAATCCTTTTAACAGGTTCTCCTTGCTAGCGAAGAATGTTATGCATTGATCATATTAATTGCCTATTGGCATATCTGACTATATTTGGTCTACCGAACTTTCATTCAAGATGCTAACGTAAACAAACAACATGAAACCCATAATCAATTTTAATAAAATACAAATATTAATTCAATCAAAGATATAATTGGAACTAGATCGTTAATGAAAATATCAGATAGGATTAGTCGAGTTGAATATGCAATTCGAGATGTTATGTTACATGCAAGAGAATATCAAAAAACTGGAAAAGAAATTATGTATTTAAACATAGGTGACCCTGTGGCTTTTGATTTTAAGACTCCTTTGCATATTAAGAATGCACTAGTGGATGCACTTGCTAGTGATAATGACTATTATACTGATTCTGAGGGCTGGAGTGAACTTAGACGATCTGTAGTAGGAAAGGAAAAAGGGAAAAAGGGTATGGAGTTGACTCCCGAGGATGTTTTGATTACAAATGGAGTATCAGAGGGCTTGGATATGGTTATGGGCTCTATTGTTGAAGATGGAGACCAGGTTTTGTTGCCTGGCCCTTATTACCCTCCCTATTCTTCTTATGCTAAATATTATGGTGGTAGCATAACTGAATTTGGGATACATGAAGATGGTACACCTAATCTGGATGATATAAAAAGTAAAATTTCACCAAGGTCAAAAGCTATCTGTATTATAAATCCTAATAATCCTACTGGCGAAGTTTTTAGTCAGAAAAGCCTGAAATCTTTGATAGATATAGCTGCCGAAAATAACTTGTACATCATTTGTGATGAAATATATGATGAAATTGTTTTTGATGAAGAATTTAAGGGGGTTGGGAGTATTTCAGGAGACGCCCCGGTTATACTTCTCAATGGATTTTCCAAGACTTATTTGATGACTGGATTACGATGTGGATATGTATGTATGAACAATAATTCTAGACAACTCGATCCATTAAGGCAAAATATTTTTAAACTTGCACGGGTTAGAATCGCGTCCAACTTTCCAGTTCAAATTGCTGCAAATGCTGCTTTACACGGTTCACAGGATCATTTACCTGTTATGGTCGAGAAATTAAGGAAAAGAAGAGATTTGGTTTACAAGAGACTTAATGAGATCAATATTTTGGAATGCACTAAACCTAAAGGTGCTTTCTATATGTTCCCGAAAATAGAATTGAGTAATAGATGGAAAAGTGATTTAGAATTTGTAATTGATTTATTAAATTCCACAGGGGTTTTAACAGTACATGGATCAGGATTTGGAGGCTCTGGAACAGGCCATTTTAGAATTGTATATCTACCTCAAGAGGAAATATTAGAAAAATCTATGGACAAAATACAAACGTTTATCACAAAAAAGCCAGCATAATTTCGTTTGTGCTGTTGAGGACTTTGTATTTTAAATTATAGAAATTTTTCCTGCCTCTTTCTTCTTCCAAAGTAAACTAGGACTAGACCCATGGCGTACATCGCTACCGTAAATTTTTCATTTGTTATTTCAGAGTTGAAAAAATTATCAACAAAAAATTCTGGTCCTAATTCTGTTGATATGAGAATAAGATTTCTTATTAATATGATAGTTGCCATTATTATGAATAGTATTCCAAGTGGGAACATCCATTCTTTACGTCTATCTCTTATCCGCTTATCTATTTTATCAAAATCCATTTCTAAAGCAGTTGTATGAAAAAAGGATGTTTATACTAGCTTTATCCCCGGATGTTTAATCTTATTCTGCTTCGAAGCGTTAAGTATCATTGGAGTCATAACTTCTGCTTGATAAGATAATGAGAGGGGGCCCAAATAAATCGATCTAAGACCGTCTATTTCTGACACTAATTCAGAGATTTTTGCTAGGGATTCTTTGTTGTCAGTACAAACAAAAGTGTCGGCATCAAGTGTGGATTCTATATTTTTTAGTTTTATTTCAGAAATAGTATGGAAAGCTGAGACTATTTTATTACATTTTGGTAAATTTTCGGCTACCATCGTTCCGGCAGATTTTTTCCCTTCCTGAAAGGGAATGTAATAAAATCCATCCTGATTCCTACTCATAGGAACTATTGGTGAAACGACGATACAATTGTCATCAATGACATTTGCTATTTCGAGACATGTACTGTGGATATTTTCATAAGGGATCGAAAGTATCAATATGTCGCTCTCTTTTGCTACAGAGAGGTTGTCGCTGCCTCTGATAGTTCCTTTGACTCTATCTGCATATTTACTATTTTTCATATTTTTCATATGGTTTTCTGAAACAGTTTGAGCTTTTTGTTTATCTCGTGAGCCTAAAATGATTTCATGGTTAGCACACCATCTCAAGGCAAACCCTTCGCCCATGCCACCAGTTCCTCCAATGATTCCAACTTTCATATTAATGTGTTAGATATTAAGTTCTAATATATTAAAGCACGTTTAGATAAGATACAGATGGGTTCAGTTTATAGAATTAATCATTTTATTTGTTAGATATCTTCTTCTTGTTAAGGTACGAAGAAATTTAGTATGCAAAAATGAGCCAATACAACCATATACACCGATTTTAGGACTATTATACCTACTTTTCTCTATGGTCTGATAAATGGTTCAATCAATTTAAGATTAACATGTTTGGCTTTAACTTTTATTGACAATCAATTCAATATCTTGTTCATCTCCACTAATGTCCTTAATGAATCCTTCAAAAGATTTCCAAGGAGATTATTATTCACACATCTCACAATTGCAATTACTGGAATATTTATGAATAGTTTAATATTGAAATAATTTTTAATATATTTTAAGTAAATTATGTCGCTTATTATTTTTATGAGGCATGGTCAAGCCTATAACAATGTCAAAAGACTGTTAGTTGGGAGAAATCTTGAGTCTCATTTGACCGAATTAGGTCGAAAACAGGTAAAACAGAGCAGCGAATTACTAAAGACGATTCCTATTCATAAAATTTATTCTAGTCCTGTAATCAGGACTGTAGAAACTTCAGAAATTGCATCAGCAACCCTAGGACTGGATTACACATTAGATGAAAGATTATTTGAAATCGAGTTGGGAAAATTAGTTGGACTTTATTATGATGATGTATTATCTGCTCACGGTGATTTATTTGCAAAATTTTATTCAGATGATGATGACGAAAACTCCTTACTCGAGTTTGAAGTTGAATCCTTTGGTTCCGTAAGGGAGAGAATTCGAAATCTTTTAAAAGAATTAGCCGGAAAACATGTAGATGAAAATATACTCTTAATTTCTCATTTGGATCCTATCAAGGCTGCAATATCATTAGCTATGAACATAAAGCCTTCTTCGGTATATAGTGTTCAAGTTCCTAATGCCTCTATTAATGTATTAAAGAATTACCAAGATAATTTGACATTATGTGGTCTTAATATCTTAAATATGGAACGATTTCTCACTGAATTTTAATTTTTTCTTTTGAGGTTATTTTAAATTTCGTTTAGGTTTCTTTTCGTTCTTTTTAGAATTGTGTTTGGCATTTATCAAATTAACATAGCAAAAACCTTAAATGACAGAAAGATTCACCAATCCAAAGAGAGTGGAGATTAAGGTATGGCTTTTTCCTCTGTTAACAAAGTATTGTTGATTTTCATATTTGGTTCTATGGCTGTAATAAGTATCGAAAGTTTACTTCAAATAGTTTATGCTGCTGAAGGTGGTGAGACTGTAATCCGTAGGGTTGAAATCTGGGGTTTGTTTTATAGAATGATGGTTGCAGCTTTCGTTGTTGGAGCTATAGTGCAGGGGTTGAATGTATATATTTCCTGGAGATTTAGGGAGTCTAATCCGCGTTTCAGAAAAATTGATAATAGTGGGGGTAAAATTTAGTGGGGCACAGTACTCCAGAATGGGTGTACATAGGCGCCGTTACTGCGATCCTTATTTGGGTGGGGGCGGAATCATGGAATATTGAACACACCTTGGAGTATGCCCCACCTAACTCAGAGACTGTCCGAGTAGTAGGTCAGCAGTGGTTTTGGTCATTTCAACATGCTGACGGAACTCAAGAAATTAACGAGCTTCATGTAAAGGAGGGAATACCATATAGATTCGAGATAGTATCAAGTGATGTCGTTCACAGTTTTAGCATTCCTGATTTTGCTATGCTCATGGATGCAGTACCGGGAAGAGTTAATACCATGTGGAATGTGTTCGACGAAACAGGTGAATATCTAATTGAATGCAGAGAATATTGCGGTATGCTCCATCAGGATATGAGAGCTAGACTATTTGTTGAACCCAATACAGACAATGCTACTGCTATTACCAGTGAGTCCGAGCCTACAATATCTCAAGGCACTGGAACTGCTACTGTAATTGCACCCGGCGGGGGCGAAGTAGGGACTACTGGAAGCGGAACCATGAGGGTAGTTGAACCAGGAAATTTGACCGAGACGACCGCCAACGAATCTAGTGCTGCTACTAATGCAACAACTGGCAACGGCACTTCCTCTGGAAATGCTTCCTCAACAACTGCAACAGCTTCTGGTCCGACTTTGTCTATCCCTGCAGGTGCTGCAACTCCTGGAAACCCGGCATACGTTCCCGACACGCTGACAGTTACAAAGGGGGATATCATCACCGTGACCAATGATGATACTGCACCTCACACTGTGACCAATGGCGCTAGTCCGGGAGATGCCGATGCTGGAAAATTATTTGATACTAGCATCATGATGCCTGCAGCAACAGCACAAATAGATACTGCTGCCGTAGAAGCAGGAGATCATCCTTTCCACTGTACTGTGCATCCCTTTATGACCGGAACACTCACAGTACAGTAAACTCCTGCTTTTTGTTGTATATTCTAAGAATTTACATGATATAGGAATTACAATAAAATTAATAATAATTTTAGTTATTTCTGATTGTTGAGACTTTTTTATATATTTTAGTATATTTCATAAAAAAGGGTAATCCAAATGCTTTTATAGACTCATTCCAATTTTATTGCATATAGGGGTGTTATTGTCAAGAAAATGGTTCTAGAATTAAAAAAACCTCGACCCATATGGGAGATCATATTTTCTACCCATCATACTGATATCGGGTTATTGTATATTATAGCCTCGATGACGGCACTATTTGCCGGAGGCGGTCTAGCTATGGCGATCAGGGCCGAATTATTTTTACCTGGCGTACAAATATTCTCTGGCCAAGCAGATTTTTCACGATTTTTCACGGTTCATGGAACTACTTTATTATTTTTGTGGCTGATCCCATTTGCATCTGGGGTTGGTAATTATCTAATTCCTATTATGGTTAGATACAAAGATATGGCATGGCCAAAACTCAATGCTGTCGCTTTTTGGATGATTCCGCCGTGCATGTTCTTGGTGTGGGGAGGATTCTCTGATACGACTTGGAATGCTTATCCGCCATATTCTATACTAAAAGCTCCAGGTCCCGCAGCCGATATGTGGATAGTAGGATTAAAGCTATTGGGACTATCTTCAGTACTAGGAGCTATTAATTTCACTGTCACGATACTAAAAATGAAACATCCAGACCTGCCGTTAATGAAAATGTCCCTGTTTAGCTGGGCAACTTTGGCGACCTCCTTAATGATTATTGTAGCAATTCCTACATTTGCAGCGTCATTGGTAATGCTCTACACCGACAGGCTGGGAGTGACTGGGTTCTTTAATCCTGAAATGGGTGGAGATCCTATAGCGTATCAACACTTGTTCTGGTTCACCTTCCATCCGGAAGTCTACATATTTGTACTTCCTGCTATTGGTATGATGTATGAGGTAATTCCTACATTCTCAAGGAAGCCTCTTTTTAGCTACTATTCCGGTGTGGTAGCGTTAATAGTTATATCAATCATTGGCTTTGGTTCGTGGGCACACCACATGTTCGCAGTCGGTATGAGTTTTACCGAAAAGACCGTTTTCATGGTTGGGACTTTGGCCGCAGTTCCATCATCAGCCATGCACGTCTTTAACTTTTTGGCTACCATGTGGGGTGGGAGAATTAAATTTGCTGCGCCGATGCTGTTTTCGGTAGGAGCCATATTGCTATTCTTCTCTGCGGGTGCGGGAGGTGTGGTAAATACCGCAATGCCATTGGACTTTCTGACTCACGATAGCTACTGGGTTGTTGGGCATTTCCACTTATTTGTAATGGGAACCATATCGCTGGCGTTCACTGGGTTCATCTACTACCTGTTCCCACTGATAACAGGTAGAATGTATGATACTAAATTGGCGAAAATACATTTCGTATTGACATTTGTCGGAATTGCTGTAATATTTGGTATACAGCATATTCTAGGACTATATGGATTGCCTAGAAGAGTTGTGGACTACCTACCAATACCTGAGCTAATTATCATGAACCAAATAGCGAGTTTTGGTGGTTGGGCAATAGGAGCCGCTTATGCACTATTCTTGTATAACATGATAAAGTCCGCAATGTTTGGCAAGCCAGCTAATCCAAGAGACCCATTCGAATTAGGAACCGGAGTTGAATACTACTATGACTACGCACGAAGAGAACCACATCACTAGAACCTCTCCTAAGCGGTTCTTGAAGGGATTGATAATAATTGTCATCCCTCTCATTTTCTTAGGATTTATTACTATTGTGTATTGGGAAGAAACTGCTAGCATTCCTCCACCTGTTTCTGCTCCACCTCCTGCTCCACCTCCTGCCCCAATCAATGCCCCAGGAGCAGCATCGGAAACAACAACTACTGGTGCTACATCTGCACCAAGTGCTGCTGCACCTGCTTCATCAGGTCCTTCAATCTCTATTCCTATGGGTGCTGCAACGCCTGGAAATCCGGCCTATGCTCCAGACACACTGACAGTTAAAAAGGGAGATGTAATCACCGTAACCAATGATGATACTGCACCTCACACCGCAACAAGCGGCACAGGACCCGAGGATCCCAACTCTGCAAAACTATTCGATACAAGCATAATCATGGCCGGTGACACCGCACAAATAAATACAGATAGTTTGGAACCAGCAGACTACGCTTACCATTGTACTGTACATCCCTTTATGACGGGAACCATTACAGTACAATAATTTTTTTGTATAGACTTTTAATATTAAAAAAAATTAATCATGAATTACGATAAGTTTCTTCAGGTTTTTTCAATTGGTACCCTGTGCGTATTATTTGGATTAATGACACTAGGGGGATATGTTAGTTCCACAGGTGTGGGCTTATCTTGTCCACAGTGGCCTTTGTGTCCACAGGGATTGATTCCTTCATACGAGTTTTTGATAGAATATATTCATAGGACAACCGCTGCAACCACTGGACTATTAGTATTTTTAACCATGGCATTTGTACTTCGGGGAAAACATTCGCTCAAATCAACCAAGATATTTTCAATCATAGCAGCAGCCACCGTTGTGGGCCAAATAACATTAGGGGCCATTGTTATCAATGAGAAATTGCATGCAGATTTAGTAACTGCTCACTTGGGTTTGGGCTTGGTCTTGTATAGTAGCATGATATATGTTGTGATAAACATTTACTATACAAATCTCAAACTAAAATCCTCGCTGAACCCGTCAAAGCCATCTAGACGTGATAACAATAATACTCCTGAGGTAAGTTCCCCGACTTAGCAACAGATAATTTGTAAGCTGTAATGCTTTCTTTTTCATTTATGGACTTTAACAAAGAAACCAAAAAAGTTTCGTTAAAATATTTAAGACTATGTTTAATGATGTTTTTATTGGTATTTTATGCCTATTCCTCGGCTGCAAATCAATTTTTTCCTGCAAGCGCTCATTTCGATCGTTTTGCTTCATATAATAGCTCTGGTATGGGAATAGGTGACAAGTATTATATAGAACAACAAATAGAACCGGAATATGTAAGACCTAATGAACCATCAAAAATTATGTTTAGCATCCAAGACAAACACGGGAAGGATGTCCATGATGTTACAGTCATGGTTGAAATATATTCTATTAATGGAGAACGTGTATTAGTTTTTCCATGGACTACCCTTGAAACTGGAGATTTCAATATCCCGTTTGTATTTACGAAAAATGGCAATTATCAAATTGTATTGAGTATATTAAATGAAAACGTATCTAGTAGCAAAATACTTGGTACGACTTCTCCTCCACGAACAATTCTGAACGATAGCATAAATTGCAATTGTGAAAGAGCTGTATTTAATGTTTCTATAACCGAGACTTTTGGATTGATATCTGCTATTACTGTGTATGGTGCAATTTTTGGGGCTGTCACTGTGTTGGGAATTATATTGATCTGGATATTTATTACTAGAAGAAAGAACAAAGCTAAGAATAAATAATTTTGAATTCATCAAATATTAGGTGTTTTTTTCATATTCGAGTATTACAGTAATATGGTGGGGCAAAGGAGGGAAGAGAGATATAGGAGGATTAAGGAACGATCCGGCGAAAACTCAAAGCGATCCGCCTTGACTTTCTTTTCACATCATCCTGGAGTATTTGTTTGCCTTTGATTTATTTATGTTGGCGGTTTAAGAAAATTGTGTTATATAAGCTTTGATACATAATTAATCTATAAAGTTTAGTATTACTCATCATTTCGTTTTAGTTGTATTTATATTGGACATTGGCTTTTTTTCTTGCTATGAACAAATTAAAGAAACTCTCTTTAATTTTTATAATTAACACCCTTGTTATAGCGTTGCTGGCCTTAGTAACTCTAAACGTCATATTTATAATAGGTGGAGTTGCTAGTTTTGTGATGGCTTTATTTTATTTGTATTTACAGAGGGCCAGACAATCATTTAAAAAAGATTTGTTGGATGCAATGAAATAATTCTCTATTATTTTGGCTAAAAAATTTTCTTTTCCAAGGAAAATATGACTTGTCTCGTAAATATATTGTAAAAGTAAAGTTTGATCCCAGTGGTCGATTCACGGTCGATGAGACAACAATGGAGATAAATGTTTCTTTACGATGTGTTCCTGTCAAAGGAAATGCTAACAGAGAACTAATAAATACCATTTCAAAATATTTTGAAACAAAGCCTTCAAATATTAAGATAATTCATGGATTATATTCTAATACTAAAGTGATTCAGATTTTCTAAATCTTATTCATTGTAGCAAAGTTCCTTGATGCAAATTGTAATTGAATATCTAGGTATTATGTTATAGGTTATACTTGTTCAATGAAGTTTGTTGGCATAATAACTACAAATATCTATCAATTATATCATTGTAATAAAAAAAATATCATTTGTTATTTTATTTAGAGAAAATTATAGTTTTACTCTGTTTGTCTTTCCAGTAATCTTTGTATTATTTTTTCACCTATTACTGCTGATGCTAACTCTTGTCCTTCTTTAGTCTGAGCTGCAATATGTGGAGTGCAGATTATATTATTAAGTTCTAGTAACTCCTTGTTTGTAGGAGGTTCGATTTCATAAACATCCAGAGCTGCTCCACCTATTCTTCTATTTCTTAAACAGTCTACAAGGGCCGCTTCATCTATGACTTCCCCTCTTGATGTATTGATCAAGAATGCATTATTTTTCATTCTTGACAACATTTCTTTGTCTATCAGATGTTTTGTCTGTTCCGTATAAGGAACGTGACATGTTATAAAGTCCGAACTTTCCACCAACGTTTTGAGATCTGTGGTAATAAGTGAAACCTCTTGAACAAAACTCTTATCAATAGGAACAACATCATATCCTATTAGGTTCATTCTCAACCCCCTTGCTAGTCTGGCCACATTTCTTCCAATCTTTCCCAATCCAATGATTCCTAAATACTTGCCTTTTAGTTCCGCCCCAATCAAATCTTTCTTAATCCATTTACCATCTTTGGTAGCATTAGTGGCAACAGGTATATTTCTGCTTAAAGAGAACATAAATCCTAATACTAGTTCAGACACTGCATTGACTGAAGCCTCTCCTGCATTGATTACCTCAATATTGTTCTTTTGAGCTTCATCTGTGTTTATGTTATCCAGACCTACCCCGACTCTTGCTATGATTTTTACTTTTTTTGCATTTTGTATCACCTCTTTTTGTTATCAATATAACTACTCATCAAAGAAAAACATAAGTATGCTGATAGCTTAATAGGTTCTGTTAGGCCTACCTAACATTGGAAACATTTTCCCTAAATTAAGAAAAGTAATCAATATATTCCCATAAAAAAGTTTTCAAATATGCAAATTGAAGGCAGCGTAATAGTATGTGATTCAATTGACGAAAAGGGAATTGAGATATTAAAGAATGCGGGGCTTACTGTTGAATATTTACCCGAAATAACAAATCAAGAATTAATATCCAAAGTGAAAGACTATGATGTAATTGTTGTACGCAGTAGAACGAAGATAACAAAAGAGGTGATAC
>Ga0181467_100935_pt2 | contig 12174 bp, 11 predicted proteins | sample InSIn5gowninarea_2_FD_119079 | JGI IMG/M metagenome (GOLD analysis project Ga0181467, IMG submission 119079) | Clean room microbial communities from NASA Spacecraft Assembly Facility at Jet Propulsion Laboratory, Pasadena, California, USA -... ... | reverse complement strand
AAACAAACAAGTTAAAAGCAAACTGTTATTAATCGGAGATGGGCCGGAATACTCTGATATGGTAAAGCTTGTGTCTGATTTAAACCTTGAGGAACAGGTTTTATTTTTAGGGAAGCAAAAGAATGTCAGTGATTTACTGTCCATATCCGATCTAAAGTTGCTTCTGTCCGAAAAAGAAAGTTTTGGACTTGTTTTACTAGAAGCGATGTCATGTGGCGTCCCATGTATCGGTACGAATGTTGGCGGTATACCAGAAGTAATTAGCCACGAGGAAACTGGATTTCTAGTTGAATTAGGTAATACCGATCAAGCAGCAGATTATGCTATCAAGCTTTTACAAGACGACGCGAAAATCGAGCGGTTTCGTCAAAACGCTCTCGATCATGTACAAAATAATTTTCAATCTCATAAAATAGTAAAACAATACGAGGACCTTTACAGAAGTCTTGTTGAATATACGTAAATAAGAGTACAGGTGATAAATATGCTCCCAAAGACATTTACAGATGCACTGCCAATAATAAACAAAATTGAAAATGAAGGTCATCAAGCCTACTATGTTGGTGGTTGTGTACGCGACTTTTTATTAAAGCGAGATGTAGGCGATATTGATATCGCTACATCTGCACGACCGGAACTTGTCCAGAAGCTATTCCCTAAAGTAATTTTAGTAGGGATAGAACATGGCACGGTAGTCGTTCATTACGAAGGGATATCTTATGAAGTAACTACTTTCCGACTTGATGGGAGTTATTCGGATCAGCGGCGTCCAGACCAAGTAGAATTTATCGACCGGATTGATGAGGATCTAGAACGGCGCGACTTTACAATTAACGCTTTAGCGATGGATAAGAACGGAGCGATCATTGATCTATTCAATGGGAGGAAAGACTTAGAAAACAAGGTCATTCGAACGGTCGGCAATGGATTGGAACGGTTTGCAGAAGACCCACTAAGAATTATTCGGGCTGTTCGATTCTCCAGCCAATTAGGTTTTACAATAACGGGAGAAACGGTCGCACAAATGAAAGAAACGAAACAAGATATTGAGGGACTTGCGATCGAGCGGATTACAAATGAAATGACAAAATTATTTGCTGGGGAGTTTGTTAATCGCGCTCTAGCCTATATAAGAGAAACGAACATCGATGCACATTTGCCTATTTTCAAGGAAAATCCGAATCTGGTCCATTTACTTCCTAATGATATTCCTTCTTTATCCTCTTTTGGTCAAGTCATCGCCCTCCTCCATCTCATCCATCCGGAGGTTCGTGTGGAGCGATGGATCAAGGAGTGGAAATGTTCCAACCAGATGAAGAAAGAAGCATTAATGCTTGCGTGGGCGTGTGAATATTATGATAAACACGGATTGAATGCTTGGCTTGCTTATTCATTAAGCGAGTATCATGAAGCAGGATTTATAAAACTCGTAGCTACATTAAAAAAAGGCACGGTGACAGTGGATGAAATAAATAGTGTTCGAAAAAAGTTACCGATCCAATCGAAGAAAGAATTAATGGTAAATGGACACGATTTGATCGAATGGTTCCCAGATCGAAAACAGGGTCCTTGGCTTAAGAAAGCTCTCCACTCAGTGGAAATAAATGTAGTGAACGGTACAGTTGAAAATAAGACAGAAAAGATAAAGGACTGGCTGAAATGGAATCTACAAGAAATAGAATAATTGAATTGTTAGCGAAAAATGACAAAGATTATATATCAGGACAAGCGATTTCTGAGCAACTAAACATCTCAAGAAACGCAGTGTGGAAGCATATGAAAGAGCTCGAAAAAGATGATTATATCATTGAAGGAAAGCCAAATAAAGGCTATCGTATTATCGAGTATCCGGATAAAACGAGTGAAAACACGGTTAAGTGGGGCTTAGAAACATCTTGGCTCGCACAATCTATCATCCATAAAGAAACGACACCATCGACCCAAATACTCGCTCATCAAGCTGCACAAGATAATGCAGCCCACGGGACAGTTGTAATTAGTGATGAACAGACAAGTGGAAGAGGTCGACTTAATCGAGACTGGCATTCTGCGAAAAATGATGGAATTTGGATGAGCATTGTCCTTCGTCCCGAGATTTTGCCACAACAAGCACCACAGCTAACATTGCTTACTGCAACTGTTTTAGCAGATGTACTAACCGAGCAAGTAAAGTTGAAGTCGTCGATCAAGTGGCCGAATGATATATTGATCGGACAGAAAAAAACAGCAGGAATTTTAACGGAAATGCAAGCGGAACAAGATCAAATCCAATATGTTGTCATTGGTATTGGGATGAATATTAATCAAACGGTTGATCAACTTCCAGACGATATTAAGAAACGAGCAACGTCTCTACATATTGAGACAGGGGAAACATGGTCTGTCAGAAAATTAATACAACATATATTAGTAAAGTTCGAACAAGTGTATGATGATTATATGGAAAACGGCTTTGCAGAAGTGAAAGAAAAATGGGAGAGTTATGGTTTTAAACTAGGAGAGAAGATTCAGATTAAAACATTCAAAGAAGAGTGGGAGTCTGAGTTTTTAGGGGTAGCAGATGATGGGGCACTGCTTACCCGTACGAGTAAAGGAGAAACAACCAAAATTTACTCAGCTGAAATTGGCTGGTTTTAAAGGGGAGACTATGCATGCTGACAAAGCAAGATTTACAAAATATGAAAGAAAACGGTGAAAAGATTACGATGCTCACTGCCTATGATTATCCAAGTGCGAAAATGGCAGAAGAGGCAGGGATTGATACGATTCTCGTTGGCGATTCATTAGGGAATGTTGTTTTAGGGTATGATTCTACCGTCCAAGTAACAGTTGAAGATATGATTCATCATGGGAAAGCAGTGCGAAGAGGGGCACCTAATACATACATGGTTGTCGATATGCCGTTTATGTCCTACCATTTGTCCATCGAAGATACAATGAAAAATGCAAGAAATATTTTCCAACAAACGAATGCACAAGCATTAAAAATAGAAGGTGCATCATTCGAAATACTTGATGTCATCCGTCGACTAAACGATGCGGGGATTCCTGTCATTGCCCATTTAGGCTTAACACCGCAAACATTTAATGTATTAGGTGGTTACAGAGTGCAAGGGAAAGATAAAGAAACAGCTGAACAACTGTTAGATGATGCCGTAAAGGTTGCGGAAGCCGGTGCAATTGGAGTCGTACTGGAATGCGTGCCGAAAGAAGTTGCCAAATTGATTACAGAAGAGATATCGGTTCCAACGATCGGGATTGGCGGTGGAAAAGATTGCGATGGTCAAGTAATTGTATATCATGATATATTAACATATGGAGTCGGGCGCGTACCGAAATTTGTGAAAAAGTATGCCAATTTTGACGATCAGGGGAAAGAAGCGATACAAAACTATATTACAGAAGTAAAAGAACAAACTTTTCCATCGGACGAGTACTCCTTTTTAATAAAAGATGAAAGCCTTTTGCCAAGGCGGTGATCGTATGAAAATAATCCGTACCATTCAGGAAATGAAAGCATATATAAAGTCACTCCAAAATGAGAGGAAACAAATTGGATTTGTAGCTACAATGGGGTACTTCCACGAAGGTCATTTAACGCTTATGGAATCAGCAAAGAGAGAAAATGATGCTGTCATAGCCAGTGTTTTTGTCAATCCGCTTCAATTTGGACCAAATGAAGATTTTGATACATATCCGCGAGATGAGGAAAGGGATATACAACTAGCAAGAGAAACAGGCGTAGATGCGCTATTTATGCCGTCTGCAGAGGAAATATATCCACAGCGACCAAGTATTACATTAAGTATTACGGAACGGACAGACGTACTATGTGGAAAATCACGTCCAGGGCATTTTGACGGTGTATTAACGGTCTTAACAAAATTATTCCATATTATCGAACCGAACAAAGTGTATTTTGGGATGAAAGACGCACAACAAACCGCTGTTGTCGATGCATTGATCCAAGATTTGAACTTCCCAGTTGAACTGAGAGGGATCGAGACGGTAAGAGAAGTAGATGGTCTTGCGAAAAGTAGCCGAAATGTATATCTATCGGAAAAAGAGCGTGAAGAAGCAGTTTGGTTATATCGGGCGCTAGAAAAAGGACGTGTTCTCGTAGCAGATGGGGAAACAAGTCCAGTGACTATTATCAATGAAGTGAAACAGACGATAACAGATAATACAAATGGAAAAATCGACTACGTGGAATTATATCGTTATCCAGATTTAAAAGCTGTTTCCAAATTAAACGGCCAAGTGGTACTTGCTGTCGCCGTTCACTTCAATAAAGCACGGCTAATCGATAATATCATTTTTGACGAAACGGGGAAGAAATTAACATCATTCACTAACCGTTAGATTCTATAAGGGGGAGAATCCATGCTACGCACAATGATGAAAAGCAAAATCCATCAGGCTCGTGTAACAGAAGCGAACTTAAATTATGTGGGCAGTATTACAATTGATTCTGACATATTAAAAGAAGTTGATATATTACCGCACGAAAAAGTACAAATTGTTAATAATAATAATGGTGCACGTTTTGAGACGTACGTCATTCCTGGTAAAGCAGGCTCAGGTGTCATCTGCTTAAACGGGGCAGCAGCAAGACTTGTCCAAACAGATGATGTCGTTATTATTATATCCTATGCCCAAGTAGCAGAGGAAGAATTGGCTGACTTCAAACCCAAAGTAGCCATTTTAAATGAGAAAAATGAAATTATACAATTCATTGATCAAGAACCTCCGTTAACGGTATTGTAGGGAGGGAGTAGGAAAGCTCTTATCTCTCGATGGTAAGAGTTTTCCTTTTGTATGAAAGAAAATGAAGGTAGGTGAAAACGATGGAGAAATTTGTAGTCATTGATTTGGAGACAACAGGGCATTCGCCAATGAAAAACGATAAAATTATTGAGGCTGGAATCGTTGTTATTGAAGATGATGCGATTAAAGAGACATATTCGACTTTCTTTGATCCGGAACAATCGATCCCATCGTTTATTCAATCATTAACAGGAATAACGAATCAAGATGTAAAACATGCCCCCACTTTCCATGAGAAAGCGGATCAAATCGTCGATATTTTTAAGGATAGTTATTTTATAGCACATAATGTACCTTTTGACCTTGGTTTTTTAAATGCTGAACTCGAACAGAACGGCCGAGAAAAACTAACAAATCCTGTCATCGATACAGTGGAACTTTCAAGAATATTATACCCCACAGCCCCGGGCTATAAACTAAGCCAATTGGCTGAGTTTTTACATATTACACATGATGACCCACACCGGGCACTAGCTGATGCATACGTAACAGCAGAGATATTCCTGAAATTAAAAAAGAAACTCGATCATTTGCCTTATGAAACGATACAGCATTTATTGAAATTAGAAGGGATGCTTCAGTCGGATCTTTACGACTTATTGCATAAGCGAGAACAAATACTATCTTTTTCTGCGGATGACCGGAAAGATATCGTTTCTTATCAAGGAATAGCGTTTAAAAAATTAGAACAAATAACTAAAAATGAAACAGATGTTTCCCATTCATTTGGCGAGCAACTCGATCAACTCTATGGGGAGAACGGAACGCTTTCAACTCATTTTAAGCAATATGAACAAAGAGATGGACAAAGAGAAATGTCCGAACTCATTTTTGATGCTTTTCAAGCAAAAAAACATACATTAGTCGAAGCAGGAACAGGGACCGGTAAATCATTAGCTTATTTAATTCCAGCCGTCTATGAAGCAGTGAAGAAAAAGGAAAGAATCGTCGTTAGTACGTATACAACTCAATTACAAAGCCAGCTTTTGGAGGAAGAGATTCCACTTCTTCATAAAATCCTTCCATTTGCATTTAAAGCAGCATTAATTAAAGGAAAAAATAACTATTTAAACTTAGAGAAGTTTGTACATGAACTAGAGGACCACGAATTCGATAATTATGACATTATTTTAACAAAGGCGATGTTGCTTGTATGGATTACCGAGACAGAAACAGGCGATGTAGATGAATTAAATTTACCTTCAAGCGGATATTTCTTCTTTCAAAAAATTGCTGCTGGAATGGAAGAGTATACAGAAACATTTTCGCGCTGGTTTTCTTACTCGTATTATCAGCGAGCACGAAGATTAACGCAGCAAGCAAATATCGTAATTACAAACCACGCTTTATTATGTACAGATTTATTTAATGGGTATGAGTTTCTTCCTTCATATGATAAAGCAATTATTGATGAAGCCCATCATTTTGAAGACATTGCAACACGTCAAAATGGGTTGAAGATCGATTATTCTCATACACAATATTTGCTAAATCAATTGGCTAGAAAGGCAGAGGATAAGGCGTTTGCGAGACTTTTAAAGCATTACGAAGCAAGTGAGTCCGATCTTCCAATGAAAGAATGGGATGAAGCAATTGAAGCAACGAAATATGAACTAGACCAACTATTTGAAAATATATACGCCTATGTTATCGAGCAGAATAAAAACAAGGATTCCTTTAGCGATGTAGGTCGGATTCAATATCGTTTTAGCTTGCAGGATGAAGGAAATAAAAAATGGCAAACGATCCGAGAGATGGCGATTCGATCGACCTTCCAGTTACGGGATCTCATTCATTTGCTTTCCTTAATCGAACAGCATCTTGAGCAAGCCGAGGTACTAGAAAAATATGATCAAGAACAGCTGAAAAACATGATGTTTTCCATCCAATCGTTTATCGACAGTATTGAGCACTTGTTCTTATCGGATGATATGGAGCAAGTGAGGTGGGCGGAAGTAGATAAGAATAGTGGTAATCATTCTGTCTATTTATATAGTGAGCCTATGGACATATCAACTTCCTTAGCTGAGAAGTTTTTCGATAAAAAATCGAGCATTATTTTAACGAGTGCCACACTTACGATGCGCAACTCTTTTTCTTATATGCAAAAGCGACTCGGACTTTCAGACGAGCAGCTCATTACAGAACAAATAGAATCTCCATTCTCCTATAAAGATCAGGTGAAACTACTCGTTCCAAACGACTTTCCGAAAGCTAACTACAAACAGACGGACGAATTTACGTACGCGGTTTGTGAAGCGATTTTATCTTTAGCCGAAATAACGAAAGGACGTATGCTTGTATTATTTACCTCTTACGACATGCTGAAAAAATCCCATTCCTTGTTAAGAGAAATGATGGACTTAAGTCAATTTGTTCTAGTTAGCCAAGGGATTACGAGCGGCAGTAGAGCGAGATTGAAAAAGAACTTCCAGTCGTTTGAGCGAGCGATTTTACTCGGAACAAGTTCGTTTTGGGAGGGTGTGGACATACCTGGGGATGATCTATCTAGTCTTGTTATTGTAAGGCTTCCATTCCAGCCTCCGAACCATCCTGTTTATGAAGCGAAAGCTGCGGGCTATAAAAGGAAGGCTCAAAACGCGTTTATGGAATTATCTCTTCCAAACGCTGTAATTAAATTCAAGCAAGGTTTTGGTCGTTTAATTCGTTCGAAAACAGATCGAGGCATTGTTTTTGTTTGTGATGCACGTATGATGACGGCTAGATATGGAAAATACTTTACAGAATCCATTCCTGAGGTAAATATTCAGTACGATACGACAACAAAATTATTGCAAGCAGCTGAAGAATGGTTTTAAATAGATTATACTACTGATGCATTATTTCGACACCAGTAGTATAATACGGTGTGGGTTGGGAAGAATTTTGTCGAAAATATTTAAAACAAAGAAGAAAATTCCTCTTGCCTTAAATGTTCAACGCACTTATATTATTTGTTAATAAGAAATTCTTATGAGTAGTAAAAAATGATAAAACTAGAATGATTTACTGGAGGGTACAGATGAAGCAGAAACACTCGTTGATGCAAGTCAAAAACAAATTAATCTGTACACGGATTGCTTATGTTTAAAAAGAGGAAGAGCCGGTCTTTATCTCTTAAAAAACCGAAACGAAAAAACCGGACGTTATTATGGAGTATAGCTGTTATTTTTGTTATTTTGTTATCTTTTTTGATTTACGGAACGATACTATACAATGACTTATACGACAGTAAAACAGCAGGTTTTCATTCAACAAAAGAACATATTATCAATCAAACATCAATTGTTGAGATTTTTGATGTAGAGCTGTTTCATGGCGCAGAGGCATATCATGTCGTTTATGGGATCAATGACCAAGATGAAGAAAAAATTATATTTCTCCCATTGGAAGGGAAAGAGAGAAGTATAACGACCGTTGACGTTTCCAGCATTTTATCGAAAGAACAAGTAGTCGATGTTTGGCAATCTGAATGCAATACTTGCACTTTTATTGACGTTGCACCGGCTTTGATAGATGAAAAAGCATTATGGGAAATCGCCTATCGGAATGAGCAAAATAGCTATGCTTTGGCATACTATGCAATGGATGATGCAGCGAAATATGAACAACTGCTATTTAAATCCATGTTTAATTGAGGAGGACTTCAACTTATGGAATTATCAAACCGAGTGAGAACTTTGACACCATCTTCCACTTTAGCAATTACGGCGAAAGCAAATGAACTGAAAAAGGCGGGGCATAATGTAATTGGACTCGGAGCTGGGGAACCAGATCTGAATACACCTGATTATATACATGAAAATGCGAAAGAGTTTGCTGAGGGGATCGGATATGAATTTGCGGACGATGCAATTGACGTTCGCGATGCAATCGGAGGAACAAAAACTGAAGTTTCACCGTTACAATTAGCGGGATCCTATCGTGCTTTTGGAAACCAAGGAATATACAATGATCCATATGCAGTTTCCAAGGTAGAATTTCCGGATGGGAAAATAGAAGATCTCACACCGAAAGCCGAACCTGCCATGTCTGATTATACGGCGTATATGATAACGGACATGATGAAATCGGTCTTAACGGACGATACGGGTAAAAGAGCAAATATATCTGGACTGCCTGTAGCTGGAAAAACAGGAACAACAGATGAAAGTAAAGATGCTTGGTTTGCCGGTTACACAACCAACTTCACGATTGCTATTTGGGCAGGCGGCTATAATGAAGGTGGAAAAACTTCCATTCCGAGTGGATACACACATATTCCGCAACAAATATTTAAAAATACAATGACAGAAATATCTCAAGATGTTGAAACAGCTGATTTTGATAAACCAGAATCTGTCGTTGAAGTACAAATCGAACGGGGCTCCAATCCACCGAAACTACCAAGTGCATATACCCCTTCATCTCGTATTACGACGGAATTGTTTGTAAAGGGAACAGAACCAACATCTCGCTCACAAACATATTCTAGGTTAGATCCTGTTTCAGGTTTAACGGCTAACTATAATGCTCAAGCAAACGTCATTGATGTTAGCTGGAATTACGATTCAGGTGGAGATGTATCATTTGAAGTAAGTTCTAGAATGAATTCAGGTTCGATGAATGTATTATCAACAACAGGAAGTAATTCGATGCAAATTGCAGAAATAGAACCTGGCAATACGTATGAGATTCGAGTTGTTGCGATTAGTAACAGCGATGGTAATCGTAGTGAACCAAGGTCTGTTACTGTAAATACCGGTGAGGAAGAAGACGGCCTTCCAGGAGTTAGCGGCTTGACCGCAAACTACAGCCGAGAACTAGATATGATCGATGTATCTTGGCAATACGACGGTCCGGATGCAACCTTCCAAGTTGCTGTTAATGGTGAGACGAGCATAGTCGAATCTACAGGAATTGAAATCAGTGGGGTTACCCCAGGTACAACGTACTCTATTAGCGTTACTCCAATAAGTAGACAGAGCGGAGAAGCTGGGGAAGCGTCAAGTACCGAAGTAACCGTCCCTGGCGAAGGAGCATTTGAAGAGGAAGAATCTAATGGAGAAGCGAATGAGGATGGTAGCGATGAAGAATACATCCCTGATAACGAATCAGATCGTTCTCCTGGTAATGACAATTCAAATGAAGGCAATGGCAATGGAAATAGAAATGGAAATGAGCCTAGTGATGGTAATGACCCGAGTGAACCTGCTAGCAATGAACCAAATGAAGAAGCCGAACCTGCTGATTCGGCCGAAGAAGAATAATATAAAACGGAGCCTTAGTTTTTGCTAAGGCTCCGTTTTATTATGATGGCGGTTTTATGCTTTTGTCTTCTCTAATTTCCTCATCCGTTTTTTCCCCTCGCGACAAAGTTCTAACAACGGACATTCCGGGCAGTTCGGGTTCCTCGCTTTACAGTGATACCTTCCAAAGAAGATCATTCGGTGGTGGGTAATGCTCCATTCTTCCTTAGGAACCTTTTTCATGAGCGTCTCTTCTACTTGTAAAACAGTATCTTTCCAGCGACATATACCGAGCCGCTTGGACACTCGTTCCACATGGGTATCAACTGCAATTGCTGGCACATTAAAAGCGATGGATGCGACGACATTTGCTGTTTTTCTACCAACACCTGGTAACTTTACTAATTGCTCAATCGTCTCTGGAACTTGTCCATCATATTCATCAATTAATATTTGAGATAGCTTTTGAATGTTTTTCGCCTTCCCTCGTTACAAACCAATCGATCGAATATCTTGCATTAATTCTTCAAGTGGAACAGCGACATAATCTTCTGGTTTTTTATATTTTTTAAATAGGTCTGCTGTTACTTTATTTACAAGCTTATCCGTACATTGAGCAGATAAAACAACGGCGATAAGTAATTCAAACGAATTGGAGTGATTTAGCTCTCCCTTAGCATCGGGAAACATATCCGCCATAACATCAAGACAGTGCCGTATCTGTTTTTTATTTAACATAGATGACTCTTCCCCTTCTAGCAATTGTATCTATTCAAGCATTGCATGTAAACCTCATAAAGTCAATCATACCATAGGTTAGAGCAAAGATGTCAAAATAACAATTATAGAAGGTAACGGATTTAAAAATATGTATTTAGGGGAGACCTTTAATAATTAACAATAAAAAACACCCACAAATGTGAGTGCCTTGATATTATTTATCTGTTCAGTAATAGTTGCTCGAACCTATTCATCCTCGCAATAGAAGTGTTGAACTATAACATTGAATATTAGGAACATTGTTGTAAGCTTGCAATAGGAATGCTCTATTGTATTTCTTCTATATCCCCATCAGGATAAATTACATAACTTTTTAATAACATGCCACTACCTACTGTAGATGCATCGTGTTCCTCTCCGTCAACGTGTTCTTTGACATCGACATACAAAAGACCGCTCAAGTCATTTATCAAAGTGGTTGTATTTCGATTGAAGTTAACTACGTGATGTACTTCTCCTTCTTCCATATGTAGGTCACTATAAGATAAAGCATATTCTTCTATATCCACATTTTCTGATATAGTTGACTTTCTCCAGTTGCCTGTAACATCATTTCTAACTTCTGTAGGGTTACTCTTTGTTAATTCAGAAAAGTCCTTGTTACTTTTTCCTACAATGTTGTCTTGGTCCTTAACGCCATCCCATGTAGTATCATCTTCTGCCTTCTGCTCTGCTCCTTGTTCATTAGCTTCTTCTTCTGGTTCAATTTCTACTTCAGCAGCAAACTCTTCTGTTTCCTCTTCCGGTCGCTCTTCATTTAAAGGTTCGCTCGCACGACTTCCACACGCTGCTAAGAACAATACTGCTACTATTAATAATAAAAATCTTTTCAACCCAATCAGTCCTCCACAGTCGTTACATATTCTTATTATGATATATTTCGTTCTGCAATAAATATATAAGGATTGGGACGCAATTTGGGAGAGGCTTTAAAAATACGACCCCACCCATATTAATACCAATAAGATTAAGTGCAGCTTACTCTTCGTCTTCTAACCAGTTGAAGTAAAATGATGTATCTCTTTTCGGTTTATCTTCTTGAACGGTATATTTTTGTTTATGATGAAAGTTTTTACTTTCCGCTCTTGCTTGTTCAACCGAATGGATCCCCTTCTTCTTCCACTCCCGAAGAATACGATCAATATATTTAAAGTTTAGTTTGCCCATTAACACGGACTCCCGGAGTGCTGCTTTAATTAAGGCTGGTTTCATTTGATCTTCATCAAGCCAAACACTGATCGTTTCAATTTCAAATGGAGAAAGTGGACGACCAAACTCCTGTTCAAATAAAATAAAGATCGTTCCTACTTCTTGTTGCTCTTCTTCTACCTCTTCTTCT
>Ga0181467_100922_pt2 | contig 12189 bp, 8 predicted proteins | sample InSIn5gowninarea_2_FD_119079 | JGI IMG/M metagenome (GOLD analysis project Ga0181467, IMG submission 119079) | Clean room microbial communities from NASA Spacecraft Assembly Facility at Jet Propulsion Laboratory, Pasadena, California, USA -... ... | reverse complement strand
AGACTCCCTAATCCCATTCACGCACTGGATCACACCCATAAACGTGCCCAAGCGCTTCACAACGCAAATGTACGTGTACTTCGTCCCCGTGACCGACCGCCGCCGCCATTTGCTCGCAACAGCAGACCAAGTCGAAACCATGTCCCCCGAGTGGAAATCCGCATCAGCCTGGATCAGCGAAGCCCGCGCCGGCAAAATAATCCTCTTCCCGCCGCAATTCATCCTGCTATACCTCATCAGCTCATTCCTCGATAAACCCGAGAGCGATCCCCCCGAGAGCCGCGATATTCCAGAAGACGAACGCGTGAGACGTAGAACAGCGCTGGAGAAATTCATGCGTGAGGATCGCAGTCCAGTGCCGTGGACGGATAAGGTTCTTAGCCCGGGTCCGTTGCCCATGAAGTGGATTGATGGACGGCAGTTGTTGAGGCTGGATAGGCAGGGGTATGAATTGGGGGAGGGGAGTGGGCTGAAGGGGGATACGAGTAAATTGGTGTTGGTGAGGTTTAGTAAGGAGGGGCCGAGGGAGGTGGATGTTATTGATAGAAAAGAGGCGGAGAGGAGGTTGGCTGAGGTTGCGGCTTCGAGTGCGAAGTTGTGAGGTTGGAGTCTGATGTTTAGATGGCACTTTGTTGCTTGTTGATAGAGATGGGAATGAGTTATTGAGGAATATGCGATAGATTTGCAATGTATCACGAATGAAATTTGGTGGGAATAAGAGTGTTAGCTGCATTGGGCTTGTACTAGAATTTAATACAAAACGATTTTAGTGAAAGCGAGTGCTGAGTAAGTACTTATATTGCTATCATACACGCCGTAACTTCTATGTATTTGCATCAACGCCACAGGGTACTAACCAAAAGACATACTCCATACTGTTTCCAAAATAGATATAACAGGGTATCTTGCTTGACTGCAATGCCAATACCAACATCAAGTCCAATGCAATAGCGCCAACATATATTCATAAGATCGTTCTTGAAAGCACTATTAGGTGCATAAATACTGCCTCAGGTTTATACATATATTCGTAGGGTTTCCGTCAAATGGCGGTAAAGATCGCAGCATAAGAGGCAGCTCGTGGTGGATACAAGGTGGTAACTGTGTGCTGTCCATCCACATTGGCATTAGTGGTCTAAATCTCATCTAGTTTGCAAAATGTTTCATAGCCTAGCTGAGCCCTAAAGGACGAGCGGGAAAGATATAAACACTCAAGAACGGATACTTACACGCCTGGCTCCAATTGAAGCTCCCCCAGATGTCCTGAATGGGGAGTAGTACTCTGGTGGCTGCTCCTGATCGCAATGGTGTCGCGATGGATGAGGCATTGTGTGTTGCCCTGTGCCTGCCTGATCGACTGCAATGGAAGCGTTCCGTGGAGTTGCGATGTTTGGAAAGACAGTCTGCACTTCTTCATATTCTGGAATGGCTTCAAAATCATGATTTCTGTGTCTGTCTATCGTCGCGCCACCAAAGGGATTTGCAAAATTCAGTTCGCGGTCAAGCTGGCGAGCCACAGCTTCGTCGTAAGCGTCTGTGCCTTCAACAGCGGAGAAATCGAAAGGTGGTGCGTCGTCACTTGCTGAGGGTGGCGCGGACCCTTCTTGGGAGATTTGTATGGGTGTGCGAAGGGTTATACTGGAGGTAGACAGGGCATTGGTGGTATTGTTCTGCGCCTTGACAGGGTTGAAAGAGAGATTCAAGTCTAATGTGTAGGTTCGCGAGATGACACACGAATGGAAGGAAGGTACAAATACTATCTTCTTTGAACCCCGACTTAGGGAGGAACGCGTTGTCGGTGATTGTGCTTCCTCTTCCGTGCTTCCTATTTGGTGCGGAAGGCTTACTGGCACAAGAACCTTTGCGGTATAGTAGGGCAGAGAAGAGTCGTAGGCTGATGAAGCTTCTGGGATCGATGCGTCGGAGCTTGATGAGGTTGAAGAGTCGGTGGATAAACTTGACTCACGCCGACTTAAGTCGTCCGCCATACTCGAGGCATTTGAGGTGACGGATATCTTGCGGTTTTCTGGATCGTGTTTGGTCCACAGAACACTGCCGATATTACGACAGGATAAAGGAACGTGCTCGGGATACGACCCATGAAGATGAGACCAAGTGTCGCATGTGGACAGATCAGGAAGCATTCTAAATGAGGATGCGCCGTAGAAAGTGACAACCTTTAGTCGTGCTGCTAGATTGGCCATTTGCGGAGGCTGTTCGGTTTCCGATGCTGGATCGAAACGCAAGGTAACAGAGGCCATGGTCGTGATCGACGCCGAAGACTGTGAGTTGGGGGCCGGTAGTCTTAGACTCTTAGGTTGTGCAACCTGAGCGGAAAGGCGACCAAGTTTCTTGCCAATTTTGAAGATGCCTTTCCGAACATTCTTCTCCTTTCGCAATGCATAAATTGAGCTTGCTGGATCAATTTGCATTGGCGGTTCCTCCTCCCTCGCAGGGACTATCCGGATTCGAATCATCTTCTCCTCGACGTCGTAAACAGAACCTGTTGTAGGATTGCCCTTGCCAATCTTGGCTCTGATAGAGTAGATGATCTTCGCCATTTCTGGTGCAAGGTCATCCATCAGGAGATTACCGGTGCCAGCCAGCATTGGTTCACCCAGACTGGGCGGTAGCATGAGGTGTGCTTTTCTCACTTCGTCGTTATCGACTTTGTGCGAGCAGACATATGGTAGCAGACGATCCGGCACGACAAACGAAAAAGGAATGGCGTAGGTCGTTGCTGCTTTCGCCAGCATGTTCTCCGGTAGATGATCAGATGAGATGGGTTGCATCATGCGAAGAAAAGTTTGCCTTCCTGTCGTACGGCCCGTGGTTGGAGCAGCAGCGGTCATTTTCTCGACAAATGTCTGGCTCTGACCCTCGAAAGCAATGAACATATCATCTATTATGGTGTCTTTCTCGAATCTGATTTCGAGGTGACCTTCAATCTGATCATAGGTAGAGTAAGTCCGCACGAATTCATCCTTGCCATGTAGTACAAGTTCAATTTCCGACTTCTTCTTCAAACCTCGTGTTAGTGCTCCCAAAGCCGACGCTCGTCTGGCAAAGGGATTTTCGGGCTGATGTGCTGGTTCGGAGAGGGATTGTGATCGTGCTGGGGGAGCCGATGGTGATGACAGGGAGCGTAACAAAGATGGCATATTGCCAGAATTGATTGAAGGCAGGTTAGAGGTCATGCTTGGAAGATGGCGACTATATATGACCGATCTTGTGGCAAGATGTGGAGGAAATGCAGATCCAGGCGCTGATGGGTGCTGCAGAGTGTCCGCGATAGGCTTGGTCACTGCTGCTAATACTGCAGTCGACAGCCCTGTCTATCTATGATTGCGGGGATGACGCAAGTGAAGCCAATCAGGAAGCAGGTTGCTCTCGATCAAGCGGAAGTCGCCAACCGAGGAGACGATAAGTGGTGAAAGTTAGCAGCACAGGCTAACACACAAGAGATGAATCAAGTACGATAAAGAGACAATGGCACTGTTTGATATCTATAATACCTTACCGCGTACATGCAAGTACTCTAGCTTTAAATTGACATGATATCAAAAGGCGTGCAAGTGACTCATGAAGCTGGTGTAAGTGATGATTGCACAGGGCGTAAGGACGTGACCTGTGAGAGGAGAGCATTTTGGGCAGGTGGGGAATTCAAGGTGAGAAAACCTGCCGCTCGGATGGGCATAGCTGCAGCAGGGTCGCTGAGTAATTGCACGATTCAGTACCAAGTCCTCCTATCATCCTACCAGTCCAGTGCAGGAGCAATGCCGTTTTCGCATTCGCCAACAAAGTCCGACTAATCTAGGACAGAGCCTTTGCAGCACCTGCTGCTTAGAGTAGCCAGCTTATAATTAACGCGGTATCATCCCTTTCTGATTATTCATTAAGCCCCATCGTCATTCTAACATTCAGTCGGGCTAGATTGGTTTAACAATTTGGAAGGACAACCTGTAATTGACCAGGCGCAAGTTTGTTGACCTCTATCGATTGTGCTTTTCCAGCTTGAATGTAGGCGGTTCTAGGTACTTGATGAAGTCTGCACTTTAGCGGTACCCGACGATGCTTCCCCTGCTACAAAATGTCCACGCAAGCCAGGCACGATAAGCAATTAAGAAGGAAAGCTCTTGATGTTCGAAGAAATGTCCCGAGGAAAAGGCTCGGTCAGATGCAAACTTTCTTCTTGAGAGGCCGGACGAATCCAGTGTCTGTTTTGTACCACGCTACAAATGGGCTGTCAGTGGTAGCCCTAGCAGCTACTGTACTGTATCGTCGTCGGCCTATTTCTGCAATGCATGACCACGGCAGTGACTGATTCCATCTTGTAACACTGGCTTGATTGGTCAAGCCTGAACGACTGTTCCAAGGCGTTTCCTCCTTAAACAAGCCCCTCCCGAAATACTCGTCAGCCGGCTCAGTAATCTCATCCTCCTTGTTTAGCAAACGAACAAAGCCACCCCGAATAGCATCCCTTCCCAATGCGTGCAATGCTTGTATATTACCGTGTTGCCTCCTCTTTCCAATCCATGTGACACAGTCAACTCTAATAGACATCAAGGACAACACACTGGTAACACGTCCCATCTCAGTTTGCACGGAGTCCCGGCAACCGCGGCGTTTACAGCTGATCAACTGCGCTTCTTTGGGCGCTTGCGTCATACCTCAGGATTCCCTCAAAATTGGTGAACCACGGCTGATTATTTACTCCATTGGAATAAACAACATTTTCATCGGGAAAATCAAGTTCCACAACACCAATAACTGCTCAAATTCTACAAGGACAATTTCAAACACTCAGAAGAATGACTAGATAGTTCTCCCAACTGTCCGCCTCGTACAGGAGCCTGTCTGTAGAGAGGCCAAGATGCCTAGTAATTTCCTACACCGGGCCACCAGCAGCAGCGGCCATCGAACACTGTCTTCCTTCATTTCCAGCATATCACGCTCTGGCTCACCAGATAGCAAAGTGCCGATCATCTCGAGCGCAAAACCGTTTGAAGAGGAGAATTTACCGAAATACAGCCACCAAACCTTCTATGCTGCACGAATTGGTGAGAAGTTGAACGACCGCTATGAGGTTGTTGCGAAACTGGGCTTTGGCATGACTGCCACAGTCTGGTTGGCCAAGGATCTTCAAGCGTAAGTCCGAGATGCAAGTTCTTGAAGCGCGTATCTAACCACAAACACTGCAGCGGTCACGCAGCAGACGCAAGGAAGTATGTAACTATCAAAATCAACGTCAACACATTATCACCAGATTTCCTAAAAGGACGAAGAGAAATCGCTCGAAAGCTCTTGATGACCAACAAAGCCCATCCTGGATATACACACGTTCGATTTATGCTCGAAACCTTCTCTATCAAGTCCAAATATGGCGAACACCTATGTATTGTCTACGATGTGCTACGCGAACCAGTGAACGAATGTATGGATAGAATGCCGAACCGACTTTTCAGCAGCGACAAACTCAGAAAGCTGCTTCCTTCCCTTCTGGCTGGACTAGACTACATGCATGCTGAGTGTCACGTTGTACATACTGACCTTAAACTTGACAACATCATGATGGGACTGGGCGATGACCCCAATGCCATTCTCGACAAGTTCGTCGCAAACCAAATCGCAAACCCTTCACCTCGAAAAGCCCCAGACTCTCATGACGGTCATGTCATATACAAATCATGCTCCGATCTGTTACTACAAGGCAACAATCCCCCCACCGATTCTATTACCGAGGAAGTACTGGCCTCTACCAAAATCACAGATATCGGCCTGGCAGAATGGGGCGATCGCGGTCTACAACACAGAGCCATCCAATCAAACGCCTTCACATGCCCGGAAGTTCTCTTAGGAGTTGGTTGGTCTTACCCAGCCGATATTTGGAATCTAGGAGTCATGATGTGGGATATCATAGAGTCGTCGGGTCTTTTTGACTCGATCGATACGAGTCCAGGTCATTATCATGCGGACCAGCATCTCGCACTGATGATTACACTGCTTGGACCCCCTCCAAAAACACTGCTAGATCGTGGATTGAAGACTGGCAACTATTTCGATTTTGACAAAGAAACGCAAGAATACACATTTAAGTACCCGAAACTATTGGCGAAACATAAAGGCTGCATCAGCTTCGAGCAGTCACTACTTCATATGCAAGGCGAGAACAAGGAATCGTTTATCGACTTTGCAAAGAAAATGATTGCTTGGGTGCCCGAGGAACGCTGGACTGCTGCACAACTTCTCAAACATCCGTGGCTCAGAGGCAGGCCTGGATCTGTCATTTGCACATCCCACGATTTTGAAGAGGCTCACCGAACTATGTCACTTAGTGCGGAAAGGGATGCGGAAATTGAAAGACTGAGACAGAGTGCTGCACCAAGCATACGCAGCGGTGCGGAAACGAATGGCGTGGCCAGCAGCAAAGCTAGTAATGCCAGCAGTCCGCAATACACTGACACAGACGATTACTTTGCAAGATTCAGCACGAGCTCCTCAATGCACAGAACTGAAACACCTCCGGCACAGGGTATATCGCATAGAAGTACAAACACCAGCATGATGAGCATGGAGAGTATGATGAACACGCTGCCAAGCTCCAGTCGGGCGCCATCCAAATAGAATTTGGACACAGTGTCTGAGAGTGAGGAAAGCTCCCTTGACGACATCGAACCCTGCAAGTCAGAACCTGATGACGGTCGTAGTGATCAGCTGTCAGAACATGAAGAACACACAGCGAGTGAAAATGGCTCACTTGAACCATTCTTTCCCATTCCCATCGCATTCGAAAATGCCGAGTCGTCCTACAACGAGGCAACAAATTCATCTGGTGTTGAGATGGTCTCGCCGCCCGCATCCAATGATACCGCCGAGCCTCAGGCACCACCACCTGCCAAGCCCCCCACAACACCACAACGATGGAGACCATCTTGGCTGACGAGGGGTCTCACTCGCTAAGAGTCGTAAAGCCTGCCAAGACCTTGGCGCCGGCTGCCACTGTCGCACTCCTCCTTCGTCGACACTACAAGGAACACAACGCGAAGACCATCTACATCCTCGGTGCATTCCACCTGCGCCAGCTCGATCTCGCGATATCTTCCAAAATGCGAATGACCGACATTGTGTTCTATCCTCTACCTTCTCCATACTACACCGATCAAAGCCGGCGCACCCAACATATCCCGCACTCAGCAATGGACACGCAATGGATATCTTCCCAACCAGCAACCTACACTTATTCTCTTCTTGCCATAGACAAACGCAAGTCGTTTGCCTTCGAAATAAACACCCAGCATCATCAGAATCTGCATAGCAAGGCGCTACTAGTTCAGTCATTCGGCCAGTCAATAAACTACTTTAGGCTAATAGAATGAACGAACCTTTTGCGTTCCAGAAATCCTGTTTTTAGTCCCCTTGTTCTCGCCCTCCATCTTGTCCTAGTACACCCTTCTCGTCTCCTGTCTCTCCTATACTCTTCCCTCTCTCACAACACCCTCACAGCCTACCCAGCCCAAACGACCAGTACGCCAACTCCCACTCCTTCCTCGCCTCTCCACAAAACCCAGTACTTTTGTCCACTCACCCACAGCGAGACCGTGCCAAGAAGAAACGAGGTATTTTGACGCTACTTACTCACAACCAGTGTAATAACACATTCATCAATCGCTGAGGCTTCCCAGCCTAATAATTTCTTACCTATCCAGAGTGGACAACGCGTAAAAGGAAACGGGTATAACGAGAACACCCCCTTACTCACTCACTCCTGTGCGATGGCGTTAGACTCAGACAATACCTACAGCCCATGTTCGTCTACTCTACGCCGTGTACATCTCATGTCTCATCCATCATCAAGTACAGACACAACTTCAATGTCCTGCAATACAATACAACGACGGGAAGCCGGCGTCACGACTAATCAATAAATAAACAGTGAGGGGAGGAGGAGGACGAGGAGGGAAGGGCTGTTTCATATTCTTTTTGCTAAATTTTTGCCCAGGACGTGGTTGGGGGCATAGTGCGCGTGCCTGGCTGGCTGGGGTTAGCCTATTGGGTTGTTTCGTTATGTTCTGCTGGCTTGAGTACGGTAAGGCATGGACAGATGGAGGGATGGTTGCACTGCTGCTGTCATACCAGACCCTTATATACCACACACAGGTCGGATGGAAACCAATCACCCCGAATGGATTTATTGGAAGTCTTTTTTATTCTCGACTCACCACCACTAGTATTTCACTGCTTCCCACCACCATCAGTGTCATCATCGCTGTTTTCACAAAGTTTCAGCCCACTATCTTCAGTCAGGACAAGAGAATTAAATAGCCCTTCTATCGATTAATCCACCTTAACACCCCCATAAATCCTCCTGACAAAAGCATAACCCGTCAAAAACCCCACCGTCCCTGTCGCAAGCCCATAAACCGCACACGTCAACCCCCCATAACTAAAAAACAGCAAACTGGACACAAACCCCTCAATATGCAATTTCGTCCAATAATACCAAGCCATATACACAAAAATCCAAATCGCACTACTACCACCCGTCAAAAACGACGTCCACCACCAATGGTAATTTTCCGCGCACAGCTGGATGTACAGCGTTATCATCACTGTTTCGGCGACCGTGATGGTTAGGAGCAGGGTGATTATGCTGAGGAAGCCGAACACGTAGTAGTAGGAGGATTTGTCGAGGTACAGGGATTTGAAGACGAAGATTAACTCGATGAAGAGGACTGCGAAGGGGATTAGGCCGGCGAGGAGAGAGAGGAGGAGTTGGTTGCGGGAGTACCAGATTGTGTTGTCAGTGGGGATTTGGCGTGGGGTGGAGCTTGTGCGGGTTGGGTGGGTGTAAGGGGTTGAGCGGTAGAAGCCGTAGTAGCTGCCGAGGTGGACTAGCGGGAGTTGGATGAGGAGCCAGAGGAAGATGAGAGCGAGGAGGGTGGTGAAGGGGAGCGCTGTGCTGGATGCTTGAGCCCAGGTGAAGAGGTTGAGGAAGAAGATTAATGAGAAAAGAAGGCCCGGAAAGAGCAGGGCTGTCTAAAGATGATGTTAGCGAATTCTTTTTCAATACGGATCTTGTATCACTTACCATTAGGGTGTTTTTACGGTAATTCTGCCCACCAAAAGTTTTGTAGAGTCTGCCAGAGAAATAACCAGAGAAGCCACCTGCAACGAAGAATAGCACAATGCCGACTGTGATGAATCCACCTCTCCAGCTTGGATTAAGCACTCCAAGACAGCTAAGACCGAGAAGTCCTGCTGTCATAAAGACAAGTTGCATGCCAGAACCGATCAGAGGCGCGAGCAAGCCAGCGTATGAAGGTGATCGAAACACATCTGCGTGTAGCAATTTCCAACCTGTACCATCTTCTGTGGCTTCGTCATCCGAGAGATCGTCCTCGACAATCACGTTTCCCTCTTTCTCCAGCAGGCCATGTGTCTTCTTCTCAGCTCTCTTCCTGGGACGCAGCTTGGCCTCCTCGAGTATTCCATCACCTCTTCCTTTTGTGTCACCCGAAGTGGTCCTGATCCAGATGATCATGCATACTGCTCCGAGAATGCTTGAGATAATGATCGAGTTCACAACTGCCAACCAATGCGTGATAGTGCCCTCTTCCTGATCGTTAAAATACAGATCCCACCTGTTTGCCCATTCGATCTCGTGCTCTTCCCTGAAATATACTGAGTACGTGTAGGGTATCGTCATGGAAATTTGACTTAGGTCTGTAGGCACTTGCGGTACATACGACGAATCAGGATATTTTTCGGTGAGGTCGGTTGTGTTAGGCGCAATGTATAATGGGAGAGGATTTTGATCGTCGCTCACATCCATGGGACAGCCAGTTGTATTCCGTTGACCAATGTCTATGCTCTTAGTGTATACCTCAAACCCTGTAACCACCTTGCTGCCGTGGTTTCCTGCCGAACCTGGAGCTTTGCGCCATCTCACGACCATAGTGAAGTGGTTGTTGATGTAGTATGTCGGTTTGCCAGTAACCACGTCGTAATCCTTGTAACCCAACTTGAACCCAGCCGAATAGTATTTGCGCTTTCGGTCGACAGTGACGAATGAGGTTGCACCAGGTAAGTTGTCCAGAACCCATTCAGTCAAATAGCCCTCCTCGATCAATTGCTGTGCCCATTGTATGTTGTAACCGTCAACGACCCTGTCACACAAATATGCGCATTCCACATCTTGACCCATGTTGACCTCGAAGTCTGAGTTCCTGATACGATCCCCTCGAAGAACTTCGCCCAGGTTTAGCGAGAGCGTCTGACCACTGGCCCAACTAGCATCATGTCGGTGGTTGCCAGTCGGTGGACAAACGAAGGGGAGATCGAAATATGCATATTGGAGCTGAGTGTTATCGGAGTAAATCTTGTTCACGAGCAGAGGAATATTCTCGTCTTCTCTGTAACTTTGTATTGAGTATCCTAATTGATATCAGGATTCTGGTCCATGTAAATTAAGGGGGGTGTCGTACCTGGAAGGTAAAAGGCACTCGACACAACTGAGAACATACAGAGGCACACGCAAGTCAGAAGCGTATGCCATGGCCGAACATCACCAGCCATATCTGTGTGGTACGAAGGGTTAAAACGACAGAGCGAGTGAAATTGGCAAAGAATGCCAGAAAAACAATCGACACAAGGACTAGCTACGGGTCGCGCTCCTCACTTTGTCGGTACATCTCAAAAGAATAGGGAACAGGAGCAATGAAAGATACGACAACGAAAACGCGACAGAGTGGTTAGGTGCTGTACTGGCATGATACGAATGTAACATGCACCCCAAAAGCGCGGGAGGAGTGCAGTAGCAATGTGGATGCAAGTTGCAGACGTAACCACAAGCCCGAGTCCACCACGTTTGATCAGCAATGATAAGAGATTGACGAACCACGTTTCTGTCCTTTCGGAGTGCGTCCTGCGAGGAATGCTTCACCTGCGCTCCTTGTGCGTACGACAATGCAAATATTATGTGTGCATTCCGAGTGCGTGCTTACTGTGACACAAAGGCCGCGTAACATGATGGATCCTCCAGAAACATTTCTGATTTCCTTAATTCTGATACCACAAGCTTGAGTAATCCATATTGACTTTTAGCTTTCGGATAAGTCGTCTTCAATGTCCACAATGCTGCCCGTTGCCGCTGGTGGCTTCTCATGTCAGCACGCAAAACTGCAGGTCTATGGCTTGCCAAGCTGGTACTAGAGCTGTGTCGATGCTCCTGCCAAGAGACTAATTCTCACATGTCGCCACTAGTCTTTGCCGACTCTCCTTTATCGTCCCCTAGATATGTACCTGGCTACAATACTGTAGGCCATGTGCTGTTGGATGGCGATTGTGTGAGACACGTCCGCATGCCACAGGATTTTAAACTTCCAACGTCTGCGTGTACCGAGTCTCCTGCTCGGAGGTCTATACACCGAGATTCAGAGTTGTCTTCTGCTTACAAACACTCACCAGAACGAACCAACTCTATACGGAGAATCTGAAGTCCCTCACACTGCCAGCACAAACACTATAGCGCCGACTGGATATATCTTGACAGCGCCACCCTCTGTACTGGACCACAGAACGTTAAAGAGTTCTCGAGTCATCACCCTCGACCTTCTGCACGCCCACTCCAATTCTAGTGGTCAACTTGAACGGTGTACCAGCAACCGTCATCACCACAAACAATGTCCACATGACTAAGGCAAACAAGCACGCTGAAGCATTCTCTATGCCGAAAACCCTCATCACTATAACTGATATGCCAAGGAGTGCTACTCAACTCATTCAAGACATGCCAGCCAAAATGCTCAAACCACCTACTTTGGTAAATCTACTATTCACACTCAACTCTCACCGCTGCTCTGTACTGCCATGACTATTCCTCCTCAGATCACTTCCCTCGAAACCACTCCCCATCGCATTTTCAAGTCCAACATCCTCAAGCCATATGGGCCGTAGGCCCCACCAATTCTCCACCAGTGCCCATCTTCTCAAAAAACCAAATCGCGTCGCCACGTCCCTCTAACTTACCGGTCCAATCCTTCTCCACCCAAAATTTTCATCGACCACATCCCTCTTTTCTTTCCCTTTTCCCTATTTTCTCGATATATCCACCAAAAAAGCACAAAAAGAAAGACAACGGATCCAGAATAGTTTGTGCCGGACTTGAACCGGCGACCTTCTGCGTGTTAA